>Ga0156223_164_pt1 | contig 49143 bp, 37 predicted proteins | sample RifCSPlowO2_12_FD_107871 | JGI IMG/M metagenome (GOLD analysis project Ga0156223, IMG submission 107871) | Acidobacteria bacterium RIFCSPLOWO2_12_FULL_66_21
AGCTTCGTGGTCTTCGTGCGTTGAAAGCCGTCGGCGCGGGCAGCGGGACACGACCGCTGGACCTCTCGACACGCTAAACAGAGACGTTGGGAGTTGGGCGTTGGGAGTTGGGAGTTGACACGCCGCGCTCACCGGAAGATCCGCGCGGCGTTCTCATAGAGGATCTTGCGCCTGCTCTCGTCGCCCAGCGGCAGCGACAGGAACTGGTCGACGTTGGCGCGCATGGAGGTCACACCGGGGCTGGGCCAGTCGGTGCCCCACACCGCCTTGTCGGCGATCTGCTCGAGGCGCGGGAAGTACTCCAGGAGCTTCGCCGGTGGAATGCCCGACAGCTCCAGCATCACGTTGGGATGCCGCCTGACGACGAAGAATGCCGCGTCCATCCACAACGGCCGGCCGCCGTGCGCGAGCAGGATCGTCAGCTTCGGAAAGTCAATCGCGATGTCGTCCACGTCCATCGGATCGCCGAAGCGGCTGCGGGCGCCCGGGAAGACGGACGTGCCCGTGTGGATGGTGACCGGGACCCCGCGTGTCTGTGCGCGGTCGTACAGCTCGGCGAGCTGCGGGTAGGCGTCCTGGTAGGCGTTGGCGCGGAACGCCTGGTGCGGCGGATGTACCTTCAGGGCACGCGCGCCGCTGTCCAGGATGCGATCGACGGCGTCGCCAACCGCGGTGGTGAAGCGCGGATTGACCGAGCCGAACGCGATGAGCCGCGCGGGATCCGCCGACGCGTACCGCACCATCCAGTCGTTCACCTCGTCGGTGAACCCCATGATGTCCGGGCTGACGTAGTTCATGAGGCCGACGCGCTCGATCCCGTCGGCATCCATCTTCCGCAGCAGCTTCGCGGGATCCTCGGCGTAGCCCTCCAGCTCCGCGCGGTTGGACTTCTTTCTCCAGAACGTCTCGCGCACGTCCGGTTTCAGCATCTCGAAAGGCTGGATGTGAATGTGCAGGTCGATCACTCGATACATGAAGGGATCAACTCCAAACTCCAAATTCCAAATTCCAAACGCACTCCAAACTCCAAAGCTGCAAACTCAAGAGGTTACATCAGTCAACAACTGAGGGTGCCTTTGGCGTTTGGCGTTTGGAGTGGCTTTGGAATTTGGAATTTGGAATTCGGCGCTTGGAGTTGTCGTGTCTCACAAGTTGAGATCGACCCAGACACTCTTGATTTGCGTGTAGTGCTCGAGGGCATGCGCGCTCATCTCGCGGCCGAAGCCGCTCTGCTTGTAGCCGCCGAACGGCGCGGCGGTGTCGTACACGTTGTAGGTGTTGATCCAGACGGTCCCTGCCTGCAGGCGCCTGGCGAGGTGATGCGCCTTCTTGATGTCGCGCGTCCAGATGCCGGCCGCCAGACCATACGGCGAGGCGTTTGCCACGGCAACGGCTTCGTCGATGTCGCCGAACTCGATCGCCGCCAGGACCGGGCCGAAAATCTCCTCGCGCGAGATCGTCATCTCCGGCCGCACGTCGGCGAAGACCGTGGGCTGCACGAAATACCCCTTGCCGGTGCCGATGTCCGCGCGCGCACCGCCCGCCACGAGCGTGGCCCCTTCCGCCCTGCCGGACTCGATGTAGCGCAGCACCGTTTCCATCTGCTTCTTCGACGACACCGCGCCGAAGCGCGTCTTCGGGTCCATGGGATCGCCGGGGACCATCTTCTTCGTCCGCGCCGCGAGCTTGTCGACGAACTCGTTCTTGATCGATTTGTCGACAAGCAGCCGCGACCCGGCCGCGCAGACTTCACCCTTGCCGTAGAAGATCCCGATCGTCGCGCCGCGGATCGCGGCTTCCATGTCGGCGTCGGCAAGCACGATGTTGGGGGACTTCCCGCCCAGCTCGAGCGTGATCTTCTTGAGCGTGTCCGCCGCCCCCCGCATGATCCCTTTGCCCGTGTTCGTATCACCGGTAAACGCGATCTTGTCGATGCCCGGGTGCTCCACGATTGCCTGGCCGAGCTTCGACCCCGGCCCGGTGAGCACGTTGAGCACGCCGGGCGGGAGGCCCGCCTCGATCGCAATCTCGCCGAGCGCAATCGCGGTCAGCGGCGTCTGGCTGGCGGGCTTCAGGATGACGGTGTTGCCGCAGGCCAGCGCCGGCGCCACTTTCCACGCGGCCAGCAGCAGCGGGAAATTCCACGGCACGATGGCCGCGACGACGCCGAGCGGCTCGCGGAGCGTGTAGGTGAGGTAGTTGCCCTTGACGGGGATCGTCTCCCCCATCACCTTGTCGGACCAGCCCCCGAAGTACTCGAAGCACTCGGCGGCGGCGGGGATCTCGATGTGGCGCGACTCGCTGATCGGCTTGCCGTTGTGCAGCGTCTCCAGCCGCGCCACCTCGTCCGCGCGTTCGAGCAGGCGCTCGCCGAGCTTGCGCACCAGCCGGCCGCGCTCGCGCGCGGACAGCCTGCCCCACGGGCCGTCGAGCGCCGCCCGCGCGGCGGCGACCGCCGCGTTCAGATCGTCGGGGCCGGCCGACGCGACCGTCCCGATGATTTCCTCGGTCGCCGGGTTGACGATCTCCATCGTGGCGCCCGATGCCGCGCGGCGCCACTCGTTGTCGATGAGGAGCTGCTTCTCTTCCATCTACCGTCCTGTGAACTCCGGTTTGCGCTTCTCGAGGTTGGCCTCGACAACGCTCACGCTGATCTTCTGGTAAGACATCGGGGTGTGTGCTGCCTTCTACGTGCGGCGAACCGCGAGCCGCGGGCTGCGTTCTGCCTTCATCCTACGCTTCTGTCCTGACGTACTCGAAATGGACCGGCTGCCGGTTGATACCACGGATAGGCGGCGCAATGTAGTTGGCGAACTTGCCGGCCTCGTACACCGGCGTGGCCATGATGCTCAGCAGATACTCGCGGTCCGAGGGCGCCGGCAGCCACTCGTACTTGCGCCGCTCCCACTCCTCGGCGGAGAGAGGAGCGCCGGACGGGTCGAAGTGCAGCGACGAGAACATGCCGATGCCGCGGTTGAATTTCCGATCCGGCAGCCGCAGCCGGTCGGACATGCCGTGGCGCTCGAAGATCTTGTTCCAGCGCTGCACGCCCGCCTCGCAGTCGCCCACGTACCAGTCGCGCAGCACCTCGTTCATCGCCGTCCGCATCGGGATGGCCTTGCGCTCGATGCCGTTCGCCGCCGGCACGTCGAGCTCGTAATACGCCTCGCTGACCTGGTGGTCCTCCCACTTCTCTTCCTGCGCGCGCCCCTTCAGCCCGTTGCCGAAGTAGGACGCGGCGTTGGTCGAGATCTCGTTGCCGTGCAGATCGAGGCTGAGGCTGAACCACAGGTTGATGAACTTCTGGATCGTGGGCAGATCGATGCCGCCGAGCGTCCGCACCTCTTCCGAGTAGCCCGCCTCGCCGAGCAACTGGCAGGTGCGCTCGACGATCCGCGCGATCCCCGTCTCGCCGACGAACATGTGGTGCGCTTCCTCGGTCAGCATGAACCGCGTCGTGCGTGACAGCGGATCCAGCGAGCTCTCCGACAGCGACAGGAGCTGCGACTTGCCGTCGCGGTCGGTGAACATCGTGAACATGAAGAAGTCCAGCCAGTTCTCGATCGGCTCGTTGAACGCGTCGAGGATGCGCGGCTTGTCGCGATTGCCGCTCTGCCGCGCGAGCAGCTCCTCTGCCTCGTCGCGGCCGTCGCGGCCGAAGTACGAATGCAGCAGATAGACCATCGCCCACAGGTGACGGCCTTCCTCGACGTTCACCTGGAACAGGTTGCGCAGATCGTACAGGCTCGGGCAGCGCTGGCCGAGCCATCGCTGCTGCTCCACGCTCGCCGGCTCGGTGTCCCCCTGCGTGACGATCAGGCGGCGGAGCTGGTTGCGGAATTCACCCGGGACCTCCTGCCACACCGGCTGCCCCATGAAATCGCCGAACCCGATGCGGCGATCGTGCACGGGGTCCGCCAGGAAGATCCCCCACCGGTACTCGGGGAGCTTGACGTACTCGAAGTGCGCCCACCCCGACGGATCCACGCTCACGGCCGTCCGGACGTAGACCTGGTGGTAGTCCTGGAACCCCTGCGGCCCCATGTCCCGCCACCATTGGATGTACTGAGGCTGCCAGTGCTCCAACGCGCGCTGCAGCCGCTTGTTGCTCGAGAGACCAACGTTGTTGGGGATCTTTTCGGCTGAGATCATCGAACTAGCTCCCAGTTTCCGGCTTCCAGTTGCCAGCTTTCCGGTTCCCCCTCCGAAGCTGGAAGCTGGAAGCTGGGAGCTGGGAGCTGGGAGCTGGAAACCACCTGCTCTATACGCGATTGAAATCGAATTCGGGCCGCGACTGCGATCCGTAGGCCGTCAGCGCGCCCTTCTCGCCGACGGCGTTCGGCCGCTGGAAGATCCAGTTCTGCCAGGCGGTGAGGCGGCCGAAGATCTTGGTTTCCATCGTTTCAGGACCGGCGAAGCGCAGGTTGGCTTCCATGCCGGTGAGCGCATCGGGCGAGAACGCGGACCGGCTTTCGACGGCCAGCCGCACCTCGTCGTCCCAATCGAGCTCGTCGGGCGCGAACGACACGAGGCCCACGTCGTGCGCCTGACGGGCGTCGAACGACGCCGTGTGCTGAAGCACCTCGGCGACCCGGGCGGGCTCGCCGAGAAACCGCGTCTGCAGCCGCGTGAGCCCGTTGCTCATCTGGAGCGGACCGGCGTTCATCGCCGACAGCCCGATCGTGTTCGGCTCGTCCGGATCGTCGAGCATGTACGAGCGATCCGCGGCCAGCGCGAGCTCGAAGAGCGTGCCGGCGAAACAGCTTCCCGGCTCGATGAGCGCGAAGAAGCTGCGCGAGGTCAGGTCCATGCGCTTGAGCGTCCGCTTGACGAAGTGCACGATCTCACGCACGAGCCAGTGGTCCTGGTGCGCGGCGAGAGTCTCGTCGACGGCGAGCACGGCCGCGGGGTCCCCCTCGGTCGTGACGAGGATGGTGCCGACGAGCGGCTCGTTGGCGCGCAGCCGCAGCAGGGCGTCATCGAGCTCACGGAACGCCCGCAGCGGCCAGTATCGATCGCCCGCGGCGACGATGTCGTCAGGCGTCGACGGATCGGTGCCTTCGGGGCCGCGCACCGTCATCGTCGCGACGCGCTTCGCGCGATCGATGTCCACCGACACGCTCGAGTAGCGCAGGCTGTCCTCGTTGACGGCCGGATTCAGCGGACCAAGGACAATCCCGGGGCCGGCCGCGGGCCGATCCGACGTCTGCGCCAGTTCCTGCGCGCGCGCGGCCACGCGCTGCTTGAACTGACTGGTGGGATAGACCGCATCCACGAGGCGCCACTCCACGGCGCGCTTCCCCTTGATGCCTTCTGCGACCGTGCCGAAGAAATCGGCGAGATCGCGGCGCACCTTCCGCTTGTCCACCACCCGCGTGAGGCCGCCGGTGCCCGGCAGCACGCCAAGCAGCGGCGTCTCCGGCAGGCTCACCGCGGAGTTCCCGTCGTCGACCAGCATGATCTCGTCGCACGCGAGCGCCAGCTCGTAGCCGCCGCCGGCGCAGATGCCGTTGAGCGCGGCGAGGAACCTGATCCCGGAATGCGCGCTCGCATCCTCGATGGCGAGGCGCGTCTCGTTGGTGAACTTGCAGAAGTTCACCTTCCAGGCGTGCGTCGAGCCGCGGAGCATGAAGATGTTCGCGCCGGCGCAGAAGATGCGCTCCTTGAGACTGCTGATGACGACGGTGTGGACTTCCGGATGCTCGAAGCGGATCCGCTGGACCGCGTCGGCGAGCTCGATGTCGACGCCGAGGTCGTACGAATTGAGCTTGAGCCGGTAATCGGGCGAGAGCCCGGCGTCCTCCTGCACGTCCATCCCCAGCGTGGCGATCGGGCCGTCGAACGTGAGCTTCCAGTGATGGTAGCGGTCTGGCGCCGTCTCGAAAGTGACCGATGGCTGCGGATTTGTCGCGATGCTCATCCCGTCCAGCGTACTTGCGGATTCCCGGCACTGTCAAGGCACTATAGTTCATGAGTATTGCGTGATTGTGTAATATAGTGCACAAAGATGGCAGACGACATCCTGCGGGCGCTGGGACGGCGGGCACGGGCCGTTCGGCTGGAGCGCGGCTGGACGCTGCGGGACGTGGCCGAACGCTCGGGCGTTTCCCCCAGGTTCCTGGTGCAGCTCGAAGCGGGCCGCGGCAACATCTCGATCAAGCGGTTGGCAGACGTTGCCGGAGCGCTGGAGACCACGCCGGCCGCTCTTCTGTCGCCGTCCGACGAGCCGACTCAGCCGGTGATTTCGCTGCTTGGCCTGCGCGGTGCCGGGAAGACGACCGTGGGCCGCCGGCTGGCGCGCCGCCTCCACGTCCCTTTTGTCGAGCTGGATCGCCGCATCGAGCGCGCCGCGGATCTCAGCCTCGGTGAGCTCTTCTCCCTGCACGGGGAGGATTTCTACCGGCGTCTCGAACGCGAGGTCCTCAACGAAGTGCTCGCGGAGAAACGCGGCATGGTCATCGCGACCGGCGGCGGCATCGTGACCTCGCCGGAAACCTACGCGCTGCTCCGCCGCTGGACGGTGACCATCTGGCTTCGGGCCAAACCCGAAGCCCACTGGAACCGCGTCGTCCGGCAGGGGGATCGCCGTCCGATGGCGGATCATCCGCAGGCGCTCGCGGACCTGCGCCGGCTGCTCGCCGCCCGCGAGCCGCTGTATGCCATGGCCGATCACACGATCGACAGCTCCGGATTGTCGATCGACAAAGTGGCCGACGCCGCCGCCCGCATCGCGGCGGCGCATACTGCATGACGAAGTCGATAGTCGATAGTCGATGGTCGATGGTCGATCACGGTCCTCGTGCCCGTGTCAGGAAAGATACGATGCGGATCGATTGCCTCGCCGGCCGAGCTCGCTTGCGTAGCGCCTGCCGAGATCCGCTGCGTGTTCCCGGGCCCATTCGCTCAACTTCGTCGTCCCCGCCGGCGGCGAGTTTGTGACCAGCAGATTCGCCATCAGTCCGGCGATTTCGTCGCGGGTCAGAAGGACGTCGCGCACCGCGCAGCCGAGCACGACGGCGATCCAGTGGCCGGCCCATGGCGGAACCGATACGATCGGCCGGCGGCGCTCGATGATGTCCCCGAGGAGAGTGACGAGTTCGCGGTACGAGAATGTCTCGGGTCCAATCGCATCGACGATCGTGTTGACACTGGATTGGCCCTGCTCCACCGCAAGCGCCGCGAAATCGTCGACGTGAATCGGCTGCAGCCGGTAATCCCCCGATCCAAACACCGCAAACAACGGGAAACGGCGGAGCGCCCACGCGATGTTATTGATGAGGATGTCTTCGCGTCCAAAGAGCACCGCGGGACGAAGGATCGCGTACGGCAGGCCGCTTGCGACCAGGCTGCGTTCGAGTGCAGCCTTGCCCCGGAAGTACTCCAGCGGCGACTGTTCCGAAGGGTTCGTGATGCTGACATGGACGACGCGGCGGACTCCGGCGCGCGTCGCCGCCGCAAAGAGCAGGCGGGTGTTGGCGACGGCTTCAGCGTGAGTGAATCCTCGGTGGTTGAAACGCACCCAGTACGTGTTGTAGAGCACGTCGGCCCCGCGGAGCGATTCAACGAGCGCCTCCTGAGCGGCGAAACGCAGCGGCCGGACGTCAACGCGCGCGCCGAAGTCATGCGCGCGCTGCGGCGAATTCGTCAGCGTCCTGACGGCTGCGCCCTGAGCGAGCAACCGGGCAGCGATATAGCGCCCCGAGTAGCCAAAGGCGCCCGTGACAACGTGAAGCTTCCCGGAATCAGCTCGCACGACCCACAACTTGGCAGATCCTGCTGAGCGTCTCCCCTTCCCCCATCCTCTTGTTGCATGTCATGTCTTGATCGTCTCTCCTTCTCTCTTGCCTACTTCGCGCTACCCACCGCATTCCCTCCTGTGCGATGGCAGCCGGCACCTCGTGCCTGCCGTCGAACTCGCGGTAGGTGACGTCATACCCGTCTTTCCGCAGTCCGGGGACGATCGCGCGGCTGCTGTGATCGATCGGCAGGATCGGATCGGACTTGCCGTGCGAGATGAAGACGCGGGGCCTGCCATGACGCGAGCCATCGATGATGAACCCCGGAGAGAACGCGAGGACGCGGCGGAAGAGATCCCCGTTGATCAGCCCGAGCGACAGCGCGTAGGTCGCGCCGTCGGAGAAGCCACCGACGGCCAGACGCGCGGGATCGATCGCGATCATGCCGAACACGCGCGCCAGCGCGCGATCGAGAAACATGACGTCCGCGCCAAAGCCGTCGCGGATGCCATCCCACGTCGACCCGCGCGAGTCGGGCGCCAGCACTCCGAGGCCCGCTTCCCCGGCTGCCTCGCCCACGCGTCGGAGAACGCCCCCGGCGCCGCCGCCCGCGCCGTGCAGGAGCACGAGCAGCGGAACCGGTCCCGGTGAGGCGTTTCGTGGCAATTGGAGGATCGCGTCGCGCGGGCTGGCCAGTCCGAGCGCGTGTGTTCCGGCGCCCGCCGTCCCGCTCTCGCGCGGCGTTGCGCCGGGCCGGGCGGTGAGCCTCCCCTGCGCTGACGGAGCGGCGTCGATCACGCGGCACAAGCCCTGGAAAACGTATCCGGCGAACAACCCGCCCGCCATTACGCCGAACTGCCGGCGTGTCATGCCCGCGGCGTCGCCGGACTTTTTCATCGCGCGCCCTCCCTCGGGGTCAAACCCCAGTCTGACCCCGGTCTGACCCCGGTCTGACCCCGGTGCGACCCCGGTCTGACCCCGGCGGCCCTAAGCGGCTGTTTCGCCGGGCTTTAAGACGAGCACGTCGATGCCGTGCGGCTCGACGAGGTGACGCAGGCGGTCCGGCGTGCCGGTCAGTACCGGGAACGTGCCGTAGTGCATCGGCACGACCTGTCGTACGCCGAGCATACGCGCGGCAATCGCCGCGGCCTGCGGCCCCATCGTGAAGTGATCGCCGATCGGCAGGAACGCGATTTCCGGCTTGTGCATCTCGGCGATGAGACGCATGTCCCCGAAGATCGCCGTATCACCGGCGAAGTAGAACGTCTGCTCGTTCTCCATCTTCACGACGAAGCCGGCCGCCTGGCCGAGATATACCGTCGTGTCGTTCTCGACAGTGCTGCTCGTGTGGACCGCAGGCACCATCGTGATCTCCAGACCGGCGACCGTGACCGTGCCGCCGATGCCCATGCCCTGCACGTTGTGCAGGCCCTTGCGCTCGAGCCAGAGCGCCAGCTCGTAGACCGCGAGGATCGGCGCACCCGTCGATCGCGAGACGCCGACGATGTCGCCGGCGTGATCGGAGTGGCCGTGTGACAGCAGGATCACATCCGCGGAGGCGATCCGCTTCTTGTCGGGCGGACACATCGGATTCCCCTCGAGCCAGGGGTCGGTGACAATCCGCTTGCCGCCCGGTGTGGTGATGACGAAGGTCGCGTGACCGAGCCACGTAATAGAAAGGCGGGACATAGGGGCCAGTATAATGAAAGGTGCTGAGGGGTGCTGAAAGGTGCTGAGGGGTGCTGAAAGGTGCTGAGGGGTGCTGAAAGGTGCTGAGGGGTGATCAGGGGTGCTCGCCAGGACGATAGACGACGCATGACGACCGCTCCATTGACGTTCCACCGGGGCCGGAAGAAACGGGCTGACGAGCTGCCACGGCAGGCGAAGCCCGAGTGGCTGAAGGTTCGGGCGCCAGGCTCGGAGAACTACCACCGGCTCAAGGGGCTGAGGCGCACGCTCGGACTGCACACGGTCTGCGAAGAAGCCAACTGCCCCAACATCGGCGAGTGCTGGCACCACGGTACCGCCACGTTCATGATCCTCGGCGACACCTGCACGCGCTCGTGCGGCTACTGCAACGTGCTGCACGGCACGCCGAAGCCGGCGGACCAGGACGAACCCGTGAAAGTCGCGAGCGCGATCCAGTCGATGGATCTGGAGTACGTCGTGGTCACCTCGGTCGACCGCGACGATCTCGCGGATTGCGGCGCCTCGCACTTTGCGCGCACGATCGCGGAGACGCGCGCGCGCGTGCCGCGGTGCCGCATCGAAGTGCTCATCCCCGATTTCAAGGGTGACGAAGCGTCGCTCCGCACCGTGCTGGATGCGCGGCCCGATATCCTGAACCACAACATCGAGACCGTGCCACGCCTGTATCGGATGGCCCGGCCCGGCGGCCGCTACGCCCGCGCGCTGGAATTGCTCGACCGCGCGCGCACCTATGCCCCGGCCGTCCCCACGAAATCCGGGTTGATGGTCGGCCTCGGGGAAGAGTGGGACGAGGTCGTCGCGACGCTGCACGACCTCCGCGCCGCTGGCTGCCAAATCGTCACCATCGGCCAGTACCTCCGCCCGTCTCTCGCCAACCTGCCCATGACGCGGTACTACTCACCCGGCGAGTTCGCCGAGCTGAAGCGGCTCGGGCTCGAGCTGGGCTTCGGGCACGTCGAGTCCGGCCCGCTCGTCCGGAGTTCGTACCACGCACACGAACAATCTCAGTCGCTAGTCGATAGTCGATAGTCAGAATCACGAAGTCAAAGTCACAAAGTCCACGTCACAGGCGCCAACCCCGGCTTGGACTCGTGTGACTTCGACTGCGTGACTTCGACTGCGTGTGACTTTGACTCGTGTGACTTTGACTATCGACTATCGCGTCTGGGCCGATAGATGTGCGTGGCGTGGCCGAAGAACACGTCGGCCGCTTCCATGAAGGTCTCGGACAGCGTCGGATGGGCGTGGATGCTGAGGCTGACATCCTCGGCGCTCGCGCCCATCTCGACGGCGAGCACCCCCTCGGCAATCATCTCGCCCGCTCCGCGACCCACGATCCCCACGCCAAGCACGCGGCCCGACGTCGGATCCAGTACCAGCTTCGTGAGCCCGTCGGTCCGATCGATGGTAATCGCACGGCCCGAGGCCGCCCACGGGAATCGCGTCACGGCGACCTCGCGCTTCTGCTGCTGCGCGTCGTTCTCCGTGAGGCCGCACCACGCCAGCTCGGGATCGGTGAAGACGACGGCGGGAATCGCGAGGGGTTCGAAGGCGGTCTTCCGGCCGGCGATCGCGTCGACGGCGACCCGCGCCTCGTGCGAGGCCTTGTGCGCGAGCATCGGCTCTCCGGCCACATCGCCAATCGCGTAGATGGACGGCTCCGCCGTCCGCCGGCTGCCGTCCACTTCGATGAAGCCCCGCGGGGTCATCTTGACAGCGGTACGATCGAGGCCCGGCACGTCGCCATTCGGCCGGCGCCCGATCGCCACGAGCACGCGTTCGAACGTCCGCTCCTTCGGCTCCCCTCCCCCCTGGCCTGAGCCTGTCGAAGGCTGGCCCGAGCCTGTCGAAGGCTGGCCTGAGCCTGTCGAAGGTTCGAGCGTCACGGCAATACCGCCCTTCACCTCTTTGATCCCCACGACCTTGGTGTCGAGCAGCACCGCGTCGGTGATCCGCTCGATGCGCTTCGCGAGAACGTTGACGAGATCGCGGTCCGCGCCGGGCAGCAGGCCGCCGGTCATTTCCACGACCGTGACCCTGGTGCCGAGGGCCGCGTAGACACTGCCCAGCTCGAGGCCGATGTAGCCGCCGCCGACCACGAGCAGCGACGCCGGGACGTCGGGCAACTCCAGCGCGGCGGTCGAGTCCATCACGCGCGGGCTGTCGACGGAGAGTCCCGGAATGGTCGTCGGACGCGAGCCGGTGGCGACGATCGCGTGCTCGAAGGTGAGCGTCTCGGCCTGCTTCTCCCCGTCCCTGGTGATCTCCAGGGTCCGCGCGTCGCGAAACGCCGCGCGCCCCTGCACGTAGGTGATCTTGCGCTGCTTCGACAACTGGCCGAGACCCCCGGTGAGCCGATCGACCACCTTCGACTTGAACGCGCGCAGGCGATCCACGTCGATCGACGGCGCGCCGAACGACACCCCCCACGCCTCTGCGTGCTTCGCCTCGTTGACGACGCCGGCGACGTGCAGCAGCGCCTTTGACGGGATACAGCCGCGATACAGGCAGACGCCGCCGGGATTGACGGCCGGATCGATGAGGGTCACTCGCAGGCCGCGGTCCGCGGCATAGAAGGCGGCCGCATAGCCGCCGGGGCCGGCTCCGATCACGACAACTTGGGTCGACAGAGACATGACGTTGACAACTCCAAACGCCAAACGCCAAACTCCAAATAGACTACAAACTCCAAAACGTCAAACGCCCACCGCCAACCGCCAACCGCCCAGAATTGCATGTTTCCGTTTGGGATTCGAAGTTTGAAGTCTGGAATTTGGAGTTTGGAATTTTGAGTTTGGAGTTCTACAGCGAAAGCAAGAAAGGCTGCTCGAAGGCTTCGGCCACCCAACGCAGGAAGCGCGCGGCGTCGGCTCCGTCGATGACGCGATGATCGTAGGAGAGCGACAGCGGAAGCATCAGCCGAGGCTCGAAGTCCCCGTCGCGCCCGTCGCTCCCGTCGCGCCACACCGGCGCGTGGCTGCCACGCGAAATCCCGAGGATCGCGACCTCCGGCCAGTTGATGATGGGCGTGAACGCGGTTCCGCCGATGCCGCCGAGGTTCGTGATCGTGATGCCGCCACCCTGCATCTCGTCGAGCGACAGCTTGCCGGCGCGCGCCTTCTCCGACGCTTTCGCCAGTTCGATCGACAGTTCCAGGATCCCTTTGCGGTTCACGTCGCGGATGACGGGAACGAGGAGCCCGCGGTCGGTGTCGACCGCGACGCCCACGTGGATCGCCTTCTTGTAGACGATCTCCCGGCGCGCCATGTCGACCGAGGCGTTGACCTGCGGGAACCGCACGAGCGCGCCCGCGACCACCTTCAGCGCGATCGCGGTGACGGTGAGCTTGCCGCCGTCCTGCTCCGCCTGCGCCGCATACTTCTGCCGCAGCCGCTCGACCTCGGTGATGTCCGCCTGGTCGTGCTGCGTCACGTGCGGTATCGCGTTCCACGCGTGGCTCAGATGCTCGGCGGTCTTCCGGCGGATGTTGCTCATCGGCCGCCGTTCGACCTCGCCCCACTTGCTGAAGTCCGGCAAGGGGATGGCCGGCGCGCCCACGCCGGCGCCGCCGGTCAGCGCGTGCTTGACGAACGCTTCCACGTCTTCGACGGCAATGCGCCCGCCGGGACCCGTTCCGCGCACCTGTCGAATGTCCACGCCGAGCTCGCGCGCGAGGCGCCGCACGGAGGGCGCGGCCGCGGCTGCCGGCCCGCTCTCGGCCTGCGCGGCCGGCTGCGCGGGTCCCGGCGCCGAAGCCGCCGGGGCGCCCCTCGCGCCGCGCGTGATCTCCACCACCTCGCCGCGGCGCGCCGTTCCCCGCGGCTCCTCCGCCTGCTCGGCCTGGCCCGGCGACTTCTGCGACAGGCCCCCCTCTTCAGGCGCTCCGACCGGCTGCGGTTTGGGCTTCGCGCCGCGATCGGCCGCCTCGGCCTGCTTCGCCGGGGGCGCCGCCTTCTCCTTGTCTTTCTCGTTCCCGGGCTCCGCACCCTTTGCTGCCGCGCCCGCGCCCTCTTCCACCGTCAGCACGACGTCGCCCACCTTCACGCGCTGACCCTGCTCGACCCGGATCTCGGTGACGGTCCCTGCCACGCTCGACGGCACCTCGATCGTGGCCTTGTCGGTCTCGAGCTCGAGGATCGGCTGGTCCTTCGCGACCGTGTCACCCTGCGAGACGAGGAGGCGGACGACATCGCCCGCGGTGACGTTCTCGCCAAGTTCGGGGATCTTGAAGTCTGTCGCCATTTCAGTCGTCTTCCTGTCTTGAGGGCACGGAGGTGACGGAGGACACGGAGCAAACCCTCGCACGGAGGCGCGGAGATCACGGAGACGCACGGGGCTGCCCGCCACGGCCGGTCTGGCGCCGGCCATTGGTTGCCTGGCCGGCGTTGTGAGACGGTCCCAGTCACGAGCTGCGAGCCGCGAGCTGCGAAACTCCGTGCTCCTCCGTCTCTCCGTGTCTCCGTGTGATCGTCTCCGCGGCCTCCGTCGCCTCCGTCAACTCCTCGCCGGATTCGGTTTCTCCGGATCGATCCCGAAGTCCTCGATCGCCCGCGCGACGACCGCGCGATCGAGCGTCCCTTGGTCGGCGAGCTCCGCGAGGGTGGCGAGCGCGATGAAGCGCGCGTCGACCTCGAAGAACTCGCGCAGCCCCTTCCGATCCTCGCTGCGGCCGAACCCGTCGGTGCCCAGCGCGCGGATCGGCCGGCCCGTCCAGCGGTCGATCGAGTCCGGCAGCACCTTCAGATAATCCGAGGCCGCCACGATCGGACCTGGCGCCGCCTTCAGACACTGGGCGACGTACGGCACGCGCGGCGCCTCGCCGGGATGCAGCATGTTCCACCGGTCGCACGCGTGCCCGTCGCGATACAGCTCCTGATAACTCGTGACGCTCCAGACGTCGGCGGCGACGTTGTACTTCTCGAGCAGCGTCCGGGCCGCGAGCGTCTCGTTGAGGATGGCCCCGCTCCCAAGGAGCTGCGCGCGCAGTGTCGCGTTCGGATCCCCTGCCGCCTTCAGCCGGTACAGCCCTTTCAGGATCCCTTCGCGCGCCCCTTCGGGCATCGCCGGCATCGGGTACTGCTCGTTCATCACGGTCAGGTAATAGAACACGCTTTCCTGATCGCGGTACATGCGGCGGATCCCGTCCTGGATGATCGCGGCCAGCTCGTACGCGTAAGCAGGGTCATACGAGATGCAGTTCGGCGACGCGATCGAAAACGCGTGGCTGTGGCCGTCCTGATGCTGCAGCCCTTCGCCCGCCAGCGTCGTCCGCCCGGCGGTCGCACCGAGCAGGAAGCCTCGGACGCGCGAGTCGGCCGCCGCCCAGATCAGATCCGCCACGCGCTGGAAGCCGAACATCGAATAGAAGATGAAGAAGGGGATCGTGTTCACGCCATGCACCGCGTACGCGGTGCCGCCGGCAATGAACGAGCACATCGACCCCGCCTCGGTGATGCCTTCCTCGAGGATCTGGCCGTCCTGCGCCTCGTGGTAGTAGAGCAGCGTGTCCTGGTCCACCGGCTCGTACTTCTGGCCGACGTGCGAGTAGATGCCGACCGCACGGAAGAGGGACTCCATGCCGAACGTGCGCGCCTCGTCCGGAACGATGGGCACGATCAGATCGCCGATTTCCTTGTCGCGCAGCAGCTTCGACAGGATCCGCACGAACACCATCGTCGTCGCCGCCTTGCGCCCCTCGGTGCCCTTGTAGAACTCCTCGAAGATCCCGTCGAGCGGGACCTGGAGCGGCTCGACGCGGACGCCGCGCGTGGGGACGAAGCCGCCGAGCGACTTGCGGCGCTCGCGCAGGTACTGCAGCTCGACGCTGTCCTCCGGCGGCCGGTAGAACGGCGCGTCGGCGATGTCGTCGTCGGAAATCGGGATGCCGAAGCGCGTGCGGAACGAGCGGAGGTCCGACTCGTTCATCTTCTTCTGCTGGTGCGTGATGTTCTTGCCTTCGCCCGCCTCACCAAGTCCGTAGCCCTTGATGGTGCGCGCGAGAATGACCGTGGGCTGCCCCTTCGTTTCGACCGCCGCTTTATAGGCGTTGTAGACCTTGACCGGATCGTGCCCGCCCAGACGCAGCTTCTTCAACTGCTCGTCGGAGAGGTGCTTGACCATGTCGAGCAGGCGCGGATCCGTGCCGAAGAAGTGCTCGCGCAGGTAGGCGCCGTCCTCGACCGCGTATTTCTGGTACTGGCCGTCGACGATCTCCCCCATGCGCTTCGCGAGCAGGCCGTCGTGGTCCCCGGCGAGGATCGGATCCCAGTCGCTGCCCCACAGCACCTTGATGACGTTCCAGCCGGCGCCGCGGAAGATCGCCTCGAGCTCCTGGATGATCTGGCCGTTGCCGCGGACGGGACCGTCAAGTCGCTGCAGGTTGCAGTTGACGACGAAGATCAGGTTGTCGAGCTTCTCGCGCGCCGCGAGACCGATTGCCCCGAGCGCCTCGGGTTCGTCCGTCTCGCCGTCGCCGAGGAACGTCCACACTTTCGAGGTGGACGGCTTCTTCAGGCCGCGATCCTCCAGGTACCGGTTGAAGCGCGCCTGGTAGATCGACATGATCGGCCCGAGGCCCATCGAGACGGTCGGGAACTCCCAGAAGTCGGGCATCAGCCACGGATGGGGGTACGAGGAGAGGCCGCCGCCGGACGCCATCTCGCGGCGGAAGTTCGCCATCTTCTCGAGCGACAGGCGTCCTTCGAGAAACGCACGCGCGTAGATGCCGGGCGAGGCGTGCCCCTGGAAGTAAATGAGGTCGCCGTCGCCGTCCTTCCCCTTGCCGCGGAAGAAGTGATTGAAGCCGACCTCGTACAGCGTCGCGGCCGACGCGTAGGTGGAGATGTGGCCGCCGATGCCTTCCGACAGACGGTTGGCGCGCACGACCATCGCCATCGCGTTCCATCGCACGAGGCTCTTGATGCGCCGCTCGATTTCCTGGCTGCCCGGGAGCGGCGTCTGATCTTCCGCGCGGATCGTGTTGACGTAGGCGGTGACGGCGGTGAAGGGCAGGCTCACGCCCGCCATGCGCGCGTGATGCCGCAGGGTCGAGAGCAGCCGCTGGACGCGGCCGCGATCGCCTTGCTGAATGACGTAGTCCAGCGACTCGCGCCACTCGCGCTGCTCGGTGGCTTCCAGTTCCGACGTGTCCCGGGGTGCGATGTTCCTCATGTCTATACCCAGCTGTCGGGCTACCGGCTTCCTCCCGCCAGCTCGTGCGCTTCGTTCTCCTCGTCCCTGTTGTCCGCTCTCTGTCTGTGACTACAATCCAGTTATTGTAGTCCCGCGGTGCGACCGGCGACCAGCCCGGCCACAGGGCGCCCGCGGTTCGTGCGAGTGCTTCTCATGAAACGATTTGCGTCAGCCCCAGCCCTCATCATTGCCGCCGCGGCGTTCGCCGCGGCATTCTCCAGCGTCTACGGGCGGGTTCGTCGTGGCGGAGACAATCCCATGCAACAACCGGCGCAGCAGGCGGGACCCCTCCCCACCTTGTCCGAGCTCCAGTCGATGACCGCGCGGTTCGCACCGGCCGACATCAGCGCCGATCTCACGGCGCTCGCGGCGCGCGAGCGGCAGGCGCTGGCCAAGCTCGTCGAGGCCGCCAAGCTCATGGACAGCCTGTTCCTCCGCCAGGTCTGGTCCGGCAACGACGCGATGCTCCAGGACCTCGCGCGGCGCACCGATCCGCTCGGCCGCGCGCGGCTGCACTACTTCCTGATCAACAAGGGGCCGTGGTCGCGACTCGATGACAACAGGGTGTTCGTCCCGGGGGCGCCCGCCAAACCCGACGGCGGGAACTTCTATCCTATCGGCTCGAGCAAGGCGGACATCCAGAAGTGGATCGACGGGCTGCCGCCCGGCCAGAAGGAGCCCGCGACCGGGTTCTTCACCGTGGTGCGCCGCGGCCCGAACAACACGCTGGTTGCCGTGCCCTACAGCCTGGAATACCAGGCGGAGCTGGCGCACGCCGCGGGCCTGCTGCGGGAGGCCGCGGATCTGACGGCGCAGGCGACGCTGAAGAAGTTCCTGACGGCGCGCGCCGACGCGTTCCTGTCGAACGACTACTACGCCAGCGACGTGGCGTGGATGGAGCTGGACGCCTCGATCGAGCCGACGATTGGGCCGTACGAGGTGTACGAGGACGAGTGGTTCAACTACAAGGCCGGGTTCGAGGCCTTCATCACCGTCCGCGACGAGGCGGAGTCGAAAAAGCTGCAGGCGTTCTCGGCGCATCTCCAGGACCTCGAGAATGCGCTGCCGATCGATCCGGCGCTGCGCAATCCGAAGCTCGGCGCGCTGGCGCCGATCCGCGTCGTCAACGTCGTGATCGCGGCGGGGGACGCCAACAGCGCCGTGCAGACGGCGGCGTTCAACCTGCCGAACGACGAGCGCGTGGTGAAGGAGAAGGGCACCAAGCGCGTCATGCTGAAGAACGTGCAGGACGCGAAGTTCAACATGGTGCTCGTGCCGATCTCGAAGGTGGCGCTGCCGGCGGCCGACCAGAAGAACGTCTCGTTCGAGGCGTTCTTCACGCACATCCTGATGCACGAGCTGATGCACGGCCTGGGGCCGCACTTCGTCTCAAACGGCGGGGCCCCCAACACCCCGCCTAGCTCGTCGCTCGCGGGGGCCCCTGGCCCCGCTCCGCTCCTCGCCCAGCGTGAACCCTTTCGTGGAGCCACCGTGCGACAAGCACTCAAGGAAACCTACAGCACGATCGAGGAAGCCAAGGCGGACGTGTCAGGTCTGTGGGCGCTGAGGCAGCTCGCCGATCGCAAGCTGATCGACCCGGCGATCGCGAAGACGATGTACACGACGTTCCTCGCCTCCGCGTTCCGGTCGATTCGTTTCGGGCTGAACGAGGCGCACGGGCGCGGCATCGCCATACAGCTCAATTACCTGCTCGACGCCGGCGCGTTCACGGTGATGCCCGACGGCACGTTCAGCGTGGATGACGCGAAGATCGCGGGCGCCGTGACCGCGCTGACACGGGACATCATGATGATCGAGGCGCAGGGCAGCTATTCGAAGGCGAAGGACCTGATCGAGCGCCTCGGCGTACTGCGGCCATCGGTGAAGAAGGTGCTCGACAAGCTCACCAGCGTGCCGGTGGACATCGAGCCGAGGTTCACGAGCGTTGACAAGCTCGGATCCTGAAATACTGGCGTCAGCCGCCGCACCGCTGCACGCGCCGACGGTCTTGCGTCACGAAGGACATGAAGGACACGAAGACGGATCCCGCTCGTGATGCAGGGTGCCATCGAGCGCCGGCCCCGTGGAGTTCTTGGGCCGGCGTCGCAGGACGCGCGTCGCGCGGCTCGATGGCACCCCGCCACGCGACAGCCGCCAGCGTGCGCCACATCTTCTTCTGATCAGTCTTCGTGTGCTTCGTGTGCTTCGTGTGCTTCGTGCCGTGGGCCGTGGTCAGGGGGGGCGTGAGGGTGTACAGCCAGCGAATCTGAATCAGGCCATCGAGCCGACGACGCTGACGGCGATGTCCGGTCGATCGGTGATGATCGCCGACACGCCCCATCGCACCAGCCGTCGGATGTCGTCCGCGTCGTCGACTGTCCAAACTTTCACCGGGATGCCCGCGCGACGCGCGTGCGCGATGAAGCGGGGGGAGATGATCCTGGTGCGCCCTGAGGCCTCCGGCACCTGCAGCTCGCGGTAGGCGGTGGCGCCGAGCGGCCAGCGCACCCACGATCGGTAGAGCGCCCAGCGCGCTTCCTCGCGCGACGCGCCCGTGGGAATCCGCGGCTCGTACCTGCGCGCGGCGTGCAGGACGCGCCAGCCGAACGAGCCCAGCGAGACGCGATCCAGCGCGCTCGCGCGGCGCACTTCGTCAATCGTGCGATGCGCGAGCTCGGGCTCGTTGACCTTCAGTTCGATGATGAGCGGGACGTTCGTGTAGCGGGCCAGGACGTCACGCAATCTTGGGATCCGGAAACCGGCGCCGCGAAACGGACACGGCGCCGGATCCGGCGTCAGCGGCTGAAAGCGATACCCGGCATCCAGGCGCGCCAGCTCGTCGGCGGTGTGGTCGGCGAGCGCCCCGGTTCCGTCGGTCGTCCGATCCAGTGTCCGGTCGTGGTGGATCACCACGACGCCGTCGCGCGAGAGGTGCACATCGAATTCGAGCGCGTCCGCTCCCACCGCAAGCCCGTGATCGAAAGCGGCAATCGTGTTCTCCGGCCGCAGGCGCGCGCCGCCGCGATGCGCGTACACGAGCGGCCGGGTCACGCCGGCTGGCGGATGGGTTGGGGGGAACACATGCGCATCTTACCCCGGGAGCGCGCGGAGAACCGGGAGCACGCGGAGACAGGATCACACGGAGACACGGAGCTCACGGAGACGCACGGAGGAGGGGCGGCTGGCTCCGCCGCGCTCCGCGCGGTGAGGCGATCTGAGATCGCCTCCAGCGCCGGCCACGGACGTCAAAGAGGCCGGCGCGCAGCCAGCCGCCCGCATCCGCCGGCTGAGCAGTTCCTCCGTGCTCCCCCGTGCACTCCGTGCCTCCGTCCAAAGGTTGTGCTCCGTGGCCACCGTCTTCTCCGTGGACTCCCAAACCCCGGTGGTAATATCGATGAATGTCATCCGCTGCCGTCCGTCCCACCACCCTCGGCGAATTGCGCGCGGCGGTCGAGCGCGGCCAGATCCGCCGCCGCTCCGTGAAGGATGAAGTCCGCGAGAACCTGATCGCGCGGCTGCGGATGAAGGCACCGATCTTCCCCGGCATCATCGGGTACGACGAGAGCGTGATCCCGCAGATCGTCAACGCGATCCTGTCGCGCCACAACTTCATTCTGCTCGGACTGCGCGGGCAGGCGAAGAGCCGCATCCTCCGCGCGCTGACCACGCTGCTGGACGAGGAGATCCCCGTGGTCCCCGGCTGCGAAATCCACGACGACCCGCTCGCGCCGCTGTGCGCCGCGTGCCGCGCGCGCGTGCGGGCCGAAGGGGACGCGCTGAGGGTCGCCTGGCTCGGGCGCGACGCGCGGTACGTCGAGAAGCTCGCGACGCCCGACGTCACGATCGCGGACATGATTGGCGACCTGGATCCGATCAAGGCCGTCCGCGCCGGCCTGCATCTCTCCGACGAGCTGACGATCCATTACGGACTGTTGCCCAGGGCCAACCGCGGCATCTTCGCGATCAACGAGCTGCCGGACCTCGCGGGCAAGATCCAGGTCGGCCTGTTCAACGTCCTCCAGGAAGGGGACGTCCAGATCAAGGGCTACCCGGTGCGGCTGCCGCTCGACGTCCTCGTGGCGTTCAGCGCGAACCCGGAGGACTACACCGCGCGCGGCAAGATCATCACGCCGCTCAAGGACCGGATCGGGTCCGAGATTCGCACGCACTATCCCGTGACGCGCGGCCACGCGATGGCGATTACCGCGCAGGAAGCCTGGCTGCAGCGGCACGCCGGAGGCGCCGATCACCCGGTGGTGCAGATCCCCGAGTTCGTGCGCGAGCTCGTCGAGGAGGTCGCGTTCCAGGCCCGGCAGGACGCCAAGGTCGATCGCCGCTCGGGCGTGAGCCAGCGGCTGCCGATCTCGCTGCTCGAGAACGTCGTGTCGAACGCGGAGCGCCGCGCGCTCGTCGCGGGCGAATCGATCTCGGTCCCGCGCGTCACCGACATCTACGCCGCGCTGCCCGCCATCACCGGGAAATTCGAGCTGGAGTACGAGGGGGAGCTGCGGGGCGCGGACAACGTCGCGCGCGACATCATCCGCTCGGCCGTCGGGAGCATCTTCAGCGGCTATTTCGCCGGCGCCGATCTGCAACAGGTCACCGAGTGGTTCGATCTCGGCGGCACGCTGCACATCGACGACACGCTGGACGCGCGCGAGCTGCTCGCGCGGACCCAACAGGTGCAGGGGCTGCTCGAGCTGGTCGGTCAAATCGGGATCGGCACGGACACGCCACCGCCGGTCGTCGCCTCTGCCGTCGATTTCATTCTCGAAGGGCTCTACGCGCTGAAGAAGATCAGCCGCACGGACGAATGGCAGTACCAGGGCGCGGAGCCCGCGCGCCGGCCGATCCGCGCCGCGGCGCCAGACCCGACGCTCGATCGCGAGCTGCCGCTGACGGGGACGTCGAAGAAGAAGTACTACAACTGACGCTGAGGCAGCCCTGAAGGGCTGCGCTACGGCTGAGGCAGCCCTGAAGGGCTGCGCCGCGGGTGAGGCAGCCCTGAAGGGCTGCACTACGGCTGAGGCAGCCCTGAAGGGCTGCGCCGCGGGTGAGGCAGCCCTGAAGGGCTGCGCCGCGGGTGAGGCAGCCCTGAAGGGCTGCGCCGCGAGTGAGGCAGCCCTGAAGGGCTGCGCCGCGGGTGAGGCAGCCCTGAAGGGCTCCGCTACTCGTTCGTATCTGTAGCGCAGGGCTTCAGCCCTGCCAACGTTATGAAGTATCGCTATTCGAAATTCGCCGGCGAGGAGCTCGACGAGCTCGATCTCGAGGAGCTGCTGTCGCGGCTCTCGGATCTGCTGCTGTCGAGCGGCTTCGAGGATCCGTACGGCATGCCGGCCGGCGACCAGTCGATGCAGTCCCTGCACGACGCGATCCTGGAAGCGATCCTCAACGGCGGCCTGCTGTCGGACGAGACGCTCGAGAAGCTGCTCGGGAAGGACTGGCAGGACTCGCAGGACGCCGAGTCGCGTCTCGACGAGCTGGTGCAGAGGATCATCGAGCGGCTCGAGAAGCAGGGCTACGTGACGACCTCGCCCGACCTCGAGGCCGAGCGCGAGCGCCGCGAGCGCGGCGCGGGATCCGGCGGCGGCGAAGCCGAATACAAGTTCGAGATCACGGACAAGAGCCTCGATTTTCTCGGCTATCGCGCGCTGCGCGATCTGCTCGGATCGCTCGGCAGGAGCAGCATCGGTCGGCACGACACGCGCGAGATGGCCACCGGCATCGAGGCCAGCGGCGCGTCGAAGCCCTACGAGTTCGGCGACACGCTCAACCTCGACGCGAGCGGGACCATTCTGAACGCGGTCGCGCGGACGCGGGCGCAAAAGGGGCCTGTCCCCACCGGAGATGCCGAGGTGGGGACAGGCCCCCTATACACTGGCGCCCTTTCAATCGACTACGAAGACCTGATGGTCGTGCAGGGCGAGTATCAGAGCTCCTGCGCGACGGTGCTGATGCTCGATTGCAGCCACAGCATGATCCTCTACGGCGAAGATCGGTTCACCCCCGCCAAGCGGGTCGCGCTCGCCCTGGCGAATCTGATCCGGCTGCAGTATCCCGGAGACGCGTTGAAGGTGGTGCTCTTCCACGATTCGGCCGAGGAGATCGCGCTCGGCCAGCTCGCCCGCGCGAAGGTCGGCCCCTACTACACGAACACCCGCGAAGGCCTCCGGCTCGCCCGGCGCATTCTCGAGCGCCAGCAGAAGGACATGCGGCAGATTGTCATGATCACGGACGGCAAGCCGTCGGCGCTGACGCGCCCCGACGGCCGCATCTATCGCAACGCGTTCGGCCTCGATCCCTTCATCGTGTCCGAGACCTTCGCCGAGGTCGCGGCGTGCCGCAAGGGGGGTATCCTGATCAACACGTTCATGCTCGCGCGCGATCCGGATCTCGTCAGCTTCGTCCGCAAGGTCGCCGAGATCTGCCACGGCAAGGCCTACTTCACCACGCCGCGCACGCTCGGGCGCTATGTGTTGATGGACTACATGGACAAAAAGACCAGGACCATTCACTAATCGTCATTGCCGACTGGCGATTGCAGAGTGCCGATTGACGGGTTGTCGATTGGTGAGTGCCGATCGACGGATTGCTGATTTCCGATTGGGGGGAACATGATAGAGAGCTGGGCATCAGCGGGCGCCGTCCAACGTGGCTCACCATTCGCCAATCGCCAATCCGTCGATCGGAAATCGGCATTCGTCAATCCGTCAATCGGCAATCGCCAATCGCCAATCGGCAATCGGCAATTGACGTAGACAGAGATGCTGCCCCCCACCCTCCCCATTTTCCCCCTGCCCAACGTGGTGCTCTTTCCCAACGTGTCCCTGCCGCTGCATATTTTCGAGCCCCGGTACCTGGACATGGTGGGAGACGCGCTGAATGGCGACCGGCTGATCGGGATGGTGCTGTTGCGCCCGGGGTGGGAGGCGGACTACGAAGGGCGGCCGGCGGTCTATCCGATCGGCTGCGCGGGGCTGATCGCGCACGCCGAATCGCTCCCTGACGGCCGGTACAACATCGTCCTGCGCGGGCTCGAGAAATTCCGCGTCACCGGCGAGGACGCCAGCCGAAGCTACCGCATCGCGCAGATCCAGCCGATCCTCGAAGCGTTGAACGACAAGGAACGCGAGACGGTCCGCAGCGAACGGCGGCGCCTCGAGGCGCTGCTGGTGCCGCAGCCGGCGGGCCGCGGCGTCGATCCGAAGGTCCCCCCTTCCATGCCCGACGAGGACCTCGTGAACACCCTGGCTCAGTACCTGGAGCTGGAACCGGTCGAGAAGCAGGCGCTGCTCGAACGCGACGGCCTGCTCGCCCGCTGTCGATCGCTCATCGAGTTGCTCGAAATGAAGGTGATCGTCTCCCAACACAAGTGGGGGGGCGAGGGGATTCACTGAAGATCGTTGCTCGTTACTCGTGGCTCGTTCTTCCTTCCTCGAGCCACGAGCCACGGCACTTATGTACTGCGGTCGGTTATGTCCGGTCAGGTCCAGGCGAGGTCGCTCCCTGGCGGCTCAAGTGACGTCCTCCTGCGCGTTGCCCTTTTGAAGGGGTGTGCCGAGCGAGAGCACATCCCGACGGCTAGTAGACACTGCGCGACTCGGGACCTATCTCGGCGAGCCATCCCGCGTTACCGCTCGCGTCACCGTGCGCCGCTGCGCCACACCAGCAACCTTACTTCTCTGCAGGCGTGGCGCGGATTGTGGTTCCAATCGTCTGGGGCACCGCTCCGTGGACCCAAGCCGACTGCCTACGTCCATTGCCTGCACGGCGCAGCAGCGCGACTCAGCGCGTCGGGCTAGCGGGTCCGACATTCCGGGTTCTGGTCAGCTCAGATTTGCTTGATGTTCACACCTACGCTTATTGAATTGCTCGACGATGGCAACGACACGCTGTCCACCTTGAACTTTGATCCAAGAACCGGCACGGAGGCGACCAGCTGCGACGCGTCAAACACGTACGCTAATTGATTCGCCAGCGCTGCGTTTGCAATCCGTTCGAGCGGGATCTTATCGAGGATGGGGTAATCGAGCCGCAGGCGGTCGAAAGCGGCCTGGACCGCGACCAGGGGGCCTCTTGCGCTCACATCAGCGTGAGCCTCAGCCGCCACATCGAGCGAAACTGTGATCGCCGCGATCCGGTCGCACTTGATGACTTTCTCCCATTTGAAACACCAGTTGTAGCAGTTCCACCAAGGGTACTTAGCCCACAGCTCAGCCCCGGCGGTCACGTTCACCGTGACGCCTTTGAGGTCAATCCGCGGTGACGCCAACGTGATTGACGGTTTCTTCTTGACCACCACTCGCAAGTAATTGCACCAAGCGATCAGGTCCCAGTCGCCAAGCGTCTTGACAAGGTCGGAAATGCCACCACCGAGAACCTTTTCAAGCTCTTTGCGCGGTGGTCCTTCGTAGTCGTCGCCAGATCCTTCGAGGGCGTCCAGAACACGTCGGTGCTGCTCGATCACCGAGCCGCTAAATGAATAGACCCCGTCAAAAACACTGTGGTTAGAGCGTTGACGATCGCCTTTCTTGACGTAATCGAGCGCCTTCGTGAGCAACTCCGCTTTCTCTTTCGAGGAGTTACACGTTGGTCGTGTCGATCGAGGCGTGATCCAGCCACGCGCGGATCGTGTTGATGTCCACGCCCGCGCGGAGTAACTGCGTCGCGGTCGTGTGTCGGATGACGTGCGGGCTGATCGTTTTCTTGGCGAGCGTTGGGCATACGATGGCGGCGTCGGTCACATACCGTGTGACGGTCGCGTGCACGACAAACCGCGTGACGGGCATTCGCCGCCGGTTACGGAACACGGGCTCGTCCGGCGATCGTCCTGACGTCAGCGCCAGCAGCGACGTCATGGTCGTGGGCCAGAGCGGACAGTGTCGTGTCTTCCCTCCCTTGCCGACGAGCCGCACCGAGCCAGACCCATCAGATCGAACGTCGAGATCGCGAATGGAGACGGCCGCGGCCTCGCTGGCGCGCGCGCCGGTGTTGTAAAGGAACAACAGGACGCCGTGATCCCGACGGCCTTGCTCGGTCGTGCGGTCCGGAGCGGCCAGGAGCGCGTCGATCTCGGGCTTGTCGAGGTAGCACAGGCTCGGCCGGTCGTATCGTTTGAACGGCACGGCACGGACCTCGCCGCACCAGGGAATCAACTCCCGGCAGCGCTCGCCGACGAACGTCGCGAGCGCATGGATCGCGGCTAATCGCTGATTGCGCGTCCTGACGCCACAGCCGCGGCGCTCTTCGACGTGACGAAGAAAGCCGCGCACCACATCTGCCGACACCTCGGTCACGACCAACCGATCGACGGCCGTCCTGTGGCGATCGGCCGCAAACGGGATCAAGAGTCGAAGCGTGTCCCGATAGCTGCGCTGGGTATTGCGGGAGAGGTTGCGTTCCACGACGAGATGCTCGAGGAGGAACCGACGGACCCAGCTGCCCAGCGGTACGCCGTCATGCGTCTTCATGTGGCCCTCCCGGAATGGCGTACTTCAAGAACCGAAGACCAGCCTCCATCGTCAACTCGGACGTCATACACAGGCACCGCTGCGTTTCCTTCACGCTGCAGTGGCCGAGGTACGTAGAAAGGTGCGGCAGGAGTCGCTGTACGTTTTTGCCCTGGCGGTACCAACTGACCAATCGATTCATCGCGAACGTGTGCCGAAAATCGTGCAGCCGCGGGCGGAACGTGCGGCACGCTGGGCGCTCCAGGCCGGCCTGCTCTCGCACGCGTTTGAACACCAACTCCGCGGTCTGACGGGAGATGGACCGCCCGTGGCGATCGGACAGAAACGGCGCGTCGGCGCTTATGTGCTTCAGAACATGAGCGCATGTATCGCTTTTATCACCTGTTCCCCATGAAAGCGTCCGTTTTCGATGAAGATTCGGCCGCTTCGCACCCCCGCGACTACCGCGCCTGCCACGTAAAGGCCCGGCACGCTGGTTTCGAAGGTCTGCGGATCGAAGGACGGCCCTGACGTCTCCGGGTCGAGGGCGACCCCGGCCGACTGCAGCAGCGTGGTGTCCGATCGATAGCCGGTCAGCAGGAACACCGCGTCGGCCGGCAGCTCCTCTCGCGCGCCGTCGCGCTCGACGACGACGGTCGTCGGGCGGATCTCCACGAGCCGCGTCTCGAAGCGCGCGGCGATGGTGCCTTCCTTGATCCGGTTCTCGATGTCCGGCTTCACCCAGTATTTGATGGAGTCGCCGAGCGCCGGCCGCCGGTGGACGATGGTCACCTGCGCTCCGGCGCGATAGAGGTCGAGCGCGGCTTCCGCCGCCGAGTTCCTGCCGCCGACGATGATGACGCGCTTGCGGAAGAACGGATGCGGTTGCGTGTAGTAGTGCGACACGTGCGGAAGGCCTTCTCCGGGCACACCGCACTCGTTCGGGAAGTCGTAGGCACCGGTGGCCATCACGACCGTGCGCGAACGCAGCGCGCGCCGGACGCCGCGGGTTGACTGCGTGTCCACGACGAACGAGCCGGCGGCGTCCGGCACGGACGGCTCGCGCGTGATGGCCGTCACGGCTTCGTCGAACACGATGTCGAGCTTGAACAGATCGGAGACGCGGCGGTAGTAGCGCAGCGCTTCGAGCCGCGTGGGCTTGTCGTACGGGCTCACGAACGGCACGTCGCCGATCTCCATCAGCTCCGGTGTCGTGAAGAACACCATCCCGGTCGGATAGTGCAGCAGCGAGTTGACGAGCGCGCCCTTCTCGATCACCTGGTAATCGAGGGCGTTGCGGCTGGCGGCGATGGCTGTCGCCAGGCCGGCCGGGCCGGCCCCCACGATAATCACGTCCCGAAGGGGCCTGCCCTGAGCCTGTCGCCCCTCGACGCTGCCCGGGACGGCCCTGAGGTCCTCGAAGGGTCGAAGGGTCATTTCTTTCGTGTCCTCGGAGGGGGCGCCGGCCGGTACTCGATACGCACATGACTGACGAGGGCGACGGGACGTCCGGGGCTGGCGATCTCGTGGCCGGCGGCCGTCGTCGCGTCGAGCACTTCACCCAGGAGGCTGACCTGCTCGACGCCGGCTGGAATCGTCACGGCGATCTGCTCGCGGCCGATCGGCGCGACCGCCTTGACGCCGCCCGGACCGGCGCCGCCGGAGATGCGCTCGTGCAGGTCCCGCGCCGCGCGGAACTCGCTCTGCACCGCGGCGCGGCCGAGCAGTTCACTTTTCATCGACAGCACCCCGATGACGGCGGTGTACTTCGCGTAACCGCGGCCCGCCCGGATGTCCTCCTCGGAGTAGGTATGCCGGTTGTGCAGCTCGAACAGGAGACTGGCCGGACCCGCGTGACTGGGAATCGTGACGATCACGCCCTGGGCGGGATCGCGGCCGGCGAGCACGAAGCAGTACGAGGCGCCGGTCTTCACGCCGGTCCCGAGCGACTCGGGACACTTGAGGTCGGCGGGGTCGGTCTTGAGCGGCACGGCGGCCGGCTTCTTCACAGGCGCGCGGCGGCGCTGCGCGGAGACGGCCCCCGGCGCAGCCAGCGATGCGATCAGCAGCAGTAGTACAACACGACGCATCTTTGCAGTATAGCAACCGGGGCGGGGGCCGCTGAAACGCAGAAGGTAGGACGTGGAATCCGCGTCAGTCTGTGATGCACGCCATGCCGGCGAGCGGGGTCTTCATGGATCGCTCGACGAGCTCGGGCCGCCTGATCAGCTCGAGAAACTCCATGCGCGTCCGCGCGTCCTCTCGAAACACGCCGAGCATCGCGCTGGTGATCGCGATCGAGTTCTGCTTCTCGACCCCGCGCATCGACATGCAGAGATGCGCCCCCTCCATCACAACGGCGACGCCGAGCGGCTGGATCTTTTCGAGCAGCGTGTCGGCAATCTGGTTGGTGAGCCGCTCCTGCACCTGGAGGCGCCGCGCGAAGATCTCCACGAGGCGCGGGATCTTGCTGAGACCGATCACACGGCCCTGGGGGATGTAGGCGACGTGGCACCGGCCGAAGAACGGCAGCATGTGGTGCTCGCACAGGCTGTAGAAGTCGATGTCCCTGACGATCACCATCTCGTTGTAGTCGACCGTGAACAGCGCGTCGTTCAGCACTTCGTCGATGTCGGCCGCGTAGCCGCTCGTGAGGAAGCGCAGCGACTTCTCGACCCGTTTCGGCGTGTTGACCAGCCCTTCGCGCCTCGGGTCCTCGCCCAGCTCGGCGAGCATCTGGCGGATCAGGTCCTGCATGTGCGTATTGTACATCGCGCCCCCAGGACACAGAGTCCGCGGAGCGCGATCGGTTACAAAGAAATGCAGAACGTAGAATGTCGAATGCTGCGTTCTACGTTTCGCCCTTCAGTACTTGTAGAAGCCCTGCCCCGATTTCCGGCCGGTCCGGCCGGCGAGCACCATGCGCTTGAGAAGCGGCGGCGGCGCATACGCCGGCTCGCGGTACTCCTCGAACATGATGTTCGCGATGTAGTAGGTCGTGTCCAGGCCGACGAAGTCGAGCAGCGTGAAGGGCCCCATCGGGTAGCCGCATCCGAGCTTCATTCCCTTGTCGATGTCCTCGATCGTGCCGAGCCCGTGCTCGTACGACCGAATCGCGTCGAGCAGATACGGAACGAGCAGCCGGTTCACGATGAACCCGGGCTTGTCCGGCGCGGTGATCGGCTCCTTGCCGAGCGACTGCGCGAACGCAAACGTCTTCTGATAGGTGTCGTCGCTCGTCGACAGGCCGCGGATGACTTCCACCAGCTTCATCAGCGGGACCGGATTGAAGAAGTGCAGGCCCCCAAACCGGTCGGGCCGCTTCGTCTTCGACGCCAGCTCGGTGATGCAGAGCGACGACGTGTTCGAGCAGAAGATCGCGTCGGCGCCCACCAGCGCGTCGAGCGCCGCGAACGCCTTCGTCTTCTCCTCGACGTTCTCGATGATCGCCTCGACGATCAGATCGCAGTCCTTCAACCCCTCGAAGCCGGTCGTGCCCGACAGATTGCCGAGCGTCGTGTTCTTCGCCTCCTCGGTCACCTTGCCCTTCGCAACGCCGTCGGTCAGGAACTTCTGAATCCGCCCCATGCCGCGGTCGAGAAAGCCCTGCTCGACTTCGCGCACGATCGTCTTGTACCCTGCCGCCGCCGACACCTGCGCAATGCCCGAGCCCATGAGGCCGCAACCCAAAACGCCAACAGTCTTGATAGCCATTTCGTACCTCTATGAAGGCAGCCCTGAAGGGCTGCGCAACAGATCTCGCGGTGTCTCGAGAACTACGTGATGTTGCGCAGCCCTTTAGGGCTGCCGTGGATCTTTTCAGGGCTGCCGTGGATCTTCACACCGTTTCGACAATGGCCGCGATCCCCTGCCCTCCGCCAATACAGGCGGTTGCCAGCCCGCGTTTCGCGCCGCGGCGCCTCAGCTCCAGCGTCAGCGTGAGCAGCAGGCGCGTGCCGGACATCCCGAGCGGATGCCCGAGCGCGATGGCGCCGCCGTTGACGTTCACCTTGTCGCGGTCCAGGCCGAGGTCCTTCTCGACAGCCAGGTATTGCGCGGCGAACGCCTCGTTGACCTCGATCAAATCGATGTCCTTCAGCGTCAGGCCGGCCTTCTGAAGCACGAGGCGCGTCGCGGGCGCGGGGCCCATCCCCATCAGCGTCGGCTCGACGCCGACGTACGCCCAGTGCGCCAGGCGCGCGAGCGGCTTCAGGCCGTGCGCCTTCACGCCACGCTCCGACGCGAGCAGCAGCGCCGCGCCGCCGTCCACGATCCCCGACGCGTTCCCCGCCGTCACGCAGCCGTTCTTGCTGAAGGCCGCCGGCAGCTTCGCCAGCACCTCCATGGTCGTCTCCGGCCGCATGTGATCGTCCTGGGCGAAGAGCTCGACGCCCTTGCGCGACTTGAGCTCCACCGGCACGATCTCCTCGGCGAAGCGGCCGCTCTTCCACGCCTGATCCGCGAGCTGCTGGCTGCGAATCGCGAAGCGATCCTGCTCGTCGCGCGAGACGCCGTACTTCGCGGCGCAGTTCTCCGCCGTCACGGCCATCGTGCAGCCGCAGTGCGTGTCGAGCAGCCCCGCCCACAGACTGTCTTCGAGCTGGCCCTGCCCCAGGCGCAGCCCCGAACGCAGGCCACGGATCACGTGCGGCGCCTGGCTCATGTTCTCCATGCCGCCGGTGAGGACGACGTCGGCTTCACCGAGGAGAATCATCTGGCCGCCGCTGACGGCGGCTTGAATGCCGGAACCGCACAGGCGGTTCACCGTCAGCGCAGGAACCTCCACCGGCACGCCGGCCTTGACACCGACGTGACGCGCGCCGTAGATCGCATCCGCGCTGGTCTGCATCACGTTGCCGAAGACAACGTGCTGCACCATCTCCGGCGTGACGCCGGTCCGCTCCATCGCCGCCCGCGCCGCGATGGCGCCAAGCTCGATGGCTGAAACGTCCTTCAGCTTGCCCACGTACTCCGCCATCGGCGTGCGGGCGCCGCCAAGAATGAAGATGTCTGACATGAGGCCCTCTCGAGTAAGGTCGGCGAGGCCGAGAGCCCCGCCCTACGATGGGATGTTTGCCGCTATGAAGTCGCCGGTTTCCTTCGTGCCGAGCTTCCCGCCGATATCCTTCGTGACGTTTCCCGACGCGACGGCCTGTTCGACCGCCGCTTCCATGGCGCGCGCCTGGGTCTCGAGCCCGAGCGTCTCGAGCATCAGCGCGGCGGACAGAATCGCGCCGACCGGGTTCGCGACGTTCTTGCCTTCGTACTTCGGCGCGGAGCCGTGCACGGGCTCGAACATCGACGTCTTCCCCGGGTGCAGGTTGCCGGAGGCCGCCATGCCGAGGCCCCCCTGCAGCTGCGCGCCAAGGTCCGTGATGATGTCGCCGAACAGGTTGTTCGTGACGATTACTTCGAACTGCCCCGGGTCCTTGATCATGTACATCGTCAACGCATCGATGTAGTAGTGCGTGGCCGTGATGCCCGCGTACTGAGCGGACAGCTCGCGGAAGACGCGCTGCCAGAGCGCGTGCCCCTGCTGCATGGCGTTGCTCTTGTCCGCCATGCAGACCTTCGTCAGGCCGCGCGCCCTCGCGTACTCGAACGCGTGCAGGATGATCCGGTGGACGCCCTTATAGGTGTTCAGCTCCTCCTGGATCGCGATCTCGTCCTCCGTGCCCGCCTTGAACCGGCCGCCGATGCTCACATACAGCCCTTCCGTGTTCTCGCGGAACACGGTGAAGTTGACGTCCTTCGGGCCACGGTCCTTCAACGGACACAGCCGCGCGTCGAGCAGCCGGATCGGCCGGTAGTTGACGTAGAGATCCAGCTCGAAGCGCGTGCCGAGCAGGATGTCGCGCGCGTGCCGCATGTCGGGGATGCGCGGATCGCCGAGCGCCCCGATGAACACCGCGTCGAACTGGTCGCGCAGCATTGTGTAGCCGTCGGGCGGCACGCTGATGCCCGTCTCGAGAAAGTAATCCGCGCCCCAGGGCAGGTGCTCGAGGTCGAGCGTCTTGCCGTACTTGCTCGCAACCGCCTTCAGCACCTTGACGGCTTCGACGGTCACGTCTTTTCCGATTCCGTCGCCAGGTATCACTGCTATACGCATGTAATAAAAGCTCCCCGTCGCTGGCAGCAGGCAGCAGGCGGCTGGCAGTGGATCACGCTGTCACGCTGACAGCGCGACAGTTGGACTCACTGCCTACTGCCTGCTGCCCGCTGCCTGCTACTCCCGTTCCAGCGCCAGTGCCATCCCCATTCCCCCACTCACGCACAGCGTTGCAAGCCCGCGTCTGACCTGGCGCCGCTGCATTTCGTACAGCAGCGTGACCAGGATACGCGCGCCGGTGCAGCCGATCGGGTGGCCGAGCGCGATGGCGCCGCCGTTGACGTTCAGCTTCTCCAGCGGAATCGGCTCGTCGCGCAAGACAGCCAGCACCTGCGGGGCGAACGCTTCATTCAACTCGAAGAGGTCGAAATCGTCCAGTGCGAGGCCGGTGCGCGCGAACAGCTTGCGCATGGCGGGCACCGGGCCGATGCCCATTCTCCTGGGATCGACGCCGGCCGACGCCCAGCCGAGGATCCGCGCGAGCGGCGTCACGCCGAGCGCCTGCGCGCGCGCGGCGCTCATGAGTATGAGGGCCGCGGCGCCGTCGGTGATGCCCGACGAAGTGGCGGCGGTGATGATGCCCGCGTGTCCTTCGACGGATCCGAACACCGGCGAGAGCCTTTTCAGCATCGCGAGCGTCGTGTCCGGCCGCGGATGTTCGTCCGCATCCGTCACGACCGCGCGTCCCTTGGCGTCGGTCGCGGACACCGGCGCGATCTCGTCGCGGTACCGCCCCTCGGCGACCGCGCGCGCGGCGCGCCGCTGCGTCTCGACGGCGTACGCGTCGGACTCGTCGCGCGTGATGCCGTATTCGCGCGCGAGGACCTCCGCGGTCTCGCCCATGATCATCGACGAGAGCGGGCACGAGAAGCCGTCGCGATACATGGCGTCCACGAGCGTGAAGTTGCCCATGCGATGCCCCCATCGCGCGTCCTCAGAGTCGACGAAATACGGCATGCGGCTCATCGACTCCATGCCGCCGGCGACGACGACCTCGGATTCGCCGAGCACGATCGACTGGGCGGCGCCCGCCACCGCCTGCATGCCCGACGCGCACGCCTTGTTGATCGTCTGCGCGGGGACACCGTCGGAGAGGCCGGCGCGCCGGACGACCTGGCGCGCGGGGTTGGGGCCGGACCCGGCCTGCCGGCCGTGCCCGAACAGCAGTTCGTCCACGGCCTGAGGGTCCACCCTGGCCCGATCGAGCGCAGCGCGAACCGCCACGGCACCCAGCTCAGCCGGGTGGACATTTCGAAATGCGCCGCCATACCGCCCGATAGGCGTACGCGCAGCACCCACAATCACGACCTCGGAAACGGGAGACATAGCCCGTGATCATAGCCGCGGATGGCCACGGACGGATGAAAACCACGGAAGACACGGAAACAGCCAGATCAGTTGTTTCTCCATGTTTGTCCGTGGTTGTGATCTCTCCGTGGCCTTCCGTGGTGCCCGATCCACGGATCCGGATCCGTGGAGCAGGAATTAACCAACCGGCTGGATTCAGCAACCCCTTCGGTGGCACTAAGGTCATGAAAACATGAGCTTTATTTAATTGATGCATTGGCACTGGGAGTGCACTTATGATGTGGCGTAATCAAGCAAGTGTCATTGTCACCAATCGGGTGGGATCTCCGACAAACGACTGCGTACGCAGATTCGTGTACGACGGAGGCGAAAGCGCTCGTCAACGCGGGGTCGTCCCGGTATCGAGGAGGATGTTAATGAGAAGTCGCAGCACGGCACTCGTGGGAGTGCTTCTGTGCGTTCTGGCGTTTGCCGGCGGGGCCTACGCACAGGAGCAGACCGGTGCCATCCAGGGCACGGTCAAGGACGCGTCGGGTTCGGTGCTCCCCGGCGTCACCGTCGAGGCACGCAGCCCCGCGGCCGTCGGTGTCAGCAACGCGGTCACGGACACCCAGGGTATCTACCGGTTCCCGGCGCTCCCGCCTGGAACGTATGAAGTAACGGCCACGCTCCAGGGCTTCGCCCCGGCCAAGGTCGGTGACGCGGTCGTCACCCTGGGCAAGATGCTCACGATCGATCTCGTCCTGAAGATCGCGGGCGTGTCCGAGCAGGTCACGGTCACCGGCGAGTCGTCGCCGCTCATCGACGTCAAGCAGAACGCCGCGTTCGCGACGATTCAGCGGACGACAATCGAGCGCATTCCCAAGGGGCGCGACTTCACCTCCATCCTCCGCCAGGCGCCTGGCGCGCAGGAAGAGTCGAAGTCCGGTGGTATCCAGGTTGACGGCGCGTCCGGTTCCGAGAACCGGTTCATCATCGACGGCATGGACACCACGCAGCTCCAGAACGGCACGTCGGGCAAGACCATGCTCCTGGACTTCGTCCAGGAAGTGCAGGTCAAGTCCTCCGGCTACAACGCGGAGTTCGGCGGCGCCACGGGCGGCGTCGTCAACGTGCTGACCAAGTCGGGCAGCAACAACTTCCACGGCCAGGCCGGCACGTACTTCCAGAACGACAGCATGTACGGCAAGCGCCGGACGTTCGCCCGGTTCAATCCGGAGAATTCGGCGACCCGTGAGACCGGGCTCGTCAACCCGAACACCGACTGGACCTACACCAGTCCGCTCGGCGACTTCGGCGGCCCGATCATGAAGGACAGGCTGTGGTTCTACGCGGGCGTCGGCTACACGAAGAACAACTACACGCGCGACGCGATCTTCAAGACGGACCCGTCCAAGACGAACCGGCATTTCACCTGGTGGGACGACGCCAAGTACTACAACTACAACATCAGCACGCAGGTCTCGAACAACCTGCGCGTGAAGTTCACCGGCTCGAACCAGCGGAACGCCAACCGCCGGACGGCGCCCCCGCTGCAGCCGGACAATGCTGTGGACCTCGTCGCCAGCACCATCTATCCGAGCGGCGTGCCGAGCAAGGGCATGACGCTGAGCCCCTTCGACAATATTGGCGGCGTGATCAACCAGACGGCGTTCGACAAGCGCTGGGTGAGTCAGGGCAGCAACTCGACCAACGACGTGTTCTCGGGAAACGTGGACTGGGTCATCAAACCCACGTTCTTCGTGAACGTCTCGGCCGGGTCGTACCGCACCAACGGCACCACGCCGCCGGAATTTCGCGGCGATCAGATTGTCCACACCTTCAGCGGAGCAAATTCCGACTCGGAGATGACGAGCAAGGGATTCCCAACCGTCCCGGCGCAGTTCCAGCAGCCGAGCGGATACGCCGACAACCCCTCGTCGTCAGGCACGGTCCGGAACATCTTCACGCGCCGGTTTCTGAACGCCAACGCGACGTTCTTCGCCTCGATGAAGGGGCAGCACACGTTCAAGACCGGCATGCGGTTCGAACGGTTCGGCAACGACGTCCTCAACGGCAACGCCAAGCCTCGCGTCACGGTTTTCTGGGGTCAGTCCTATACGAACCCCGACACGAACGTGACCTCGTCCGGCAAGTACGGCTACTACACCCTGAACCAGACCGGCACGATCGGCAAGGTGTTCTCGAACAACTACTCCTTCTGGGTGCAGGACAGCTGGGACGTGACGTCGCGGTTGACGATCAACGCCGGCGTGCGGACAGAGAACGAGCACGTCCCGTCGTTCAAGGACCAGAAGCAGTTCCCAGACGCGCTCAGCATCACGTTCGGATTCAAGGACAAGATCGCGCCGCGCCTGGGCTTCGCCTACGACGTGAAGGGTGACGGCAAGTGGAAGACCTACGGCAGCTACGGCTGGTTCTACGACATCACCAAGCTCGAGCTGCCGCGGGGATCCTTCGGCGGCGACCACTGGGTCGATTACACGTGGACGCTGGACGATCCGGATTTCACGAAGATCCAGTGCGGCGAAGGCACGACGGGCTGCCCGGGCAGGTTCATCGGGCCGGGTAACGGCTACGACTTCCGCCACAGCTCGAACCAGACGGATCCGTTCTTCGAGGAGTACTTCAACCGTCCGGGCATGACGGGGATCGACCCCAACATGAAGCCGGTGAAAACCGGTGAATTCACGGGCGGCGTCGAGCACGAGCTGAATCCGCTCATGTCCCTCGGCGTGCGGTACGTCCACAAGTGGATGTTCCGGACGATCGAGGACGTGGGCATCCTCTACAAGGGGGTCGAGGACTACCTCATCTCGAACCCCGGCGAGGGGCTCGCGGTCAACATGGAGCCGCAGTTCCCGAACGCGGTCGTGCCGAAGCCGAAGCGGAATTACGACGGACTCGAGTTCCGCCTCAACCGCCGGTGGTCGAACAACTGGACCGCCCAGGTCAGCTATCTGTACAGCCGGCTGTATGGCAACTACTCCGGCCTGGCCAGCGCGGACGAGAACGGCCGCGTGAGCCCGAACGTGAACCGGTACTTCGATCACACTGTCATGGCGTACGGCGCCGAGGGCAAGGTGATCTACGGACTGCTCCCGACCGACCGTCCGCACACGGTGAAGGTGTACGGCGCCTACGACTTCAAGTGGGGCACCGCGGTCGGCGCCAACTGGTTCATCGAGAGCGGCACGCCGCAGACCACAGTCTTTCTGTTCAGCGGCTACCCGGTGCACGCACTCGGGCGCGGCGATCTGGGCCGCTCGCCGGTGCTGTCGCAGCTCGACCTGAACATCAGCCAGGAATTCAAGCTCCCCGGCCGCACCCGGGTCCAGTTCCTGCTGAACATCGACAACGTGCTGGATCAGGACACGTGGACGAACCTGTACGCGCCGCGTGGCTACGGGCCGCAAAAGTACGTCGCGAAGACCGGCGCAGCCGGCAGCGGCGTCGTCCTGAAGGCGCCGTTCCCCGAGCTGCTGGCGGGTCCGTACGATCCGGAGGCGCTCGTAGCGTCGTTCATCGCGGGGGGCGGCAACCTGATGCTGAACCCGTTCTACACGTTGCCGAACTCGTTCCAGGGCCGGCGAGAGATGCGCTTCCAGGCGAGGATCACCTTCTAATCCTCGTCCCGACGCGTTTTGCACAGGCCCTCCGGGGAAACCCGGAGGGCCTTTTTTCGCCCGCCTTCGCGCCACGAAACTCATCGTGCTACGGCGCGGCAGGCCCTTTTCACATTTCGTCATGTTTCGTGGTGAAATTGCCCCGTCCGAATCGGTCGCGAGTGTCTGCTGGCGTTCGTTCTGGTTGCGGTCGTCTTCTGGATTTACCGGCCGGTTCTCACCGCCGAGTACAGCTGGGATCACGATGCCTATGTGGCGGAGAACTTGAACCTCCAGGACTGGCATGGGCTCACGCGGATCTGGCTGGCCCCGTACAGCCCGCCCCGGTATTACCCGCTGGTGTTCAGTTCCTTCTGGGTCGAGCGCCAACTGTTCGGTCCTTCGAGCACATCTCACCATGTCGGCAATGTCGCTCGCGCTCCACGTTGCGAACGCACTGCTCCTGTGGGTGACGCTTCGGTCATTGAAGGTACGAGGGGCATACTTCATTGCGTTTCTGTTCGCCGTGCACCCCGTGCACGTCGAGTCCGTCGCCTGGATCACGGAACGAAAGAACCTGCTCTCCACTTTCTTTTCTCTACTCGCCCTGATCGTCTACCTCCGATGGGCATCGGCTCGGCACGTGCGATGGTATTTCTTCAGCCTCGTCCTGTTTCTGTGCGCGCTGTTGAGCAAAACGGTCGCGGCGACACTGCCGGGCGTGATTCTGATCGTCGTCTGGTGGAAAGGGAAGATCACCGCCGCTGACGTGCTCGCGCTCGTGCCATTCGCCGCGGCGGGACTGCTCTTCGGCGCCGCCACTGCCTGGATAGAAGTGCACCACGTCGGTGCGGTCGGACGGACTGGACGCTCAGTCCGCTGGAACGCGTCCTCGTGGCCGGGCGTGTTGTGTAGTTCTACGCGCTCAAGCTTCTCTGGCCGCACCCGTTGATCTTCATCTACCCGCGTTGGCAGATTTCCAGCGCGGACGCCGTCGCGTATCTGTATCCGCTCGCCGCTGTGGCTGCGATCGCGGCGCTCTTCACCTTTCGATACCGCATCGGAAGTCAGCCGTTCGTTGCCGTCGCGTCCTTCGCTCTCTCGCTGGTTCCAGCGATGGGTTTCTTCAATGTGTACCCCATGCGCTTCTCGTTCGTGGCCGACCACTTTCAGTACTTCGCGAGCATCGGGATTATTGGTCTCGCTGCCGGCGCTGGCCACAGCCTGCTGGAGCGGATGCGGCTGCGGGTACTACGGGTGCCTCTGGGCGCCGCTCTTGTGGTGGCGCTCGCCCTCACAGCTCGTGTGGAGACGGCCAAGTACAAGAGCGCTGAAGCCCTCTGGCATGACACGATCGCGAAGAACGCCGACGCATGGATCGCGCACAACAACCTGGGGAATCTGCTCCTTCAGCAGCGGCGATTTCCAGAAGCCGCCACGCACTTCGAACAGGTTCTTCGCGTCAGACCGGACGTCGCCGCCGCGCACAATAATCTCGGGGCAGCCCGGTATGGCGAGGGTGCTGTCGACGCCGCCATGGCATCGTACGAATCCGCGGTGCGGCTCGATCCTGGTTACGCCGAGGCATGGAACAACCTCGGGGTTGCCCGCGCGGCCGCGGGCCAGTATGCGGAAGCGATGCAGGCGTACAGGAGCGCCCTGGCACTCGATCCGAACTACGCGATGGCGCGATTCAACCTGGGGAATGCATTCCTGCGAATGGGGAACTCCGATGCGGCGAATGCCGAGTATCGCGAGGCCATCTGGCTCAAACCCGACCTCGCGGCGGCCCAGTTCAGCCTCGGCCTGAATCTGCTCACGGAAGGGAACCCAACTGAAGCCGCCCCGTTCCTCGAAACGGCGTTTCGCCTGAGGCCGGATTTTGCGGTGGGCTACTTCCAAGTGGGGAACGTGCAGTTGCAGCACGGGGACGCGAAAGGCGCGGTGCGAAGCTACTCCGCCGCAATAGCAATCAAGCCTGATTACGCCGAGGCGTACTGCAATCGCGGCAGCGCCCATCTTCGGCAAGATGAGGTGCCAAAGGCGATCACGGACTACCGGGAGGCGCTCCGCCTTCGGCCGGACTATCACCTCGCCGCGGCTGGCCTGAAACAAGCGATCGAGTCCAGCGAGGGGCAGCGCAGGCGGTAGCGCTCGGGTGTGTCCGTGTGTGATATCATTGCTATCAATACTGGAGCGCCACAGAGGAAGAGAAGTCATGGGACAGTTGATCGTTCGAAACGTCGATGACGATCTCATTCGGGCGTTGAAGGTGCGGGCCGGGGAAAAAGGACGGTCCGCAGAGGCGGAGCACCGCGAGATCCTGCGCGACGCGCTGGTGCCGCGGCGCAACGGGAAGACCCTGAAAGATGCCCTCCTGGACATCCCCACCGGTGGCGAAGACGCCGACTTCGATCGGCCGCGGGACCTCGGCCGCCGGACGAAATTGTGACCTACCTGCTCGATACCAGCGTCGTCGCCGAGCTGCGCAAGGGCTCCCGGGCCAATCCCCACCTGCGCGCCTGGTTTGCCGCGCTGGCGCCGGACGCGATCGTGTTGAGCGTCCTCACCATCGGCGAGGTTCGCAGAGGCATCGAGCGCGTCCGGCGGCGCGATCCGGCGGCGGCCAAAGCGCTCGATCGCTGGCTTCGCCGCCTGCTCGTCGATCACGGCGACAGGATCGTCGGCATCGATCGTCAGGTGGCCGAAGAATGGGGCCGCCTGAACGTGCCGGACCCGCTGCCGGTGATCGATGGCCTCCTGGCGGCGACTGCCACGGTTCATGGCCTCGTGCTCGCGACTCGTAACGTCGGGGACGTCGCCAGGTCTGGCGCCGAAGTCGTGAATCCGTTCGAAGCGTGACGGAGGCGTTATGGCCGGACGGAAAACCCGAGCGCGGCCGCGGCGGCCGTGAGCCGCTCGTCGAAACACACGAACGGCCGCTGCCGCGGCCGTTCCCGGCACCACACCAGCGCGGCGCCAAGCTGCGCGGCATCCGCCGCGCGAACACCGTGCGCATCGGGCAGGTCCTCCGCGAGCGACCGGACCTTCTCGGTCGGAAGGATCTCATCCCAGGCGATGCGAAGCTGCCCGAGCAATCTCACCGCGCTGGCGCGCTCCTCAGGAGTCAGGCGTCCCTCGCGAACGAGTCGCGCGAACGCGCTTCGCGCTTCGAGCGGCGTGCCCCACCAGACGACCATGCGCGTCAGCTCGCGGCGCAGGCGGCGGCCCTGCGCAGTCGCTGGTTGCGAGCAACACAGGGGAACGATGGCGCTCGCGTCCCAGAACGCCATGGTCACTTCCCGTCGCGATCCGCGCTCACGGCGGCCACGGCCGCCCGGCGCGTCACGCGCGAGCGGCGCGCCTTCCAGAACGACGATGCGAGTGCGCCCGAGCCCTTTCGCATGAGGCCGGCGGCGACGAGCGCCAGATCGTCGGCGTCCTGATCGCCGAGCGCGAACGGAACGATCCTCGCGATGGGGCGCTGGCGATCGCGCACGACGATTTCCTCGCCGGCCCGGACCTCGCGCAGGTAGCGCGTGAGGTGGTTGCGAAGGTCGGCAATGTTGGTGCTGCGCATGGAACCTCGATATGGCTATGATAGCCATATTGGCACGGCCGCGACAAATTGTGACGGACCGCCCATGACCATGCCGCATCGAATCGGCCCGGCATGACCCCGCACATCTCGACACGGCGAGGAAGGCGCGCCTTGTCCGCGGCGCAACAGAGACCAGGTAGAATCTGGGCGGATGGCAACGACCAGCAAGCGGGCGACTCGCGCCGCCGGCCGCGCGAGTCGCCCGCAGCCTGGGCCCAGTGTCAAACAGCGCGGTGGCCGCCGCTGGTCCACCTGGCTGGTCGCTGCCGCGCTCTTGCTGGCCACGCTGGCCGCGTATCAGTCGCCTGGGCGACGGGAACGACATTCCCTTCTTTTTCGTTTTTCGCACACCGTTCGCGCGCGACCACTCTCTCTGCGATTGGATCCAGTACACAGGATTTTGAATTCAGATGGCCCAGAATTGTTCGGTTCGGGTCGGATAGGCGTGCATGTATTAGACATTTCGGAACTTCGGCGCCGGGCATTCATTTTGTGTACGCGAAGCCGTCCACATGTACTTCAGGGAACACATCGTTCAGAGGAGGTCCAACTCATGAGAAGGCTCAGAGGGCGCGCGTGGCTGTGGCTCGCAGGCGCCCTCATCGTCACGACCGCGTCCTGGGTCCAGGCCCAGACGACGGGAAGAATCTTCGGGCAGGTCCTCGACGCACAGGGCGCGGCGGTGCCGGGCGTGACCGTGACCGCAACGAGCCCCGCGCTGCAGGGCACTCAGGTCGCGACCACCGACGGCCAGGGGAATTTCCGCTTCCTCAGCCTCCCGCCTGGAAAGTACACCGTAAAGGCCGATCTGAGCGGATTCAAGCCCGCGCAGCAGACGAACGTCGACGTCGGGCTCGATCGGACGGTTGACGTCGCGCTCACCATGCAGGTGGCCGGCGTCACCGAGGCGGTGACCGTGCAGGGCACGTCCACCACCATCGACACCACGTCGACGGTCACGGGCGTGAACGCCAACGCCGAGCTGTTCAACCGCATCCCGGTCCGCCGCGACTTCTACGCGGTCGCGCGCATCGCGCCCGGGACGGTCGACGACGCGTCGGGGACTTCCGTCTACGGCTCGACGGGTGCCGAGAACCAGTACATCATCGACGGCCTCAACACGACGGGCGTCGAGCTCGGCGACAGGGGCAAGACGCTGAACTTCGACTTCGTACAGGAGGTCGAGGTGAAGACGGGCGGCCTGCCGGCGCAGTACGGGCGCATGACGGGCGGCGTGATCAACGTGATCACGAAGAGCGGCAGCAACGCCTACCGCGGATCGCTCTTCGGGTTCGGTGAGGGCGGCGCGCTGCAGAGCGACGACGCCACGCGCGACAAGCGGCCGCAGACGACGACGCAGGTGAACGACATTTCGAGCCGCGGCGACTTCGGCGGAGAGATGGGCGGGTTCATCGTGAAGGATCGCCTGTGGTTCTTCGGCGCGTACAACCACGTGAAGGAAACCACCGACACGACGATCATCCGCGAGCTGACGGCCCCGCTGAGCCCGGCCGTGAACGACAAGATTCCCACCAAGCTCTCGCGCGATCTCTTCGCCGCGAAGCTGACGCTGAAGGTCGGACGCGGGAACACGTTCAACGGCACCGTGATGGGCGACCCCACCACGAGAGACGGCGCGGTCTTCGCGATCGCCGGACCGTCCACCACCTGGAGGGGCGAGCGCGAGACGGGCGGCACGGACATCGTCGGCAAGTACGACGGCGTGTTCGGCAGCCGGCTGCTGATTCAGGGCCTCGCCGCGCGACACAAGGAAAAGGACAACACCACTGGCGAGGGACGGAACATCCCGAACTCGATCGACGCGACGGTCAGCCCGAACATCGTCACCGGCGGGTTCGGGTTCTTCCAGGACCAGGTGTTCACCCGCGACGTGTACAAGGCGGACGTCACCACGTTCCTCGGATCGCACGAGATCAAGTTCGGCGCCGACTACGAGCACATCCAGGCGGTGAACAACAACTACAACGGCGGCGCCGGCCAGCGTATCTACAAGCTCGTCGCGTCCGACGGGTCGTTCTATTACCGGCATCGCTTCTACCTGGACGACAAGGTGGCCGGGTTCAACAGGGACGACGAGAGCACGTGGCAGATCGCCGTGCCGCTCACGGCGGAGCCGGATTCGCGCAACACCTCCTTCTACGTGCAGGACTCGTGGCGGATGGGCGCCGGCTTCTCGCTGAATGCCGGCATCCGCTGGGAAGGCCAGGACGTGCGGTCGCGCGATCGCGTGTCGGCGTTCAAGCTGTCGGACAACTGGGGCCCGCGCATCGGCTTCGTGTGGGACGCCACGCGGGACGGCCGCAGCAAGCTGTACGGGAACTGGGGCCGGTTCTACGAGAGCGTGCCGATGGACATCAACATCCGCGCGTTCGGCGGCGAGATCCAGTGCTTCTGCTACAACAGGGATCCGAGTCCGACGAATATCTTCAACGATGCCGCCGTGCGTCGCGTCGGCCTCCTCGGCGGCAGCACGGAGGCCGTGGACCCGGATCTCAAAGGCCAGTACATCGACGAATGGCTCGTCGGCGCGGAGCGCGAGCTGGGTGGCAACCTCGTCGCGGGCGTGAAGGTGACGCACCGCAAGCTTGGGCGCGTGATCGAGGACTTCCTGATTCCCTCGGCCGGCGAGTATTTCATCGCGAACCCGGGCACCGGCATCGGCAAGGAGATGGGCTTCTACGACTACGTGCACACCGCCGAGGCGCCGACGCCGCGGCGCGTGAGCACCTCGTTCGAGGTCAACGCGCGGAAGCGGTTCTCCAACAACTGGCAGTTCCTCGCGAGCGCCGTGTTCAGCAAGCTCGAAGGGAACTACGACGGGACCTTCCAGGCCTCCACCGGCCAGCTCGATCCGAACATCAACTCGGCGTTCGACTACGCCGACTTCCTGGTGAACGCGGACGGGAAACTCAGCAACGATCGGACGGTACAGCTGAAGCTGGACGGCAGCTATGAGTTCGGCAGCGGCGTGGTGAAGGGGCTGAACATCGGCCTGTCCACCCGGTGGCTGTCCGGACCGCCGATCAACGCCTACGGTTACTCGTTCGCGTACCAGAACTGGGAGTACTACCTGGTGCCGCGCGGATCGCTCGGGCGCGGTCCCGCGGACTGGGAGTCCGACCTCCAGCTCCGATACCCGATCCGGTTCGGCGGCAACCGCCAGGTCACCGTGCTCGCCGACATCTTCAACGTGTTCGATCGCCAGGCGATCAACAACCTGGACCAGCGGTACAACCTGATTCAGGACGCGGAGTGCGGCGGCATCCCGTTCGACATCTGCAACGGGGACGGCGGGATCGCGACGACCGGCAACAACCTGACCCCCGCGGGGGTGCTGTCGGACCCGCGCGCGACGGCATCGAATCCGGACTACCTGAAGAAGGGGATCGGATTCACGCAGCCGCGCAGCATCCGGTTCGGCGTCAGGTTCAACTGGTAACGTGAGGCAGGGATGATCTACGTCCGGCAGGGCTAAAGCCCTGCGCCACCGATCCCGGTAGCGCAGCCCTTTAGGGCTGCCTTGTAGGCCGGGGCTCTAGAGCCCCGGCCCCTTTTTTCAAGGGTATGATCCCCACATGCGCACACGCGCGCTGCTGATCGCAGCGCTCCTGATGGCCGCCGCGATCGTGTTTGCGTGGGCGCGCCGCGTACCCCATCGGCCGGATGCCGCCGACGGCCGCGCGGGGGCGCCGCGGGCGATCGGCGATATCGCGAGCAGGGCGATCGCCGGCAAACGCGTGATCTTCATCGGGCTGGACGGCGCCGACTGGTCGCTGCTCGATCAGTACATGGCGCGCGGCGTCATGCCGGAACTGGCGAAACTCGTCGAGACGGGCGCGAGCGGTTCACTCAAGACGCTCCAGCCCCCGCTGTCGCCGCTCGTCTGGACGACGATGCTGACGGGCACGAGCCCGCTGCAGCATCGCATCCTCGACTTCCTGCACGTGAATCCGGTGACCGGCAAGCGCGAGCCGATCACGAGCGACGAGCGCAAGGTCCCGGCGATCTGGAACATGGCCACGTACGCCGGCAAGCGTGCGGGCGCGTTCGGATTCTGGGCCACGTATCCGGCGGAACCGGTCAACGGCGTGCTCGTGTCGGATCGACTCTTCGCGTTTCTCTACGGCGAGCAGAGCCCTCCGCCGGGCGTGGTCTCTCCCGCGTCGCTCGACCAGTGGGCACGCGACGGGCTGCAGCGTGCGCAGCAACGGGTCGGCTACGCGGAGGTCAGGGCCATCCTGCCGTGGCTCACCGAGAGCGAGTTCCGCGGCGCCGCACAGATTGTCGATCCCTATTCACATCCGGTCAGCGGGCTGCGACGCATTCTCATTGAGACGAGCGTGTACGAGTCCCTGGGACGTGACTGGTTCACGAGAGAGAAGCCCGATCTGCTGCTCGTGTACATCCAGGGGACGGACAGCGTCGGGCACGTATTCGCGCCGTATGCTCCGCCGCGGCAGCCCTCGGTCTCCGCCGCGGACTACGAACGATACAAGGATGTGCCGGAGCATTACTTCGCCAGGATCGACCGGCTGCTCGGCGAGTACGCCGCGCTTGCCGCGTCCACCGGAAGCGTGCTCATGATCGCCTCGGATCATGGATTCCTGTGGGGTGAAGGAAGGCCGGAGACCCTGTCGAGCGCCGCGAACGTCACCGCGGCGAAATGGCACTCGGACACGGGAATCTACGTGATTGTGGGACCCGGCATCGAGGCCACCCGGGGGCATCACGCCTCGGGCAGCGTCGATCAGGTCTGCGCGACACTCGCATCGCTCGCCGGCCTGCCGCCGGGAAAAAACGTGGCCGGACCGCCCCTTCCTGGCGTGGCACCGATCGACGCGGAGGCCGTAGACTATGCGGCCCACTTCACCCCCGCGCCAATCCCACCGTCGCGCGCGGCAGATTCGAACCCGGAAAACGAAGAGGCGCTCGCCAAGCTCCGCGCGCTCGGGTACATCGGCGCGAGCGAAGGACACGGCCGGCCTGTGGGCACACGAACCGCCGGCTCGTTGAACAACGAGGGGCTCCTGCTGAAGCAGCAGGGGAAACAGAAGGAGGCCATCGAGGCGTTCGACACCGCGCTCGTCGTCGATCCGAATCTCGCCTCGGCGCTGTGGAATCTCAGCGATCTCCTGTACGCGCGCAACGAGTCGCTCGACAAGTCGGATGCCCTGTTGATCCGCGCCTTCGCGAACGGCCTCCCCGAAGGGACGAGATTCCTGATCGGACGCGCCATCGCCTACCAGCGCAACGGCCGTGTCGATCGCAGCATCTCGCTGCTGGGCCAGGCCGCGGCGGCGCGGCCGCAGGATCCGGAGGTCTGGCTGTTCCGCGGCCGCTACCGCGTCGAGCAGGGGGACTGCGCCGCGGCGATCGGCGATTTCCGCCGGGCGGCGCGGTTCGCGCCGGCCAATCCCGCTGTCTACGCGTCGCAGGGTCTCGCGGAGCTCTGCGCGGGCGACAGCCGGGCGGCGCGCGCGAGCTTCGAGCGGTCGCTGCAGCTCGATCCCAATCAGCCGAAAGTACGCGAATACCTCCGGGGGAGGATCCCATGACCATGAATCGAACGCTGTGCACGTGCCTGATCGTGCTGGCGGCGGCCGTACTCGCGGGGGCCCAGCCGCGGACCGCAGCAGAGCTCTTCCGGTCGGGCATGGAAGCCCTGGCCGCCGAACACTACGACGAGGCCGAGCAGGACTTCCGCGCCGCCGTCAAGATGGATCCGCTGTACGACGCGGCGTTCTACGGTCTCGGCCAGGTCTACATGGCAACGAAGCGGTACGAGCGCGCGGTGCAGGCCTATCTCGATTCGCGCGAGGCGTTCAAGGCCGCGACGGCCGCAGAAGCGATGCAGGGCGCCGAATCGGACCGGCGGCTGAAGGACCAGATCCTCGCGCTGAAGGACTACGTCCGCAACCTGGAGCGCTCGGTGAGGAGCGGCAACGCGGCGTCGGCGCGCGCGGCCATCGATCGCAACAACGAACAGATCCGCCAGCTCGAATCGAGGCTGGGACGGAAGGTCGGCGCGCCCACGCCGCCGATCCCGGCGGGCCTCTCGATGGCGCTCGGCAGCGCGTACTTCCGGGTGAACCGGGTGGCCGACGCGGAACTCGAGTACAAGGCCGCCATCCAGGTGCACCCGAGGTTCGGCGAGGCGCACAGCAACCTCGCGGTCGTCTACCTGGTCACCGGCCGGATCGAGGAGGCGGACAAGGAGATCGAAGCGGCGAAGAAAGCCGGGTTCCACGTGAACCCGCAACTCGAGCAGGACATCCGCGCGCGAAGAAAAGCGATCAAGCTAGACGGAGGCGGACTCTTCGGCTGAGGGCAGCGCGAGCCTGAAGCACGCGCCACGCGCCGACTGGACGAGCTCCAGCGTGCCGCCGTGCGAGGTCGCGATCCCGTGCGAGATCGACAGGCCGAGCCCGGTACCCTGGCCGACCTCCTTCGTGGTGAAGAACGGCTCGAAAACGCGGCCGCCGAGTTCAGCACTGACCCCCGGTCCGGTGTCCTCGATCTCCACGACCCGCTCCCGCGCGGTCGCGCGCGTCCGGACGGTAATCCGTCCCTCGTGTGCCGCAGACAGAATCGCCTGCTCCGCGTTCAACAGCAGGTTGAGGACGACCTGCTGGATCTCGTCGCGGTTCACGAGCGCGGGAACGCCGTCACGCGCCAGCGAGAGATCGACCGAGATGTTCCGCTGCCGCAGGTGATACCGCCGCAGCCCCACCGTGTCCCGCACGATGTCGTTCAGGTCGGTCGTCGCGCGGTCCGTCGTGGTCCGCCGCACGAAGGACAGCAGGTTGCGGACGATCTGCCCCGCCCGACCGGCTTCCCGCCGCACGATCTCGAGGTCCTGGCGGTCCGGCGCGTCGGGGTCCTGCTCGAGCATCAGTTCCACGGATCCGACGATCGACTGGAGCGGGTTGTTGATTTCGTGCGCGACGCCGGCCACGAGCTCGCCGATGGCCGAGAGCCGCTCGCTCTGCACGAGCTGCTCGCGGAGGCGCAGTTCGTCGGTGATGTCGCGCTCGACGCCGACGAAGTGCGTGAGGGCGCCGCCGGCGTCCTTGAGCGGCGTGACCGTGCACGAAGCCGGAAACGTCGACCCGTCTCGACGCCGCCGCACCACCGTGCCCCGCCAGACGCCGCGCTCAGCGACCTCGCGCGTGACATCCGCGTTCAGCTGTTCCACACCCTTCTCCATCAAATCCTGGATGGTGAAGCGCGCCAGCTCCTCGCGCGAGTAGCCGAGCGCGCGCACGAACGCGTCGTTCGCGAGCTCGAACCTGCCGTCCGCGCGCGTAATCAGGATCAGGTCACCGGTCTGCTCGGTGGCGGCCGCGAGCAGGCGCATGCGCGAGTCGGCGCGATCCAGCTCTCCTCCCTGTTCGGCAAGCCGCAGCGTGAGGATCCCCAGGCCCGCGACAGTCATCACGCTTGTCAGCAGCGCGCGGAACAGATCCGCGGTCTCGAGAAGCGGGTGGAGATGCAGGACGGAATAGCCGACGAGCGGAATCGTCAGCACCGGAATCGCCGACACGACCGTGTGAACGATGTGGGCCGGGAGATGAACGCCAGGCGGCGGCGGGGAGGCCGGAGCCACGAACGCGGCGCGGGCGTAGAACAGAAAAGGCGCGAACCAGGCCACCTGTGCCAGCGTCACCGCGGACGGGCCCGCGGCGCCCGGGCCCACGGCAAGGGGCAGGATCAGGCCGAGGGCCGACCCGGCGGCAATATAGCCGTATGTCTCGCCCCAGGGCGTGCGCCACCCGAAGTACAGCGCTGCCAACGCGCCGCAGGCGAGCAGCAGGCGGTTGCCTTCGAGGAAGGCGAGCAGCGTCGGCTGCGCCTCACCGGCCGTAACCACGAGACTCGGCACGAAGACGAAGTAGGCGTAGAGAAAGATGCCGAGCAGGCCGTAGCTCGCGATCAGCAGCCCGGCGGGGCCCGCCTCGTCGCGTCGCGGGCCCAGATGCGGACGAGCGAGGAACGCCACGAGCGGCCCGAGGCTGCCGCACACCGTGAACACGGTGTACCACCCGGACCACGAGGCTGTCGTTTCGTGCACCGAATCGGCCGCCGCGCCCGCGTGTCCGAGCGCCCAGAACGCCACGCCAAAGGCAAACGTCTGCCAGAAGAGGCGCTGGCAGCCGGCCCACTCGAGCCGCCGGCGGCCGATGATGCCGAGGAGAACAGCCGCGGGAACCAGGAGGCCCGCATTGGAGAAGACGGAGAGGGCGAGGGGACGGCCCTGGAGGGCCCATGCCCCCGCCACATACAGGACGATATACGTCGCTCCGACCCAGTACGCCAAGCGGACGAATTCTACACGTCGTCAGCCGATAGTCGATAGTCGATAGTCAAAATCCTGGTCGACGGTCACACCCCCTCAGCACCTCTCAGCACCCTC
>Ga0156223_118_pt1 | contig 46332 bp, 48 predicted proteins | sample RifCSPlowO2_12_FD_107871 | JGI IMG/M metagenome (GOLD analysis project Ga0156223, IMG submission 107871) | Acidobacteria bacterium RIFCSPLOWO2_12_FULL_66_21
AGATTGGAGACGCAGCCGGTAGGATAGGTCAACGCAGCCAACACAATTAACCTGTCCACCGAATCGGATCAGGGCCAGTTGGACGGCAATAAGGCTATTGAAGGATCAACCATCGAAGACCTTGGTGTCGTCGGTGCCTTGACGATGCACATCACTGATGTGGCATCCCACGCGTGGGGTAAATGGCACTTCGACCGTTCTAAGGGGTCATTCGAAGAGTACCTGAGGGCAGCCCAAGCCTTGAAGAGCGCATGTGTATCCCGCATTCTCAGCGAGGGAGCAAGCTCGAAGGTCAAGTCTGACGCGGCTGGTTGAGCCGCGTGGCAACGAGCTCGAGTGCGTAGATATGCCTTCCAAGGCAGACGCTGCCCGCCTAACCGCGCGCTGGAGCCGACGGCCGACGTGGATCATGTCTATTGCGGTGGCGCGTCGTCCGCGGCTCAGCGCGGATCGGTAGGGCAGTTCATGTGAAAGTTTGGAACGAATGCGGCCAAAGTCCGGCGATCGGTACGGACCGTATACGCTCGTCCGGAAACTTGGGCGAGGCGGAAACGCTGTGGTGTGGCTCGGCCAGAATGAGTCGGGGGACACGGCTGCGATAAAGGTTCTGCATCGCTGTGGCACCGAACCCCTCGCACGCTTTCGTGATGAGATCCACTTCTTAAGATCTCTGGCAGGACGCCCCGGAGTCATCCCTCTGCTTGACGCCTATTCTCCGGACTTCCTTTCTGCTGACGACCATCCGTGGCACGCTACGCCGGCTGGTGACCCGCTAGATAAAGTCAGTAACGAGCTGTCGTTCACCGAAACCGTCGAGGTAATAGCGAATATCGCTCGCGTCCTGGAGGCACTTCACGAAGACGGCAGTTATCATAGAGACATCAAGCCCTCAAACATCCTCCGAATCGAAGGGGGATGGTTTCTCGGCGACTTCGGGCTGGCGGCGTTTTCCGGTCGTGCAGGTGTCACCGCCCCTGGAGACAAGTTGGGACCCCTGTTCTACATCGCCCCGGAGATGCTCAATCTCCGGACAGATTCATTTGGGCCGGCCGACGTATTCTCTCTCGCGAAGACTTTGTGGGTACTGGCTACCGGCCAGAAATATCCTCTTCCCGGAGAGCTACTCATTGAATACCCTGGGGCAAGAATCAGCTCGTACGAGCCGTCTCCTCGGGCGGCGCTTCTGGAGCGTCTACTGTATCAATGCACAAGAACTGATCCATCGCTTAGGCCATCAATGGGTCAGTTCCGCGCAGAGTTGGATCGGTGGATGTCTGACGTGACAGGAGCTGCGAATCAGGATGAACCTGACCTCTCTGATCTTCGCGCCCGCCTCGAAGCGGTGACCGAAGCCAGCGTTCGTCAGGCCGAGCATGACGAGAACTTGGGGGCTGAGTTTGAGTCCCTTGTCAGTCATGTCGACAGACTCCTCGAAGCGGTCAATCGTGCACTCATCCGCGCTGTTCCATTCGAGGTGGGAAAAGGTCGGCATGGATTGGGCCCGGGTCTGGCGACAGAGCCGTCCGCCCGAGTATTACGCACTGCCGGGATCCACGTGCGTTTCGGCAGCCCTCGACCAAGCCGGACGAAGCTTCAGGCCGACGTTACGCTCAGGTTGACCGAGGACGAACAGGTTGAGGTGGGTGCTGCGTGGGTGCTGCGTGGTGGCAGCGAAATCGTGGTGTGGCGCAGTGATCCGGCACGGCTACTCCTTGGGTCCGTTTCGACAGGACAGATCTTGTCGACGCTCGTCGGTCAGCTGCACGACCAGTTGCCCAGTGCCGTCCGGAAGTTCACTGAAACAGTTGAAGCCGCTCGAAGCTAACGGTGTGAACCGTCTGATAACGACTTCAAACCGGAGCACTGATCAGCAGGCATCATCGTGAGCCACCGCAGGTGAGCGCCCACGTTGCGCGGATTCGGATGATTCGGGCGCCAGCGAGAGAAAGAGGTTGAGCAGCGTGTCTGACCCGCCCAGTTCCACACTCGATCCCGTGCGTGGCCTGCTCAGTCGCTGGCGTGAGGACCCGTCGGGCACCTACCGCACGTGGTTCCTGTGGGAAGAGCGGCTCAAGAACTTCCGCTCCATCCGCCGCGGCATCTCGGCGGTGGTCGCCGAGATTGAAGCGGACACGTTCGGCAACGTCTACAAGGGTTCATCGCTCGAGACGGTCGTCGGGTCCATCGCGGAGCAGCGGCAGATCTTCCGCGGCGCCGACCACGCCTTCCTCTGGAAACCCAAGCTGCGCATCCCCGACATCTACGAGAACCGCTCGAATCAGCTCGCCTTCGCCCGTTTCCTCCAGACGTGCGCGTGCTGTGCCGGCGAGGAGACGCAGGTGATTGGGGCCATACAGGCGCTCGACCGCACTGCGATCAAGGGCCTCGGGCCTGCGGCCGCCAACCTCCTCTACTTCCTGCACCCGACCGTGATTCCGCCCTTCAACACCGCCATCGTGAAGGGCTACAACGCCCTGACGGGGGCGAAGGTGAAGCTGGGCCGGTGGAACGAGTACCTGGCGATGCGCCGCGGGATTCTCGAGTTGAACGCGAAGTACCGGGACCTGCTGTCGAACGACCTCGGCGCAATCGCTGGCGCGCTGTTCGACGTCGGATCGGGCAGGTATCCGCCGCCGCCGCGCGGCTCGGACGACGCGGCGCTCGCGCGATGGAAAGCGGATCTTGCTCAGGTCCGGGCCGAGTCCGACCGGGCCAACCGCGCGATCCAGGCCGCTCGCGACGAGGATCGCACGCACACCGAAATCCAGGGGTGGCTGCGGGATCTGGGGATCGCTCTGGGATTCGGAGTATGGATCGCCAGCAACGACCGGAACCGTCCCTGCGGTGGGGGGCATCTGGCTGACGGGTGCCTCGCGAGGCTTCCCGATGCGCTGGAACACGCGCCGGCTGCCGAGACGATCCGGTTGATCGACGTCCTGTGGCTCGAGCCGGCAACCGGCCGGGTCGCCGCCGCGTTCGAGGTCGAACACACGACGTCGATCTATTCCGGGATCGTACGGATGCTGGATCTTGCGCTCGGCCTGGGTCAGGCGGGGCAGTCCTTGTTCCTCGTCGCCCCCGACGCCCGCGAGGCTGACGTCCGCGATCAGTTGAAGCGCCCCGCCTTCAGCCGGGTGATCGATCTCAACGTCCGCTTCATCGCGTACGGCGAATTGGCGAAGCACCGCGAGGCCATCGCGCGATTCGGACAGGGCATCAAACCGGTCGAAGCCATCGCCCGGAGGTTATCGTGAGCATCGGCACGGGAAGGCCTGCATTCGGGGCACCCGCATTCCGGTTTCGGTGGTGCTGGCGATACAACCTGGCCAAGGGTCTCACCTCGGAGCAAATCGTGCAGAGCTACCCAACGCTGACGCCCGTCGCGATTCAGGCCGCGCTCGCGTATGCCGCCGACCTCGCCGAAGAACGGGTGATTACCGACAGGCTGGCGGATGCGCGCGAAGCTTGACGAGAACATGCCGACCGAGTCCGTCGCGGTTCTCAAGGCCGCCACGGCCGCAGCAGGCCTTAATCTTAGTTCAGGCTGAACAATGGGTGAGCCGCGGTCCGAACCGAAGGATTCCCGGGGCCAGTCCACGCCAGGTACCGAGACATACACCGAGGCGGGGTCCGTCAGAGGTCTTCCGGCAAAACGAAGCGCTCTTTCGGGGTGAGGTCCTTTGCCTGGACGAATCCGACCTGATGCCTCTTTGGATCAGTTCTCAGAATCCAGGCGATCTCCTCCATGTCGCGGACAGACGGGTGCTGACGACTGACGTGCTGGGTGCAAGAGGTAACGGGGAACCGGATCCGGTTGTGACCCGACGCGAGCATTCCGCATTCGACGAGGGCGTCCTGAAGGCGAGCGCCCTTCACGACGATCGCGTGCCGACAGCTCAGGCACAGGGATGGTTCGTCCGCGCGGGCGGTGCCACCTTCGATCCTGATACGCATGGCGTGCCTCCTACAGGTGCGTCATGCGACACCTCCTCTCCGGGAACATGGGACGACGATGCCATCGTCAAAGGCCGCGAGTCAAACCGACTGTGTTTCACGACATCCGCTGTGCCGCCCGCATCAAAACATGAACCGTGCTGCGGCGGCATCTTCAAGGTGAAGGGCTCATGCGGCTTGGTTCTTGTGCGCGGCGCGGGGCGACCGGAAACCTGCGAGAATGGTGGCGTGAGTCCGACCGTCCTGAGGAGCGGCCCGTACCGTTTCTTCTTCTTCGCGAGCGACCGGAATGAGCCGGCGCACGTCCATGCCGCCAGAGAACGCAAGACGGCGAAGTTCTGGCTGTCGCCGGTCCGAGTCGCGTACAACTACGGGTTCACACCGAACGAGCTGACCCGAATCCAAGGTCTCGTGCAGGAATACGAGGCCGAACTATTGAAGGCGTGGCATGAGTACTTCAAGCCTGGCGACTGAAACGGCTGCGAAATCCGCGCGGGTCACCGCACGGGCGTTGATCGTCGAGCTGCAGGACGGCCGAACGGTATCGGTGCCGCTTCAGTGGTATCCGCGGCTGGCGCATGGTTCTCCAAGCGAACGGCAACACTGGGAGTTGATTGGGCCGGGCATCGGCATCCACTGGCCTGCCCTCGACGAGGACATCTCCATCGACGGCCTGCTTCAGGGCCAGCCCTCCGGCGAAAGCAAAGAGTCGTTCAGACGCTGGCTGAATTCGCGACCCCGCCCGGCGAACAGGCGCTCGCATCCGACGAAGGCGCGTCGGAAGCCGGCGCAGAAACGCACACCGCGCAAGCGCCTTCGCGGCTGAAGCGCGATCGTCAATTAACGGCGTCCGATCGACGATGTCGCATTGGAGAGTCCGGCGCATCGACGAACCGTCGCATGTGGTGGAGCCCGAGCAGGAGAAGCGCCGCGCCGATACTCCAGCACATCAGCCCGAGCCACGGATACGCGAGTACGCTCAGCCGCTCGACCATCTCTGTGATGGCGAGCTGCGGCGGACGAGGCCCGCCCAGCTCGTAGAACCGCTGCGCCGACTTGGTCAGAACGCCCGTGAAGAGCAGCAGTTGCGCAATGGAAATGCCGGCTGCAAAGACCAGCGCGTAGGCGACGAGCCCGAACAGAAGCCGGCGGAACGCTGGGCTTCCCCACCATGTCGAGAGACCAAAGCCGAGCGCCGCCCCGAGCGGCCCAGCCAGGAAGTGAAGGTAATAGCCGGCGGCGAGCCGTCCTTCTCCGATGTATGCGATCCGCAGCCAGACATAGTAGGCAAGGACGGCCAGCATCGCGAGCAGCAGCCACCCGGGCAGACGGGCAACCGGCGGCCAGCCGACGCGGCACAACGCGGCCGCGTATGCTCCGGCGCTCACCAGCACGAGGACGCCAAGTGGCACGAAGAACAGATATGGCGGTCGTGCAAGCGACCACGATCCCGGCCAGGCCACGGTCGCCACGAGCGCGGCATGACCACGGATCAACGCGGCGACGGAGAAACGGCTCGTCAGCCCGTTGAGGAGCCCATCGGTCCGCCGGGATGCGGCCAGGTCATAGTACTGCTGCCAGTTCTCCAGATACCACCAGCCGGCAATCGCGCCAGCCGTTGCAAACATGACGGTTATGGCTGCCGCGCGGCGACTGACCGATTGGTTGGCGCCGGCGTCCAGACAGACATATGCCGCGAGAGCCGCAGCCACCGGGATGAAGAACGCTTTTGTCAGAAGACCCGCACCGACGAGGAGCCCCAGCATCAGCGCCGGTCCCATTCGAACGATCCGTTCGCGGCACCGAACCGCGATCAGCCAGATCCCGCTGACGAGGGCGGCGCTGAACGCATCGTTGCCGAGACGCGCCATGTCCGCAAACCAGGCAGGAAAGCAGAACGGCCAGACGGAGACGCCGAGGAGCGCCCATTGCCATCTGACGCGATCGATCCCTGCGGTCGCCCGGGCGCCGGTCGCACATGCTGCCGCGGCGACTGCCAGCGAGAGCCAGGCGACAAGGTACGCCGCCACACGCAGACTCCACAAGTGCGCTGCCCAGCTCAAATGCGCGGTTGCCAGATAGACGGGCGCAAGAGCCAGATAGGCCAGCGGCGGATGCTGCTGTTGCCAGTTGACCAGCTCGCCGGCGACATACCGACGGGGCGATGATGGAGGGTTGTGAATCGTGGCTCGCCCGGCGGCGACTCTGCCGGGTGGTGCCTCGAAGAAAGTCCGATACGTGAAGCGGGCTGGCCGCGTGTCGTACGGCAGCGGCGCCCGCTGCGCGTAGTCCTCCACGTCTCGCGAGAGAAAACTGGCCCCGCGCCTGGGGACCTGGTTGGAGTCGACAAGCTGCTGCAGATAGGAATGATGCGCCGTTTCATCGAATCCTTCCCAGGGAGGCAGAACGGAGATGTAGGCGATACCCAGTGCGAGCGAGGCTGAAAGGAGCAGCAGCGTCGTGCGTCGCAGGGCAGGCGGAACGGCGGGATCAGCCGACATGCCGGTCCATGGGGTGGCGTCTCGGTCCGGACGTGTTCCGTCGCGCGGCGAGTCGGGCGCTATCGAGATCGAACGCGCTCCAGCGATCCCAGTCGGCCGGGTGATCGATGACGTGACGCTCGAGCTGGTTGGCAAATGTCTGGACCGCCGCTTCCAGGCCGCTCCTGCGGTTGCCGTTGGTATCGACGGCCGCGACCGGCTCGATGACGACCGTATACCGGTTGGGCGCCCGCCGGTAGCTATGGACGGTCAGCAACGCCGCACCAGTCGATCGCGCAAGCGCCGGGGCTCCCGTGGCGAAAACGGCCGGGTCGCCAAGCACTCGGACTGCCACCCCCGTCTCACTTCTGTGTTCGCCTGCAATCGACACAACGGCGTTCTCACTCAAGCGGCGCTTCAGCGTGCCCACGTGCCCGAGCGACCAGGTCAGGGGCATGACCACGCGCTCGGCGAGGTAGCGATTCTCCGACTTCTGGGCCCATCGATTCAACACGTTGACGGCGACCCACGAATCGGAGAACCCGCCATGAAGAGCCGCGCTGAGATGCACAACCGAAAAGCCGCGCCGGCTGATACCCAGCTTCGGCACCACGTGACCGCAGAAGGACATCGTCCAGAGAATCGCGCCCCGCCCGCGGGCCAGCGCATCGGCGAGGTGGTCGCGGCCTTCGAGCTCCACCTCGGGGTGCCAGCCGCAGGGATGCATGTCGAGCACCCGACCCAGCAGGTGCTCGTAGCGTAAGGTGAGATGTTGCCGATACAGCGCGCGCGGGACGAGTCCATCGATTCGCCCTGCCAGCCGGCGTTCGATGACGGCCACGCGTTCCGCGGTCGTGCGAGGCTGCGCCCGGAGCGTGACCGTGGCGAGCCGTGCAGCCAGGGGTGGCAGTTGTTGGGCCCGGAGCACGCCGGTCGCCGCCCACGCGGCCGCCACTTCGGCCACGCCAATGAGATCGTTCGTCGTGGCCCACGGCCGTCCGCTAGCGAGCATACAGGGACACTAGGGTTTGGTCGCCGCGCAGGCGATGAGATAGCCGTGCCGGCGTATGGCGGGCAGCGTCCGTTCGCACTCCGCGTAGTACGACGTGGACGCCGCGCCCTTCAGCGACGGAAAGGTCTCACCGACCTCGTCCCAGAACGACCGGTAGCCGGGCGCGTCATTGGACATCGGCGATGATGGCGATTCGGCTCTGGCTGCGGACACCCCGGCCTTCCTCCGGATAGGTGTGGACGGTTTCGACGAGCAGGTCCTCGTTCGCGCACCAGCCGATACAGGTCAGCGGCGCGGATCCCCCAAAGGGCGATTCGTACGCGAACCGCAGGCGATCGGAAACGGGGAACGCGTGGGCGAACCCGTCGGTCCACCCGTCCAGCGCGAACGGCGTGACATCGCACTGGTAGCGCAAATCGTCGACGGTGGTTGAGACCGAGTAGGGAACGTCGACCCGCGAGGTGGCCAGCACCTCGTGGGCGCCAGCCACCGGCGTGCAGCTCAGGAGCTCCAGGACCGCCACGCGACTGCGACCTTCCACCGATACCGCATGACTGGTCCCGAGGATGTAGAAGACGGTCCGGCGGCCGCGCCAGAGAATCTGCCGCGAATCAAAGATTCGGAGCCGATGCAGGTCGGCTCGACCGCGAATCAGCAGGAAACACAGTTGGTCGGCGCGGTGTTTCACAGGGCGGTATCGTAACAGATGGGGCCGCTAAACCAGCCCCAATGTCTTGGCCAGACCGATTCGCTGGACTTTCCCGGTGACGCCCTTCGGAAGCTCGGGCACGAAGACGATCCGGCGCGGCACCTTGAAATCCGCCAGGCGCTCGGCCGTGAAGCGGCGGAGCTCGCGCGTGGTCAGATCGCTGCCGTCCACCCGCACGACCGCCGCCGCCACCTCCTCGCCGAGGCTCGCATCGGGCATCGCAAACGCGACCACCTGCTGGACGTGGGGATGTCCCCTCATGACCGCCTCGATCTCCAGCGGCGAGACCTTCTCTCCCCCGCGGTTGATGAGCTCCTTCAGACGGCCCGTCAACCAGAGGTATCCGTCCCGATCGAGGCGTCCCTGGTCGCCCGTTCGCAGCCAACCGTCGACATACGCCGCCGCATTCGCCTCTGGGTTGTCCGCATAGCCCGGCGTGACGTTTGGCCCGCGGATGACGACCTCACCGATCTCTTCCGGTGGGGCGGGTCGGCCTGTCTCGTCGAGGATCGCGACCTCGGCGCCCGCCGGGAGACCGACCGATCCCGCTTTACGTGGCCGCGGAGGCAACGGATTCGAGGCGATCTGGTGCGAGGCCTCGGTCATCCCGTAGCTTTCGATGACCGGCGCCTGAAACGTTTGTTCGACTCGCGTCATCAGATGCGGATCGAGCGGGGCCGACGAGGATCGGATGAAGCGCAGCCGGCTGCCGGCGACCGCATCCGCATGGCGCTCCGCGCGCGCGAGGATCGCGTAGTGCATGGACGGGACGGCGGTATACCAGGTCGGCTGCGTCTCCTTCATCCACTCGAAGAACCGCAACGGGTTGAAGGCGGGGGGACAAACCACGTGGCCGCCCGAGCCCAGCGTTGACAGCACGGCGGCCATCAGGCCGTGGATGTGAAACAGCGGCATGATATTCAGGCAGACATCGGACGCCGACAAGTCGAGCGCGGTGATGATGTGCCGGGCGCTGGCAGTGATGTTGCGCTGTGTGAGGGGCACGATCTTGGGCCGCGACGTCGTGCCGGACGTGTGGAGCACGAGCGCCACATCGTCGGCGGCCGCCAGACCCGGTGCCGAAGCTCCACACGAGTTGGCCGAGAGCGCCTCGAGGGTGAAGGTTCCGGCGCCGCGGTGGGACTCGGGCCGCACCTCCGCGATTGGCACACCGATATCGGTTGCGATCGAGCGGGCGGGCGAGGGGACGCTCGCCTCCACGATCAGCATCTTCGGCTGCAGGTCGGTCAGGTAGAAGTGAAACTCGTCGGCCCGATACGCGGGATTGAGCGGCGCGGCCGTCGCGCCGGCCGCAACGGCGCACAGCGCCGCCGCCATCTGCGGACCGCTTGGCAGCACGATGGCGACACGGTCATTCCGGCCGACACCCCACCTGTTGAGTCGCTGAACGGTCGCGCCCACGAGCGCGCGCAGGGCGTCGTAGGTCAGCGATGGCGCTCCAGGCGTGCCGAAGGCCGGCGCAGCACCGGAACCGTGTTGAAGCAGGGCATCGAGCGTCTCGGCGTGACCCATGCCGACGACATTCTAGACGGGGACTTGATGGATTCCAACGTCCGGCTGAAGGACGCCGCAGAGTGGGAGCGTGTCGATCACCGGATTCGGCCTGTGACGATGCCGGTTATCGGCCGCGGCTCAGGGTTAGAATCACTCGCGAGATGCGCCCCGCTCCGATCGTGCTGCTCCTCTTTCTCGGCGCGGCGCCGACGGCCGCGAACTGGCCGCAGTGGCGCGGCGGATCGACCGGCTGCTGGCGCGGCGAGGCCTGACGGCGACGTCGGAGGAGAGCGGCGCGACCGACACGTGGGCAGAGGAAGCGCCGACGCTCGCCGGCCTTGCCGCGGCAGGGGAACGCAGGGGCGGAGGCACACGGAGACCGAGGCGATCAGTTACGGTTGCTCAAGTGGTTTCATGCTGAGAGACTGAGTGTGGAGGCAGGTTTCGATGACCGTACTGAATCTGGCATGGCGCGGGAGCGGCTCGGTCGCGGCGTCCGCGCTCTGCACGGTGTTGGCGCTGGCGCAGTCGGGCGCTTCGCCTGTCGGCCCGCTCCGGACGGCGCCCAGGGAGACGCTCACCGTCAATCCCGGGTTCAGGGATTGGGGACCCGCGACGATCACGGGCACGACGATCCTCGCCGGCAACTCGTCGAATCGCGGCGGTCTCTTTGCCGTCGATACGCTCACCGGCAAAGTGAAGTGGACGTCGCGGCCTTCCGGATACGGGAACCCATGGGTGGCGACCGCGCCCGCGGTCTCGGGCGACATCGTCATCACGATCATGCATAACACGCTGGTGGCCTTGTCGCTCGCGACGGGCAGGGAAACCTGGCGCGGCCCAGCGACGATGCAGGAGGCGACGGTTGCCGTCAGCTCCGGTCTGGCCTATGTTCTCGGCGACGACGCCAACTTCTACGCGCTGGAGGTGGCCACCGGTCGTGAACGATGGAAAGTGGCGTTCCGTCGCGCAGGTTCCTGTCATGCTCTCCCGATCGTGCGCGAGGGCAGCGTGTACGTGTCCGCCATGGTCCTTGACCGGCCGGCCGACGCGAACAGATCCGCGGAGGCCTCCGAGCACCTCTTCGCCCTCGACGCGACGACAGGGCAGGAACGCTGGCGGTATCCGCAGGCGGGCTCGGGGAGTGCCTGTTTGGAACAACCCATCGTCACCGCCGACACGTTTTACGGGGTGCGAAGCCAGGCGCTCTATGCCGTGCACCTGGGGACCGGACGGGAGCGCTGGAAGCCCGTCGAGGTTCGCCGACCGGTGGAAGGCCGGGTCCGTGGGGTCGCGATAGCCGGTCTGGTGGATGCCGGTTCGGTCGTAATCGGCATGACGCCCGGCTCCCTCATCGCCTTCGACAAGTCCACCGGCCAGACCGCCTGGGAGATTGCCGGTCAGTACAGCGTCGGGTCTCCGTCGACGGCGGTTGCGGGTGGAGTTCTCTATTTCCAGGGACACCCAGGCGCGCCTCCGGCGGCGGAGGTTCAGGGCAGGGTTCTCTACTCCGGGGGCCGCGCCGTGAATCAACCCGCGGCACTGCCGCCGGGCACGTTGAACGCGCTCGATCTCGGCACTCGCACCGTCCTGTGGTCGTTCTCACGCCCAACCGCCGAGCCCAACTGGCCCTTCGGCTTTGTGACCCTCTTCGATGGCGGCCTGTGGGTGGATTCGTATCAGGCGCTCGTGAAACTGCAGTGACGACGGCCGGGCATTGTGAAGAGGCCGGGGAGATTCTCTCCTCCGCCGACGCGCGTCGTCTCGCGCTCAGCTCGCTCGGGTTCGCCGCGAAGAAGCCGCGCCGCGCCGGTGTGGCGCACGTGCGCGCCACGGCCGAACGGCTGGGGGCGATTCAGATCGATTCGGTGAACGTCCTCGCGCGCGCGCACTACCTGCCGGCGTTCTCGCGTTACGGGCCGTATCCGCTGTCCGCTCTCGACGGCCTCGTTCATGACAGGCGAGAGCTGTTCGAATACTGGGGTCACGCGGCGTGTTTTCTGCCGCTCGATCTCTACCCGCTGTTGCGCTGGCGGATGGAGAACCAGTGCGAGGCATGGGCCGGCGTCAAAAGGAAACAGAAAGACTTCATAAAGGCCGTCCACGCCGAAGTGGCCGAACGCGGACCGCTATCCGCAGGCCAGCTCTCGAACGGCGGCAGGAGCAAGGGACCCTGGTGGGGTTGGTCGGACGGCAAGGAAGCCCTCGAGCTCCTGTTTCGCATGGGGCAAGTCGCGATCGCCGGGCGCCGGAACTTCGAGCGCTTGTACGACATTCCCGAGCGCGTCTTCTCGAAGGCGCTGCTTGGGGCTGCGCCGGTCGCAGCCGCGGATGCCAAGAAGGCGCTGCTCGTCCGCGCCACTCGCGCGATGGGGGTCGGAACGGCGAAAGACATCGCGCAGTACTTCCACATCGACGCGTGGTGGGATCGCTTGACGGTGAACGGACGACGGGCGCCGGCGAAGACGGACGAGCTGTTCGACGAGCTCGTCGAGGCCGGCCGTCTCGAGCGGGTAAGTGTCCAAGGCTGGAAGCAGCCGGCCTACGTCGTCCCCGGCGTGCGCATCCCGCGATCCGTCGATGCGCGCGCCATCGTGTCGCCGTTCGACCCGCTGCTGTGGGAGCGGAAGTGGACGAAAGCGGTGTTCGATTTCGACTATCAGATCGAGATCTACGTGCCCGGTCCGAAACGCATCTACGGCTATTATGTCCTCCCGTTCGTGATGGGCGACCGATTCGCGGCGAGAGTCGATCTCAAGGCCGACCGGAAGACGTCCACGTTGATCGTGCACGCGGCGTTCCTCGAGGATCGTGTTGACCCCAGCGCGGTCGTGGCCGCGCTGGCCGGCGAGTTGAGGTCGATCGCGACGTGGCTCTCACTCGAGTCGTTCGCTGTTGGATCGAAAGGGAATCTGGCGAGTCCATTGAAGCGCGCGCTGGGCAAGTGACGGCGCGTCACAAAGAGGTGATCGCGTGCACGCTCGCATCCATTCAGGTTTCGCGGCCTGCCTCACGGCGGCACTGATCGCGGTTCCGTGCAGCATCCATCGCCCGCTGTACGCCCAATCCGCAGCCAACCCCCGCTTCGACGCCGTCGCCTCGCTCGCCGAAGCGAAGATGAAGGAGTACGGCGTGCCCGGGGTCGCCCTCGGGATCGTCGCCGACGGCGCGGTGACGATCCGGGGGCTCGGCATCACCAACGTCGAGGATCCGCTGCCGGTCACCGCACACACCGTCTTCCCGATCGCGTCCATCTCCAAGACCTTCACGGCGACCGCGATGATGCGGCTCGTGGAGCAGGGGAAGGTCGACCTCCGCGCGCCCGTGCGGACGTATCTGCCGGACTTCCGCGTGCGCGATGAAGCCGCGAGCCGCGACGTGACGGTGTGGCATCTTCTGACGCACCTCGGGGGCTGGGAAGGGCAGGTGTCTGGCCCGGACCGCGGCACGGAGACTCTCAAGAACTTCGTCGGCTCGATTACCGACCTGATGCAGGTCGCGCCGCCGGCAAAGGCGTGGAGCTACAACAACGCGGGATTCAGCATCGCGGGGCGTGTGATTGAAGTCGCGACGGGCACGTCGATTAATCGCGCCATGCGCGATCTCGTGTTTCAGCCGCTCGGCCTCGAACACGCCGGGACGACGGCAGGCGATTTCATCGTGCAGCGGTTCGCGGCCGGACACACGACGCGCGACGGCAGGACGACGCTTCAGCGGCCATTCGCGGCATCGACGAGCGTCACGGCCGGCGGCGTCGGCGTCTGCATGACCGATCTGCTGGCGTACGCGCGTTTCCACATGGGCGACGGCACCGCCGTCAACGGCGAGCGCGTCCTCCAACGGGCATCCCTGGAGCAGATGCGCACCGCGCAGCTAGGCAAGCAGGGGACAGACGACGACATCGGGCTCGCGTGGCACATGCGCCAGGCCGGACCGATTCGCACCTTCGGGCACGGCGGCACGTTGGGAGGCCACATCCTGCTGCTGGAGATCGTGCCCGAGCGGAACTTCGCTATCGCGATCCTGACGAATGCGAACACCGGCTGGCGCCTCATCCAGGACGTCGAGCGCGACGCATTGAAGTCGTACCTTGGCGCCACGTACGCGCTCAATCAGGCCATCGCGCACCGCGGCCTCGTGGAGACGCTCCCCTCGGTGCAGCCTCTCGCGCAACAACCGGACCCGGCGCCGTATCTCGGCACTTACGCGCGGCCGAACAATTCCTACGTGGTACGGGCCGACGGCGGGAAGCTGTTCGTGCAGGCTCGTCCGAACGGTGGGGGCACTCCGAGAGAGTCTCCCGTCACCTTCTACGGGCCCGACCGTGTCGTGGTCACGGACGGCCCGGATCGGGGCCAGTCCATCGAGTTTGTCCGCGACGACAGCGGCCGCGTGAACTGGATTCGTGTCGTCGGACGCGTCGCCGTGCGGACGCGCTGACCGGCGTCTGCAGTCGCGCGGCGCTGGTGATGCGCAGGCGTTGGGCCGACTAAGGACGATGGAAGGTTAGGAGAGCAGAATGACATCGCGCGAGAAGGCCACAACGGCGGCCATGCTCACGGTGCTTGTAGCTCTTCTTCTTGTCGGCCTGGCAAGCGGCACGATCATTCGCCACGCGGTGCAGGTGGTCCCAGTACTCCTTGCCACCGTGGTCGTCGTGGCTCGGCCGGCCTGGAGCCGATTTGCCGCGATGCCGGTATTCGCCTTCTGGCTCTTCATCATGCTACTGATCTGGTCGTATCTTCTCGGCTTGGCGAACGTGATTACCGGTCAGTTCACACCCGCCGAGGTAGGCCTAACAGTTGTTATCGGCCTCGCCTGTGTAGCCGGCTTGGCGGCGTCGGCACGCGAGACCAGGCGCTCACCCGTGTGGGCGTGCGTTGCCGCGTTCGTGATATTTGGGGCGCTTCAGGTTGGCGCCATGTGGTTGAGTCTGCAGCCTGCGCTCGCGATCCGCTGAGACGCAGCAATCCAAGCGGCGATTCGGGCGCGGGTGCGGTTAGCGGCCGGTTAGGAGCGTGGGCGTCCAGATACCGGTCGGATGGTAGAGGCGCACTGGCCACGGAGCGTCCATGAATGACACTGCCCTGATGAGAGAAGCCCTCCGTGAAGCGCAGGCCGCGGATGACCGCGGTGAATGCCCGGTCGGCGCGGTCCTCGTGCGAGATGGCACCATCGTCGCGCGTGCGGGAAATCGAGAGTCGGAGCTACACGATCCGACGGCACATGCCGAGATCCTCGCAGAGACATCTTCGTCCGATGGATCAAGAGAAGAGGCTTGACCTTCATCCTCGAACATGAGGGTCTCTAACTAATTGGTGTTCGTCTATGAGCAGAAGACTGCGTTACCAGGTTGCTGTGAGCCTGGACGGCTTCATCGCCGGACCCAACGGTGAAGCCGACTGGATCGTGATGGACCCGTCGATAGACTTCGGCGCCCTGCTCAAGGAATTCGACACGGCGGTGATGGGCCGGAAGACGTATGAAGTTGTGACTGCGCACGGTGGGCACGGTGCCATGCCGGGCCTCGAGGTCGTTGTCTTTTCGCGGTCCCTGCCACCCTCCAGACATCAGGGCGTTCGCATTGTCAATGATGATCCGCGTGAAGTCGTCGCGGAGCTGAAAGCGAAGTCAGGGCGCGACATCTGGCTCTTCGGCGGAGGCGCTCTCTTTCGGTCGCTTCTCGACGCGGGGCTGGTGGACACCGTGGAGCTCGCGGTCATTCCGGTGCTCCTGGGATCCGGTGTTCCGCTCCTGCCGCCGGGCGGGACGACAAAATTGGTACTGGCTGACCAGAAGACGCTCCCGACCAGCGGCATTGTGGCCCTTTCGTACTCGGTGCCCGGAGGAGCTGGCCCTGCACCGCGCATCCGATACATCAAGACACGCAGGTCCAAACCGAAGAAGAAGCAAAGCTCACACGTCGGCAAGTCGGTGCCGAGCCCGCGGCGGAAGGCTTCAACAAAGAGAGGCGGCGTGAGGTCACGGCCGCGCCGGGCTGGCTGACATCGGCGTGCAGTCGACGGATCATCCTGCCGGCGGCTGGATCGTTCCCTGAGCGCTATTTCTTCGGCGGTGCGTCCGCTCGCGCGCGCGCAAGCGAGAGATCGAGCAGCATCCGCAGATCGTCGATCGTCGTGTCGGGATGATTGTTCATGTCCACGAGCGGGTGGCTCACGATCCGCTGGCGCCATCGCTCAAAGACGACTGATCGCACAATTTCGAGCGCCGGCTGGCGATGATGGTAGCGCCCCATCCGTCCCTCGACCGCCGTGTAGAGCGCGCAAAAAAGGCCCGTCACCTCCGCTTCGCCGGGCGGGCAGGATTGATCTTCTTTGCGATTCCAGTGCGCCGGCGTCCTGAACTTCGCGAGCGCGGTGCCCAAGATCGCGATGTCGTCCTCCGTCGCGGGAGGAGACGCGGCCAGGTCGAGAACGAGCGACACGTCTTTCGCCGATCGGTCGCACGCGCTGCAGTCTTTCGGCGCCGTGTCCAGCTCGCGCCACTCCCGGATCAGCAGCCAGGCGAGGCCGGTCCGGAACACGAGCCTGCGTTCGACGCCGCGTTCTTCGGCAATCTCGAAGGAGGTCTCGACCTTGGGCAGGGAGAGATTGCCCCGCCATGGGGGCTGATCGCGCGGACCGGACGTGATCCAGATCTTGACGCCGTTCTCGAACGGGAGACGCATCCGCGTGCCTGGCGGGCCCGCTTCGACCTGGCATTCGCCGCCCAGGCCGTAAGGCCTGAGGGAGAGCACACAGCGGGCGGTCTGGGCTGCGGCAGTCCCGGCCGCGACGATCGTCAAGAGAGAAACAGCCACGAAGAGGCGCATGACAACCTCCTTGCGAGCTTTCGTGAGCGGAAAGCCAGCAGTGTATACCACAGGCTGGTATGCTCCATCTCGACTCCTCCTTGCTTTGACACGTGACGGCGGCCGGATTGGGGAACATACGCTAGGTTCGATGGTGTCGCCGCTTCTTGACGACGTCGATGGTGACGGGCGGGCGGAGCCGTGGTCGCTGAATGTCGAGCGAGTCAAGAGGTGATGGCGGTCGGTGCTAATCATGCAGAGGGTGTACGCTAGCTTCGCGTCCGGAGTCCTGCTGCTCGGCCTGGTGCACACGCTGTCCACGCCGAGAGCCCTGACGCCTCAGGCGCTGTGGTTTGCCAGCGGCGGCTTGACGATGCTCCTGACTGGAGCCTTGAACCTGCTGAATCGCGCGTATGGCGCGGCGGCTCCCGGGCTGCGCCGAACCTGCATCGGGACGAATGTCGTCATGACCGCGTTCGCCGCGCTCTCCGGAGTCGTCGGCGGCGCAACCGCACCGCAGCTCGTCGTCGTCGTGGGACTGTTCGCCGGCACCACGGCGCTTGGTCTGACGCGGCACGCGCTGCATCCGACGGTCCCGCCGAGCGTCTTCGAGCGAAAAGGAGCCTGATCGAGGCGTCGTACATCGGCGCAACGCTGGAGAGCGCGGTTGGTCTGGATCAGACGATGACACCATTCGGCCAGGAGGCTTGGGCGTGTCGATGCGAGTGGGGCCCTGCCGCCGTAGAGGCCCTCGCCCCCGCGGACGTCACCATCGTCGTGGACGTCTTCTCTTTCACGACGTGCGTTGACGTGGCGGTTTCGCGTGGTGCCGCGATTCTGCCCTATCCCTGGAACGATCCCTCGGCGGTGGAGTTCGCCCGGACCCAACGAGCCGAACTGGCTGGCCGCCGGCGCCAAGCGCGATACTCGCTCGCGCCGGAGTCGTACCTCGAAGCGCCCGAGGGCCTCCGCTGCGTCCTCCCGTCGCCAAACGGAGCGCAAGTGACGCTCGCCGCGGCCCGAACGGCTCCCGTCGTCCTTGCAGGTTCGCTCAGGAACGCTCGAGCGGTGGCGGAGGCGGCACAGCGGCTGGGAAGCAGCTTCAACGTTGTTCCGGCTGGCGAGCGCTGGCCGGATGGCTCGTTGCGGCCTGCACTGGAGGACTGGCTAGGGGCCGGAGGCATCCTTCGATGGCTCCCCGGCAGTCGTTCACCGGAAGCGGAGTCCGCCGCAGCGCTGTTCGAACGGCATCGCGATACGCTTGTCGCAATATTGGACCAATGTGGCTCGGGACGCGAGCTCGACGAACGGGGTCACCGCAAGGACAAGTTGATTGCGGGGGAGCTGGACGTCAGCTCCGCGGTCGCGCGGTTCGATGGCATCGCGTTCGTGGCTGCGCTGCGGGTGAGGTGACGTGCAGGACATCATCGAGGAGCTGATTCGCGGCATCGGTTACGTCGCGCTACGGGTCGTGACGTTCCTCCGCTACCGTGGCGGGCGACAGCGCGATCGTCTTCCGGAGGGCGCTATCGGGCTGGGCATCGTCGTGGTGGTGGCCTATGTGCTACTCCTCATCCGCGCCTGTCCAGTGGCTACCGTGTGCTCTTCGCGAATCGATCGCAGCTTCGCCTGTGATACGAGCCGGCGTCGGCTCTGAGACGAAGTCCGCCGTCATCTTCCCGTGGTCTTGCGCGCCCCCACCTCGAAGGCGACATGTTGCATTCCGAGTAAATATGAGTACACTCACGTTAGTTATGAGTGCACTCACCTTCTGATGCCATGGCCGCCCGCACACCTTCCGTCACTCGCCGCGCCAGGCGGCCTGCCCGGCCGAGGGGACGCCGCGCCGCCGCCAAGGCCGCCACCCGCGAGCGCATCACCGCCGCCGCGCTCCACCTCTTCGCGTCGAAGGGATTCGACGCCACGACCACCAGGGCGATCGCCGTCAGGGCCCGCGTCGCCGAAGGCACCGTCTTCAACTACTTCGCCACCAAGGAGGACATCGCCCTCCACTTCTTCGAGCAGGAGGTGGACTCGGCCATCGCCGCGGTCCGCAGGAACGCGCGCCTCCGGAAGGCGCCGCTCGAGGAAAAGCTCTTCGCGCTCATCCAGAGCCAGATCGAGTACCTCACGCCGTACGAGAACTTCATCGGCGCCGCCTTCGTCCAGGCGCTCCGCCCCTCGTCGACGCTCGCGTTCTCGCTGCGCGCCTTCGCGCTGCGCGCGCGCTATCTCGCGTTCGTCCAGGAGCTGATCCAGGAATCGCTGCCCAGGCACGGCGCCAACGCCATGGCCTGGGCCGCGCCGCAGGCGTTCTGGATCTACTACCTCGGCATGCTGCTGTACTGGCTGCACGACCAGTCGCCCGGCAAGCAGAACACGCTCGCGTTCCTCGACCGGTCCCTCGCGCTCGGCGTGCGCATGCTCCGCAAGGGCACGCTCGGATGACTCGACGCGACGGACCGGTCCGCCGCGCGCTGCGGATGGCGGCGATGGGCGCCGGCGTGACCGGCAGCTATCTCGGCTACATGGCGCAGAGCGCGTTCCTGAGCGGCGACCAGAGAGCCGTGCGTCTCAAGCGCGCGCACACGAGGGCGGCGCGGCGGATGAGCGACGAGCTGCAGGCGCTGCGAGGCCCCGCGATGAAGCTGGGGCAGGCCCTCAGCCTGCAGCACGGCGTCCTGCCCGACGAGATGCTCGCCGAGCTCGCGACGCTGCAGATGCGCGCGCCGGGAATGCATCCGGCGCTGGTGCGCGCGCAGTTCACGGGGAGCATGGGACGCGAGCCGGAACAGGTGTTCCGCTCGTTCGAGACCACCCCGTTCGCCGCCGCCTCGCTCGGCCAGGTGCATCGCGCGACCTTGAAGAACGGAGAACCCGCGGCGGTCAAGATTCAGTATCCCGGGATCCGGGACGCCATCAAGAACGACTTCACGTGGTTCCGGGCGATCTCCAAGCCGGCGCAACTCTCCAGGCACCTCCCGCCGGATGTCATGGACGAACTGGAGGCGCAGATCCTCGCCGAATGCGACTACGAGCGCGAAGCGAAGAACATCGCGTTCTTCAGGAAGGGGCTCGCCCCGCTCCCGTTCGTCGAACTTCCTGTCGCCCACCGCGCGTATTCGACCGACCGGGTGCTGACGATGTCCATGGTGCGCGGCGCGCATCTCGACGACTTCCTGGCGCGCCGGCCGTCGCAGGCGCTCCGCGACCGTGTCGGCGAACGCCTGTTCGAGCTGTTCTACTTCCAGATCCTCGAGCTGCATGCGCTGCACGCCGACCCGCACTGGGGCAACTACCTGTTCGGGAGCGACGGAACGATCGGGCTGGTCGATTTCGGGTGCGTGAAGTACTTCCAGGCGCCGTTCGTCGCCAACATGCGGAAGGTGTTCCTCTACGCAGGCTCGCGCGAGTCCGCGCATTTTCGTCAGATACTCGAGGAGCGGTACGCGACATCGGGCACGCGCCTCTCTCGTGCCGCGGTGCGCGCGCTGGCGCGGATATCCGTCGAGTTCTACGGCCGTGTGTATCCGGCCGATCCTGCCACGGACGGGATTCCGTTCGACTTTGCCGATGACGCCGTCATCAGGGACTACCTGCGCGAATCGACCAGGGTCGGACGCGCCAGGGCGACGCTGCCGGAGTATGTGTTCCTCGGCCGCGCCGAGAGCGGGCTGTATCAGACCCTGCATCGCCTGCGGGCGCGCGTGCACACGAGCGCCATCGTACGGAAGTACCTGCGATAGCCGTCGCCGCGCGGTATATCCTTGAACCGTGACCAGGCGCCTGCTTCCCCGTTCGGTCGCCGCGGCCATCGACCGCAGCAAGATCCTCGGCGTCCGCGCGGGACGCGGGTCCACGCATCGCTTCATCGGCGTCTGGCCAATCGTCCTCGACGGCCGCGTGTTCGCGCGATCGTGGACGGTGACGCGCGGCGGGTGGTACCGTACGTTCCTGGAGGATCCGCGCGGGACGATCCAGGTCGCCGAGCGGGAGATCCCCGTCCGCGCCGTTCCCGTCCGATCGGAGCGCCTCCGCGACAGGATGGAGCGCGCCTACGCCGAGAAGTACCCGACGCCAGGCTCGCGGAAGTACGTGCGCGGATTCCGCGCGGCGCGACGCCGCGAGGCCACCGTGGAGTTCCTCGCGGGCCGATCCTGATCCCGAAGCTCGACGCGGAGGCATCATGCGAAGCTCTGCTGAAATCGTGGGTGTGCCGGGAGTGGAGAGGGCAGCCGGGGTACGATGGCGACGGCCGGCGCCTGAGGCAGGGATATGACGGCGGCGGCCGCACAGGAGGCTGTTGTGAACGACGAGAACCTCGAGAAGCGGATGTCCGAGCTGAGCGACGTGGAACTGATCCGCCTCCTCACGACCGACAAGGAGGACAGTGCGCCTGGCGTTCTGACTGTCGCGGAAGCCGAAGCGAACCGTCGGGGCCTGCCGATCGACGAGGCTTTTATTCCCGCGGCCGCTGAAGACGATGGCAGCTCCGCGCAACTGGCGCGATTTGAAGCTGGAGGCCGGGCCGTCGCATGCGCGCATTGCGGGAACGACCGGTTCGAGACGCGCGAAACCCTCCTGAACACCCGCGGCCTGACTTTCATGAATCTCGATTGGCTCAACCGCTCCGCGACGGCGCTGGTGTGTGGCAATTGCGGTCTCGTTCAGCTCTTTGCTACTGCACCCGAGGCTCTCGACGAGACGGAGTAGCGGGAACATGCTGAAACCAGCCGCCCTCGTCGCCGTCACACTGGCCGCGGTGGCCGGATCCGCCGCAACCGTTCCACAGGCACTGCCGGAATGGTCCCTGAAGGTGGACGAGGTCCCCTCGCCGGCGGGACCCAACAGCGCACTCCCCCAGCTCACAGCATCGGGTCGCGGTCTGGTGCTCAGTTGGGTCGAGGAGAACGGCACGCAGGCGACGCTGAAGTATTCCGAGCGCACCAGCGGGAGATGGAGTCCCGCGCGCGCGGCGGCGTCCGGGACGAACTGGTTCGTCAACTGGGCCGACGTCCCCTCTGTGGTTCGGCTGGACAACGGGACGCTCGTCGCGCATTGGTTGCAGAAGAGCGCCAACGCGACGTACGCCTACGACGTGAAGCTGTCCCACTCCACCGACGAGGGCAAGACGTGGTCCGCGCCGTTCCAGCCGCACAACGACGGCACGAGGACTGAGCACGGGTTCGCGTCGCTGTTCCAGATGCCGGGCGGCGGGCTCGGTCTCGTCTGGCTCGACGGCCGCGCGATGGCTTCAGCCGGATCGTCTCACGCGTCCGGCGACATGTCGCTGCGGTTCGGGTCGTTCGGAACGGACTGGAGACAATCGGCGGAACGCGCGATCGACACCCGCGTCTGCGAGTGCTGCCCCACCGCCGTGGCCGTGACCAGCGAGGGGCCCATCGTGGCTTATCGGGATCGCAGCCCGAAGGAAGTGCGGGATATCTACATCGCGCGTCTCGAAAACGGCGCATGGACGGCCGGTTCGCCCGTTCACGCCGATGGCTGGCGCCTCAACGCCTGTCCCGTGAACGGACCATCGCTCAGCGCGCGCCGCCGTGACGTCGCGGTCGCGTGGTTTACCGGCGCCGGCGACAAGCCCCGGGCGTTCGCCGCGTTCTCCACGGATGCGGGGCGCACCTTTGGGCGGCCCATCAGGCTGGACGATGAGGCGTCGCTTGGGCGAGTCGACGTCGAACTGCTGCCGGACGGGGCGGCCGCGGCGGCCTACGTCGAGTTCGGCAGCCAGACGGCGCAGTTCCGGATCAGACGCGTGACGCGCGACGGCAACCGTTCCGCGCCTGTCACGATTTCCGGCATCGCCGGCAACCGCTCAGGCGGGTACCCGCGGATGGCGAGCACGCCCGGCGAGCTGGTGTTCGCGTGGACCGACCGGCAGGCGGGCTCACAGGTCCACACCGCGGTTGCCATCATTCGCTGACCGCTTCTCGTCCGGCGTTCGACACCTCTGTTACCATGCGCAGCCATGAAGAGACGAACGCTGCTGCAGTGGCTCGCCGCGGGCGCCGCCATTCTTCCGTTCGAGCGCGTCCGGCTGCTGGCGCAGCCGAGGGAACTGACGCCTGAGGCGCTGGCCACGCTGCGCGAGATAGCGCCGACGCTCCTGCCGTCGTCGCTCGGGACCGCGGGCGCCTCGGCCGTCGTGGACAGGTTCGCCGCCTGGGTGCGCGACTACCGGGAAGGAGCGCCGCTGGCGCACGGGTACGGCCACCCGCGGCTCGCACGGACCGGCCCCACACCGGCGTCCCGGTACCTGTCGCAGCTCGCCGACCTCGACGCCGCCGCGCGCGCGAAGGCGCCGACGTGGGGGGCGCTCGACCTCGAAGCACGGCGTTCGCTGCTCGACGTGTCGCTGACGAAGGCCGGCGTGCGCAACCTGCCATCGCGCCCAATGGGCCAGCATGTCGTCGCCGATCTGATGGCGTTCTACTTCCGCAGCAGCGCGGCGAACGACCTTTGCTACAACGCGCAAATCAGACGTGAGATCTGCCGGCCGATCGCGATCACCACGAAACGGCCGGCGCCGCTCGGGTGACAGAAGCAAGGAAGCAGGAAGACGAGCCTCCCCTTCTTCCGTGCTTCTGTTTGAGATACGGAGATGACCGATGCCCGTGCACGAATGTGACGTCTGCATCATCGGTGGCGGCATCTGCTCCGCCATGCTGGCCCGGAAGGTCTCGGAGCTGAAGCCAGGCCTCTCGATCGCCGTCGTCGAGGCGGGCCGCTCGATCTTCGACGTCGCCAACCGCGCGCGTTACCGCCAGCGTACGCTCGACTACGGCGAGCATCCGTGGCCTGACGACTTCGTCGAGGATCAGCAGGGCACCGGCACGATCTCGATGACGATGGCCGTGGGCGGGCTGGCGCTGCACTGGGGCGGCGCCTGCAACCGGTTTTCGGAGGAGGATCTCCGGCTCAAATCGTCATACGGGCTCGCGGTGGACTGGCCGCTCGAGTGGCCGGAGCTCGAGCGGTACTACTGCGAGGCGGAACGCCGGCTGAACGTCAGCGGCGAGCCGAGCCCATACCCCGGCGACCGCCGATCGGAACCCTATCCGCAACCGCCGATCCCGCTGTCCTACAACCTGCAGGTTCTGAAAGAGTGGGCCGAGCAGAGCGGCCTCAAGTTCAACGGCCTGCCCATGGCCCGCAATCTCACCCCACACGACGGCCGCGGCAGCTGCTGCGTGTTCGACACGTGCGGAGATGCGGAGAAGTATGTCCGACCGGCGCGCGATATTCGCCGGACTACACGTTCCGGCAACTGATCGGACCGAAGAAGATCGTGCTGCACGACCGCACGCTCGTTCGGCGGCTTCTGCTCGACGAGAGCCGCCCCGTTGTCGTCGCCGCGCAGGGCTACCGTCAGGACAGGCCGGAGCAGCCCATCGAATACCGCGCGAAGCGCTTCGTCGTGGCGTCTGGCTATTGCTGGAGCTCGCACCTGTTGTTGCTCTCGGCGAACCGGCGGTTCCCGAACGGCCTGGCGAACAGCTCGGGCCTCGTCGGGCGCTACATGAACGGCCATGCGTTCATCAGCGCGAGCGCGACCATCGACGCGCAGACGTATCCCGGGCTGAACATGACCCACAGCCTGATTTCGCGCGAGTTCTTTCGCTGTCCCGTGGACAAGCCGTTCGTCCGCCACGACACGCGCGTCTGGGAGAGCTCGTCGGGGCGCGATCCGCGCCTGCGTTCGGCGGAGGGCCGCCTGCTGCTCGGCAACGAGCTGCTCGAGGACTGGCGCGCGCGCACGACGGGCAGCTCCGTGCGGCTGCGCGCGTACGTGGACGTGCACCCGTCAGCCGACAGCGGGCTGACTCTCGACCCGCAGAAGACGAACCGTTACGGCGACCCCATGCCGAAGATCGAGCATCGCCTGGACGCGCCGTCCATCGCCCGACAGGCGGCGACGCGAGAGCATGTGCTCGCGCTGTTCAACACGATGGCGAAGGCGAGCAACGGGCGGATCGTGAGCACGGGCGCTGGAGACTATCTGGACCATCCGGGCGGCGGCTGCCGGATGGGGACCGATCCGTCCACGAGCGTCTGCGACAGCTTCGGGCGCACGCACGATCACGAGAACCTGTTCGTTGTCGGCGCGCCGACGACGCCGACGGCCGGGTGCACGAACGGCACCCTCACATTCGTCGCGCTGACGCTGCGGTCGGCCGGGGAAATCGCCCGCGCGTGAAAAGCAGGCAGCCGGCAGCATGCGGCAGGCAGTGAGTCGAACTGTCCAACTGGCCACGTGCTCAGCGCGACGGCGTGATCCACTGCCCGCTGCCTGCTGCCCGCTGCCTGCTGTTTTCGTGCGCTCGCGGCACTCCCTGGCTTAAGCTATCGTCACCATGGCCATCGCAATCGATCTCTCCGGACAGACCGCCTGGGTCACCGGCGGCGCATCCGGCATCGGCGCCGGGGTCGTCCAGACGCTTGTCGCGGCCGGCGCCCGCGTGGTCTCGCTGGATCGCAGCCACGTGCCGTCGGCCGACGACGGCTCGGTGATTCGAGTCCCGCTCGACGTGCGCGACAGCGCCTCGGTCGACGCGACGGCCGCGTCGCTCATCGAGCGCGGCTTCGCGCCCGACATCCTCGTCAACAACGCGGGCATCGCGCGCGATGCGGTCGTCTGGAAGCTGAGCGACGCGGACTGGTCGGACGTGCTGGATGTGAACCTGGGAGGGACCTTCCGGATGACCCGCGCGTGCGCGCCGTCCATGCGACGCCGGCGCAGCGGCACGATCGTGAACATCGCGTCGATCAACGCGATCCGCGGCAAGTTCGGCCAGTCGAACTACGCGGCGTCGAAAGGAGCCGTGGTGTCCTTCACCAAGGCGGTCGCGCGCGAACTGGCGCGGGAGGGCGTGCGGGTGAACGCGATCGCGCCGGGGTTCATCGAAACGCCCCTGACCGCCGCGCTCCCCGCAGACGTGCTCGCACAAGCCAACCGCGAAGTCCTCCTCGGACGCATCGGCCGCCCCGCCGACATCGGCAACGCGGTGCTTTTTCTCGCCTCGCCGCTTGCCTCTCACATCACCGGCCAGGTGCTCGTCGTCGACGGCGGCCAGTTGATCTGATCATCAGCAGAGGGACAGATACGTCAGCATCGCGAGCGGATCTAGAGCACCGCTTGCGCGTCCCGGTCCGGATGCGCGCGCCATCCGATCGCGACGAGGAGCACCGACAGCAGCGCGAACCATGCGAACGCCGCAACGACCGCGATGGAATGCGCCGACCAGGGCGCGGGCACGACGCCGGGGCCAATCGCGCGCTGGCCCCACACCGCGGCAGCCAGAGCCATCAAGGAAATGCCACCGAGCACGGGGCGCCTGATTCGAATCAGGCGAATCGCCAGGGTCAGCACCCACACGGCGCAGACAACCAGCCCGCTGTACTCGACGGCAAATGTCGTGGCGTTGTCGGTCGTGATGTCGTCGAACGCGGCGTAGGCAAAGAGGACCGCCGTCACCGTGAGCGCGGCGTCCCGCAGGAGCCCCAGCGACCTGCGCCGGGATTCATTCGTGTCCATTCACTGACTCTCCAGGCCCTCGGCCGTAGCATAGCAGCGAGACGCGGTCAGTTGATCTGATACGCCGCGGGCGTGAGGGGCTTCTTCGGAACCGCGGGCTTCTCGTCCTTCCACGGCGGCAGCAGGTAGATGAGCACGGCGAGAATCACGAAGGGCAGCAGCATGACGAGGATCGCCGGCAGCAGCCCTTCACGCGTCGCGAATTCCAGTTTGTAGGTCGTGTAGCCCAGGAAGCTCTTCGAGAAGAGCTGCCCGCCGATGACGACGTTCCAGCGCATCGCGAAGATGCCGATGAGCGTGAGCACCCCGGCCACGGAGTACAGCGCCGTGCGGATCCGCGCGGTGAACTTCGTCACCTGGATGACCGCGAGGATCGCGATCGGCACGAGCGTCCCGACGATGATCTGCAGCACGATCTGCGACAGGAAGAGCCGCGTGTGGACCATGAAATCGAGCGACCGGAACGATTCGTCCGCCTCGTAGATGCGGTGAATCAGGTCGATCATCTCCAGCGAGAAGTCGATCAGGAAGGCATAGAACAGGTACCGCCCCACGGTGTCGACGCAGGCCATGTCCACCTGCTTCCGCCGCCAGATCGTCATGATGATGTACAGCAACATGACGGCGGCGATGCCGGAGACAATCGCGGAAAACAGGAACACGATCGGCATCATCGGCGTGGACCACCACGGGTTGGCCTTGATCGATCCGAAGATGAAGCCGACGTAGCCGTGCAGCAGGAACGCCGACGGGATGCCGATGATCGTGACGAACCGGCCCACCTTGTCGTCGATCCGCAGCGCTTCTTCGCTGATGTTGTCGGATCCGAGCGCCAGCACCGTGTACACCAGCCGCACGAAGCCCGTCTTCGAGCGTTTGGCGAGCACGATGTCCTTCCGGTAGTCGAGCCAGATCTCGACGACCAGCACCACCATCAAGTACCACAGATACACGAAGCCGAACATCGCCATCGCGGACGTCGTATGCGGCGTGACGAGCATCTCCCACGAGCGCTCGGGGTGTCCCAGGTGGAGCTGCAGGGGCAGCGGCGCGACCAGCATGAAGGAGAGCGCCGTCAGCAGCGCGAGCCGGTACGTGGGCTTGACCGCCTGCACGTTGAAGACGCGCTCCAGTGAAGCCAGGATGAAGGCACCGGCCACCAGCCCGGTGATGAATGGGTAGAGCACGATGAGGATGCTCCACTGGAGCTCCACCTCGTTCGGATACATGAACCCCTGCACGCCTGGCATTACGACTCCTTGCTTAACCGGGGGGCTTCGCCCCGCCGGACCCCCCCCCCGCCGTCGCTCGCGGGGGCCCCACGCCCCGCTCCGCTCCGGCGCGCGCGCCTCACGGCGCGCGTCGCTCATCGGACGGCGCCGTCGAGGCCGTTGTAGTAAATCTTCGAGCCCGTCGCCATCTGCGGCTTCAGCACCTGGATGGCATGCGTCCGCAGGAACTCGTGGATGGGATCGCTCGGGTTCTTGAGATCCGCAAGCTGCCGCGAGCCGGTCGGGCAGACTTCAACGCACGCCGGCACCAGCCCCTTCGTGATCCGGTGGTAGCACAGCGTGCACTTGTCCGCGGTGTGCGTCCGCGGATCGATGTAGCGGCACCCGTAGGGACAGGCCTGGACGCAATAGCGGCACCCGACACAGTAGTCCTTGTCGATGAGCACCACGCCGTCTGGCGTGATGAAGGTCGCGCCGACCGGGCAGACCTGCGTGCACGGGGAATCCGCGCAGTGATTGCACATTTTCGGCACGAAGAAGGTCTTGCCCTTGCCCTCCTCGTACGCTTCGGGGAATCCGTCGTACGCGCCGTTCGGCGAGTCGACGATCGGGTGCTCCGCGTCGGTCGCCTCGATGTGATACCGCTCCACCCACGTGCGGAAGTAGAACGGCTCGTTGATGACGTCGTTCTCGGTCTTGCAGGCGCGGACGCAGCTTCCGCAGCCGATGCACTTCTCGACGTCGATGAGCAGCGCCCACCAGTGCTCGGCGGCCTTGTAGGTGTCGACCTTCTCCGGCGTGCCGGCCATCACGTGCTCGAGCGCGGCGGCGGTGGCGGCGGTCATGAAGAGCATCTTGCCGCCGACCATGATGAATTCGCGTCTATCCATTGATGCGTCCCTAGCTGATGCGCGGGTCGTGCGGCTTGTGGCACGACAGGCAGTTCTCGTCGCCCGCGTGCTCCTTGATATCCACGATCGGATATCGCTTCGGCTTGCCCGTCTTGGCTGCGTGGCACCGGACGCACAGCGTCCTGCCGTCGGGACGAACCGGCTTGGCTGCCTCGGTCCCGTCCGACATGGCCGTCGCGTGCGTCGCGAGCGGGCCGTGGCACGACTCGCAGGCCACCGCCTTGTGCCGCGCCTGCGCGCGCAGATCGACGACGTCGCTGTGGCAGTCGGCGCAGGCCGTCTGGCCGGCGTAGGAGATCGCGCGCGCGCGGATCTCGTCGACCGCAGCCGGTCGGTAGTGGCCGTCCTTGCCGAAGTCTTTCGGCCGCATTTCCGCTTTCGCCACGACGAACACCAGCGTGCCGGCGAGGAAGATCGCCGCCAGGCGGAACAGGTGTTCGACGTCTCTAAACCTCATAGATCCGGTCTCCGCGAGCTGTAAGGAATGCCGTGACTATCGACCCGCAAATTGCAACGGTACGGCCAGCAAATTCGACAGCATGGAATGTCTTTGATATCAACCACTTGCGGTGATTTTGCGGAGAACCGATGGCCTGGCGAACGCTGGCATGCCGATATTCCGCCAGCCCATCCAAACAGGATACTTCCGGGGTCTGACCCCCGTTTGACTCGGCACGGGCCCGTCCGGGGTCAGACCCCGGGCAACTTCGTCCGCAGCCTGCACGTCAAACCGCCGGAGACTTCGAGTGAATCACCTTCAAGAGGATCTTCGTCTGGCATTCCGGCGATTGCGGCAGCAGCCGGGGTTCACCCTGGTTGCCGTGCTCACGCTGACGCTCGGCCTCGGCGCCAATACCGCCGTCTTCACCCTCGTGCACGCGCTGATGCTCCGGTCGCTGCCCGTGGAGCGGCCGAGCGAACTGTACCGGCTGGGCGACACGACCGATTGCTGCGTGAACTCCGGTCTCCAGACCAGCTACTCCCTCTTCTCGTTCAGGCTGTTCGAGCACCTGAAGGCCAACGCGCCAGAGTTCAGCGAGCTGGCCGCCTTCCAGGCGAATACGACGTCGCTCGGCGTGCGGCGGACCGGCGAGGTGGCCGCGCGCGCGCTGCAGGGCTCCTTCGTCACCGGCAACTACTTCACAATGTTCGGCGTGAAGCCGGCCGCGGGCCGCGTGCTGGAGGCCGGCGACGATCGGCCGGGTGCGCCGCCGGTGGCGGTGATGAGCCACTGGGCGTGGGCCGGGCGATACGGACAGGATCCAACGGTCGTGGGCGACTCCTTCATGGTCAACGGCAGGGCGCTGACCATCGTCGGCATCGCCTCGCCGCAGTTTTTCGGCGACACGGTCCGGCCGGATCCGGCCGCGTTCTGGATTCCGATCGGGCAGGAGCCGGCGATGCGGGGCGCCGCCTCGGTCGTCGACCGCGCCGATCAGAACTGGCTCTACGCGATTGGACGAATCAAGCCAGGTGCGAGCCCGGGGCAGATCGGCGCGCGCGTGACGGCGGCGTTGCAGCAGTGGCTGTTGTCGCAGCCGTTCTTCTCCGACAGCGAGCGCGCAGAGATTCCCAGGTCGCACGTCGTCGTGACTCCCGCCGGCGGTGGCGTTGGTCTCGCGCGGGTGCAGTACGCGCGATCGCTCAACCTCCTGTTTGCCGCGTCCGCGCTGGTGCTCCTCATCGCCGCCGCCAACCTCGCGAACCTGCTGCTCGCCCGCGCCGATCGGGGTCAAGCGGCGATACGCGCGGCGCTCGGTGCGTCGAGCCGCCGTCTGATTCAGCAGGCGCTCACGGAGGGAATCGTGCTCGCGGTCATCGGCGCGGCTCTGGGTGTTGCGGTCGCGGTGGCCGCGACGCGCGCGTTGATCAGCGTCCTGTTCCCGCTCGCCGCATTCGTTCCGGTCGACGGCGCACCGTCGCTCGCGGTGTGGCTGTTCGCGCTGCTGCTCGGCGTGGTCGCGGGAGCGATCTTCACGGCGGCACCGGCCTGGGCCATGTCGCGAACGCCGCCGCTGGAGGCGTTGTCAGGAACGGGCCGCAGCGCGCACCTTCGAGCGTTCGTGCCGCGCGGCTCGCTGGTGATCGTCCAGGTGGCGCTCTCGCTCGTGCTGCTGTCGGCGGCCGGCCTGCTCGCCACCAGCCTTCGCCACCTCGAACGGCAGCCGCTCGGGTTCTCGCCGTCCCATCGGGTCGTCGTGCGCATCGATCCGCCTGCGATCGCCGGCCAAATCGATCGGCTCGTGAGTCTATATGCACGAATCGACGAGACGTTGCGGCGCGTGCCTGGCGTGGAGCGGGTCGCGTATTCGATGTACAGCCCGATGGAAGGCAACAACTGGTCGTCCAGGATCAGCCTCGCCGGCCGTGCCAACGACGGGAACGAGCCTGATGTTTCCTCGTGGAATCGCGTGAGTGCCGGGTATTTCGACACGGTGGGCACGCCGGTGCTGCGCGGGAGGTCGATCGACGAACGCGACACGCCCGCGGCGAAACGGGTCGCCGTCGTGAACGCGTCATTCGTGCGGCGATTTGTCGGGCAGTCCGACCCGATCGGCGAGACGGTCGGCATCGGCGACGCCGCCCACGGCACAGATTTCGAGATCGTCGGCGTCGTGGAGGACGTGAAATACACCGGAGCGACTCAGCGCGACGTCCGGCCGATGTTGTTCCTGCCCGCGTTTCAGACGGTGAAGTACGCCGACGCGACCGCGGGCAACGTCCAGGCGCGGTCCACGATCCTGCGGGCGATTGTCATCCGTGCCGCTCCCGCCGCCGGAAGCATCGAGGCCGGCGTCCGGCAGGCCCTCGCGGCCGTCGACCCGAACCTGACCGTCCTGCGTGTGCTGCCGATGACGACCCAGATGAGCGCGAACTTCAGGATGGAGCGGCTGATGGCGCGGTTGACGTCGCTCTATGGCCTGCTGGCGCTCGCGCTGGCGGCGCTGGGGCTGTACGGCGTGACCGCCTATGGCGTCTCGCAGCGGACGCGCGAGATCGGCGTGCGCATGGCGCTCGGCGCCGACCGCGGTCTCATCATCCGTGCCTGCGTTCGAGGCCCATTCGTCCAGACATGCGCCGGTCTGGCAATCGGAACGGTGGGCGCGTGGCTCGCGGGCCGCGCCATCAGCGCGCAACTGTACGATGTCGGCGGCTTCGATCCGGCAGTGATTGGCGCCGCGATGGCTGCGCTGGTGCTGAGCGCCGTCGTCGCGGCGGCGCTGCCCGCGCATCGCGCGGCGTCGGTGAATCCGGCCACGGCCCTCCGCGGAGAGTAGCCGCCGCGGAAGGTCACGGATCCTTTTCAACCACGGAAGGACACGGAATGCTTTGCTTCTCGGTGTCGTTCTGTGTTCTTCCGTGGTCCATGAAGCGGTGTTCATCCGCGGGCGTGGTTACCGCGAGTGCGGCCATCATCCGCGGATCCGATTTGATTCTCTCCGCGCCCGGCTGCTCGAACCACTGGGAATCGACTCTGGCCCCCGAATGCACCAGCAGCGCGATCAGCTGGTAACAGGATCTTCGTGATTTCCACGATGTTCTTTGGCGTCTTCTGACGGAAGTCCTCGCAGGCCTTCAGGCGGGCAGCCCTAAAGGGCTGCGCTACACCCCGGCCGCGGGCAGCCCTAAAGGGCTGCGCTACACCCCGGCCGCGGGCAGCCCTAAAGGGCTGCGCTACACCCCGGCCGCGGGCAGCCCTAGAAAGGGCTGCGCTACAGGTGATTTGGCAACGTGCCCTTAGATCTCGCGCAATCCGGCCACGGGACTCCGAGCCGCGGCGCGGCGGGCCGGCCACCAGGTGGCCACGAGCGCGGTGGCCAGGAGGAGCGAAGACGCGGCGGCGATCGTGGGCAGATCGAACGTCTGGACGCCGTATAGCTGGCTCCTGAGCACGCGGCCGACTCCCACGGCGCCCACCAGTCCTATACCCACGCCGGCGCCGAACACCGCGCCGCTGTCCTTCAGGAACATCCAGACAAGGGCGCCTGCGGGAGCTCCCAGCGACATACGGATCGCGATTTCACGTTCGCGCTGCTGAACGGCGTACGCCGTGACGCCATAAATCCCGACGCTCGCCACGAACGCGGCCACCACCGCGAAGGCGATCAGTAGAGACGTCAGGAATCGCGTTCCCGCGAGGCGCCGGTTTTCGCCGGCAACGGGCCGCGGCGCGTTGACAATCGCGTGCGAGTCGATTTCGGCGGCGACCTCGCGCGCGCTCGCCAGCAGTGACGAAGGAGAGCGATCCGACCGTATGTAAAACGAATTGAAACGGCCCGGCGATGCCTGGGCGAACGGAATGTAGACGTCGCTTGGATCCGTGTCCGAGTAGGTCTGCCGGACGTCCGCCACGACGCCCACAACGGTCCGCCAGACCCCCGGCCTGGAACGGGCGGGCGTCTGTTCGATAACGCGCACGTGCCGTCCGGCCGGGTCCTGCCGCGGCCAGAGCCTGTCGGCAAGCGCCTGGCTGATCACGGCGACCGGCTCGCTTCCTGGCGCGTCGGCCCGCGTGAACTCGCGGCCGGCCCGAAGCTGGAGACCGAGCGTCGTGAAATACCGGGCGCCGACGACCGTCCCCCCGGCGCTCAGGGCCGTGCCGGCTCCGCCGTCGGTGGCTTCAACCGACAGCCGTGGGAATTCAACAAACGGGGGCCAGTAGGCAAACGCCACCGGCGAACCTGCCACAACCGAAAGCCTCTCGGCGAAGGCATCGTAGAACCGCAGAAACGCGGCGGGATCCGGATAGTCCGAGCCGCGAAGCACCACACGCGCGCGAAGGAGACCCGCCGGCTCGAACCCGAGGTCCGTGCGTACCATGACGGTCACGCTGCGGATCATCAGCGCGCATCCGACGAGCAGAACGAGCGTGCCAGCGACTTCGAGCGCGATCAGCGCCGAGCGCAAACGACGCGCGGCGCGGCTCCCGCTGACGGCCGCGCTCTCTCGTCGCAGTGCTTCCGCAAGACCGCGCCGCCACGCCGTCAGCACGGGCACGAACGAGAGCGACAGCGCGATGAGAACGCCGGCGCCGCCGACGAGCAGAAGCACCGTGGCGTCGACCGCGATTGCCGACGTGCCGCCCGGAGCCGGGCGTCCGAGCTGCGCCTCGATCAGTGGCGCGAGCACGACGAGAACCGCCCTCGTCAGCGCAACGGCGAGTGCCAGCGACACGGCGCACAACAGAGACGCCTCGGCGGCGAGCATCCGCAGGAGTCGTGCGCGGCCGGATCCGAGCGCCGCACGCACCGCCATTTCCTTCTCGCGCCGCATCGTCCGCAGCACCACCAGCACCGCGACGTTCCCGCCGACGATGATCAGCACGAGCACCGATGCGGCCATGACGCCGACGAGCACCGGGCGGAGCTCGGCCACGTACCGCTCATGCGCGCCCTCCAGATGGGCTCCGCTCCAGTCCGGCGGGAGATCGATCGCTACCTGCTTTGCCGCTTCAGTAATCCGCCGTTCCGCGCGCGCGGGAGAGACGCCCTGCTGCAAGCGGACCATGTACGTGCGGACGGCAGACGCGAGCGGCACGAGCAGATCGACCTTCTGGCCGCTGTCGCGGCCGAAATAGAAGCCCGCTGGAAGGACACCAACAATTCGGACGACCTCGGTGCGCCCGTTCTGGTTCTCCGCTTCGGCGCGCAGGTAGCCTCCGATGATCGCCGGGTCCGAACCGTAGCCATCGCGCCACATGGAATACCCGATGAGGCCGACTTTTTCGGATCCGTCCTGAAAGTCGGCGCCCGTCAACGACCGGCCGGCGATCGATCTGACGCCGAGACCCTCGACAAAACCGCGTCCCACCCGCAGCCCCGTCGCAGACTGGCTGTAAGGTCCGTCCGTCAGGTAAAACGTCTCGCCAGAGGCCGTGATCGGGAACTCGACGACATCATCGAGGGATTTCCAGTCGAGCGCCGACATGCCGCGCGGCTCCCATGGGCCCGGCGGAGCGTACATCACGTGGAACAGGCGGTCAGCGGCGGCATATGGAAGCGACCGAATCAGGTACGCATTCATGACCGCCGTCGTCGAGGCCGTCAGGGCGAAGCCGACGGCGAGCGAGGCAATGGCGGTCAGGGTGAACCCGGGCGTGCGGCGCAGCGCCCGAACGGCGAAGCGGAAATCACGGAACATTCCCGGGCCGCCTCCACGGCCAGAGGTATCCATATTGCGCGGTCGGTCGCGACCGCCCGGACAGAGGACGGAAGGCCAGCGGCTCTTGTTAACAAACCTCGGCTCGGATGCATGCCGGTCAGCCCCGCCTCTTCTCCAGCTCCTCCAGCGTTCGCGGCCAGTCCTCCCTGAGCAACCTCGACAATGCCCGATCGGACAGGAGGCGGCCGAGCTCGCCGCCCGCGCGGGCCGCCGGCGTCCCGATCCACCGTTCGAGCGTTCCGCGGGTTGCGTCGTACAACCGCCGAATCTCTTCGTCGCCGAGCGACTGCGTCAGCTTCATCGGTGAAAGCCGCGCCGTGTGGAGGATCTCATCCGAGTAGGCGTTGCCGATTCCGTTCAGGATGCGCGGATCGGTGAGCGCGCGCTTGAGCGTGTGGTTCTCGCGTGTGGGCGCGGACGCGAAGGCAGCAAGGTCGCTGTCGAAGATCTCGAGCGCACGTATGTACAGAAGGATGTCCGGCAGTTCGGGCATGATTCAGCTCTCAGCTCTCAGCTCTCAGCAGAAAGCTGACGGCTGACGGCTGAAAAGCTGAAAGCTGAAAGCTGAAAGCTGAAAGCTGAAAGCTGCACGGTGCAACACCCCTACTGCCGGACTTCGGTCACCGACAAGGCCCGCTTCGCAGGATCGCTTTCCGAAACGACGGTCACCGTGACGCGGGCGGAAGCCGCACGGCCTGAGGCGCGGCGGACAAACACGGGCACACGCGCCGACGCCCCGGCCTGGATGGCGACGAGCGCGTTCTGCACGCCGGCCTCCCAGCCGGACCCTTCGAGCGACACCGACACGCGATAGATGTCGCTCGCAAACGCCGCCACCGCTGCGCCAGGGTGGCCGGCGACCCGGTCGGGAGCCGCGCCGGTGTTCGTCACCGTCACGCTGTAGCCCGGCGCGCTGGCATTCGCGCTCGCCGGAGCTGACGCCGGCGCCTCGGCCCGCACGCCGCGTGTCTGAGGGCCAGCGCCGTCGAGCGACCGGACGCCGACGACGTACGAAAGCACGCCACGGGGATCGGCGCGGCGATCGATGACGTAGAAGTGCAGCCGGTTGGCCTCGTCTTTCCACTCGTACTGGCTGCCCGACCGCAGTCCCGCATGAAACAGCGCGTCGTTCAACTGCCTGTAGTCTGCCATCGTCCGCATGACCCACTCGCCATTCGGCTTCACGAAGTCGACCCGGTTGATGTCCTCCGGATGCGCGTCGATCGCCCACGCGTGGCAACCGTACCCGCACGAGTTGGTCTGCCGATCCTTGTTCTTCGCGATGAGCACGCCGCTGTCGGGCGTGAACGAGTCGTAACCGATGCGCTGCACGACTTCGACGGAATAGTTGTTGAACACGGGGTCGCCGGCACAGACGGGGTCGGCAGTGCGATCGCAGGACGGCGTCCGATCCTGGGGCGCTTCGCCGTCGAGCCGGACGATCAGCCCGGCCCACGCGCCCGGCCCGGGCTCGACCGCCCGGGCCGCCAGGGTCGCGACGACGGGCCCGGAGGCGGCAAGCGCATTTCGATTCACCTGGACGACCTGGTCGATCGGGAGCAGCTCCATCGCGAGCCGGTTGCGCAGCATGAGGCCGGCCGGCATCGATGCTCCTTCGGCCGCAGGCACCACCCAGCGGCGATGCGGACCGCCGGGGCCGTTGAACGACCCCCTGTCCATCATGTCCCACGGGCCGGTGCCGACGCGCCGGTACGGTGTGACGTACGGATTGTTGTTGTTGTCGCCGACGCGGAAGACGAGGTGTCCGAGCTCGTGCGTGATCGTGCCGGAGCTTTCACCCTGCCGCACCGACGACAGGCCCCACTGCTGCGCGCCTGCGAGCCACGACGTCCACGGCACGTAGCGGGTCGGCACCCATCGCGGCTTCGTCCGGTCCGGGTTGCCCCAGATCTCCGGGATGTCCTCGCGGCCGGCGAACTTCATCTCGCCGAACTCCTGCCACACCGAGGTTTCGTCGTACCCGGCGTAGATGCGAAGCTTGATCGGATAGCTGTTCACGACGTCGGCGCCGGCGTCGGCCTGCCAGAGCGCATCCGCGTCGCGCTCCATGCGGCCGTCGCAGGTGAATCCATCCGGGCATCCGCTCTGCTGGCTGTGCTCGTTCAGGCCGTACTCGAAGAGCCTGCGCGGCATCCGGTATGGCCCGAACACATCGATCTGCGGGATGCCGATCTTTCCCCGCGACTGTTCCATCCAGTACTCGTGAATCGTGTGGCCGTGGTTGAGCGGGCCGGGCTTGCCCCAGAAGTCCGCGTAGAATCTGGCGACCTCACCGCGCGGCACCGGATCGACCTGCGGGTTGCCGAACGGGTCCGAGTGCTTCGGACGCGTGATGACGAATGGCTGGTCCTCGAAGTCAATCGCCATGAGCGCGACCTTGAGCGCGCGTCCGGGCGCCTTCGCCCGGTCCCCCCAATTCGTCCCCGGAATCGGCTTGTAGCCGGCCCAGGTCATGTCCTCCTGGTCCTGCCAGACCTGCGGATCGAGCGGCGCTGGAAACGCGGCCGTGGGAGTCTGCGCGAGTGACACGGTGAGGACACCGGCCGAGACGATCGCTGTCAGACCGGAGAGCGCCAGGGTCGTTCGGGATGAAGCCATGGAGCGTATTATGGACCGCCGAATCGGCTGGCGCCACCACGTCGAACCACGGGTGCCGTCACTTCGCACGCGCGAACACGGCCAGCGAGCTGCCGACCGGGCGTCCAGCCGGATTGTCCGACGAGGTGTTCACGAGCGACGCCCCGCCGGTCGCCGGATTCCGCATCGCGAGCGACGTCGAGCCGCCGCCGTCGAGGTTCAGCGCGTTCCAGACGCCGTAGTCGGCGACGAGGACGCGCGCCACTTCACCAACGGGCATCCCGGCGCTGCCGCCCCGCGCGTCGACCGTGAACAGCGTGAGCGTGGCGGCGTCGCGCGAAAGGCCAATCGCCGTCCGCGCGGCTGACACGTCGTACCACGAGCTGGCGTTCGAGTAACTTCGCGGGCCGCCGGGCAGGAGCAGGCCGGCGGGATGTTCCGCGTCCCGATAGAGCGGCACCGTCGCGGCGCCGTCGGTGACGATCTGCGCCGACCCCGACACGGTCGTCCACAGTTCGACGCGTTCGCGGACGTGACTGCCGTCGGCCGCGCTCGCGTCGCGATGCACGATCGACGCGCGATTGGTCCGATCGATGTTGAGCCCGGGCGCGTCGGCGACGATCGCGTACCGCGGGTCCGGCGTCTCGAACGCCGAAAAGACCCGTCCGTCCGAGGCGGCGATGCCCACGAGCCAGGCGGTCGTATCGGCGGACGGGAACGGGAGGAAGAAGTGCGCGTTGATCGCGATCTGCGCGCGCTCGGCCTCCAGGAAGTCGAGCGTCGTCTGCCGAACCGTCTCGCGGGGACCGTTCGGGGCCGACAGCTCGAATCGTACGCCGGGCGCTTCCAGCTCAATCTGTACCACGTGCATGTGCACTGGCCGGGGCGCCGTCTCCGTACGATCGACGTACGTCACGCCAGCGTAGGGATGGGTGACAAGCTCGCTGCCCGGAAGCGGCGTCCGGACCGTGCCGAGCGGCGCGAGCGCGACCAGGACGACGAGCAGCCGGCGAATGGAACGCACGATCACGATCCTGCTCGCGAGGCCCACCGGCGCGCGGCAGCCGCCGGTCGGCGCCTCGCGGAACTGCACATCTTACGGCCGCCTCACGACGGCGCCGCCCTTCATCACGAACCGTACGCGCTGCAGCGCCGTGATGTCCGCCAGCGGGTCGCCATCGACCGCGATGATGTCGGCAAAGGCGCCAGGGGCGAGCGTGCCGACCTGCTTCTCCATCCGCAGCAACTCCGCCGCGCGGGTCGTCGCGCTGCGGACCGCTTCGATCGGCGGCATGCCGTAGTCGGCCATGTGCACGAACTCGCGCGCGCTGGTGCCGTGCGGGAACGCGCCGACGTCCGTGCCGAACACGATCTTGACGCCCGCCTTCATCGCCGCCTGGAACGTGCGCTTGTGGCTTGCAATGACGCGGGCCGTGATGTCGCCGGGCGCGGGAAGGCCCGTCTCGGGCATGTAGACGGACAGCGTCGGGCACCAGAACGTGCCGCGCTCGGCCATCAGCCGCAACAGGTCGTCGTCGAGCATCATCCCGTGCTCGAGCGAGCGCACGCCTCCTTCGACGGCCGCGCGCGCCCCCGGGCCGCCATACGCATGCGCGGCAACGTCCTTCCGCCACCGCGCCGCCTCGGCGACGACGGCGCGGACCTCGTCCACCGACACCTGCGAGAGCGGCTCCAGCGTGACCGGATCGACGTGGCGCAGCGTACCGGTCGCATACAGCTTGATCCAGTCGGCGCCGTACTTCACCTCGCGGCGGACCTCCGCGATCATCGCCTCGCGCGAGTCGGTCAGCGCGGCGGGATCCGGCAGCGCGATGTCCGGGTTCATGCCCGACAGGTTCATGTGCCCGCCGGTAATCGTCAGCGCGTAGGTCGCGACGAGCAGTCGAGGACCCGGGATCACGCCCTTGTTGATCGCGTCACGGAGGGCGACGTCGGCGAACCCCGCTCCCTCCGAATCGAGATCGCGCATCGTCGTAAACCCCGCCTCGAGATCGAGCTTCACGGCGCGGACGCCTTCGATCGTCCGATACGCCTGCGACTTGGTCAGGACGGGCGGGGTGATCTCGTCGTCCGGCTGCAGCAGGACGTGGGTGTGGCCGTCGATGAGGCCGGGCATCAGCGTGAGGTTGCCGAGATCCACGACGTCAGCGCCGGCGGGGGCCGATGCCGCGACGGAGTCGATCCGATCTCCGCGAATGACGATGACGCCGTTCGACGTGACGCGGCCCGACACAGGGTCGAGCACGCGCGCGGCGCGCAGCGCGGTCAGACGCGCGGGAGCCGGCTGCGAGGCTTGAAGAGGCAGTGTGAACAGCAGGGCAGCGATGGCGATCGTTCGAATAGGCATGGCGGTGGCGGAGGATGGTAGCACGTGCGGGGGAGGACGGGGGACGGGCTCCGAACGTGCGACGGGGGAGGTGGGCGCGGTTCTCAAGCAGCCGTCAGGCAGGTCGTCGCGCCGTGTACAACGCAGGTATCTCCGGCCTCGTGTCTGTCGCGGCGCAGCCGCGTGATCTGCATCAGCCGGCCCGACATCACCGCCTGCCCGAGGGCGGCACCGAGTGTTTCATCACGGACGTCCTTCAGGGAGTAGATCGCGACCGGGATCGTCGGCAACGGGCGGACGTGCCAGTCGTTACCGGCTCGGGTGACCAGCAGTGTGAACCCTTTGCCGATGTTCGCCATCATCGCGGCCTTCATGGCCCCCGGCATGTTTTCTTTCATCGCGCCTGGCGGCAGTTTCGCCGCGCCAAGGTCGCCAAATCCCGACATCGCGCCCGTGAGCGGCACGAGCAGGCGGCCGCCGTCGCGGAGCGCGTCGAGCCAGGCATCGAGCACGTGGGTTGCGCCAGCGTGGACCAGCACCACGTCATTGTCGCGGGGCAGATTGGCGGCGCTGTTGCCCTGCTCGATCGCGACCCACGGCCAATCGGTCAGGTTCGCGGCCGCCTGCCGCGCGAGATCCGGATCGACTTCGATGCCGTGCACGTGTCCGGCCGGGCCGACGATGTGTGCGAGGAGCGCCGTGAAATAACCCGTGCCGGTGCCGATGTGCACGACGCGTTGGCCCTCGGCGACGCCAGCCTCCTGGAACCAGCGGGCGATCAGGCTCGGTTGACCGTTGTAGAGCTGCCGCGAGAGATCGATGGCGACCGCGATGTCGTGATGAACGTGCCGCGGATCGGCGTCGTCGGTGTAGCGCGGCGGTCCGAGGACGTCGGCCATGCCCCGGATGATCCACGGGCCCGGCGGCAGGAACTTGTCGCGGGGCACCGATCGAATCGCGTCCACGATCCGCGGCAATCGGATGTTGGCGGTGACGCGGATTTCCTCCGCCAGGGAGCGGCGCGTTTCGGCGGCGGTCATAGGTGCGGCTGTCATTCCTTGCGATCCTTCGGAGGACACAGGCCTTCGCCGGTCCGGCGCCTCGGCCACGGACGCGTCTTGCCGACCCGGGACGCAACGACATGGGCCGGGTATGCGTACGCGGCTTTCGCCTGCACGTCTTCGCCGCGGTCGCGCTCGGCGATCTCCCCAGACTCGTGCAGGCGCTTGAGCACGGTGTGAATCGACGCGAGCCCGTTGGAGTAGCGGTCCATGTCGAGGCCTACGGCGATCAGCCGGTCGCGCACCTCGAGCGCCGTGAGCGGCCGGCCCGAATTGCGGAGCACCATCCGGCAGGCGTCGGTCAGGCCCAGTTGGACCGTGGGCTCGTAGCCGCAGAGTTTCGTCAGCGTGGCAATCGATTGTTTGAGTTGAGCGAGGCGCGTCTCGAGCGCCGCGTGCTCGGCGCTCACCTTCTCGTACCCCCGCACGGCCGCGTCAAGGGCGCGCCTGTAGTCGGCTTGCGACACGCGATATTTATACATAGTATGCAAATATGTGTCACTTAGTATTGTGTAAGCCAACTGAAGGCGGTCACGCTCGTCAGGACGAGAACGCACGCTTCGCCGACGCCGTAGAGGTTGCGATTCGCCTGGCTGAGGAAGAGGACGCGGCCTGAGTATTTCCAGCCGCGGTCCACTCGTTGGCTGCGACAGCTCGTCCGCGATGTGTGTTCGATGCGGCGAGCTTCCGCGCTACGTCAGCATCGATAGAAGCAGCAGCGGAATCATCCAGACGACGATGCTGCCGAGCGAGCGGGGGACGGAGAAATGCTGCACCTCGGCGAGCGTGATGACCTGCAGCACGAACGTCCAAAGCAGCGCTGCAACATAGACGAGGGTCACGGCGAAAAGGAGCAGAGCCTTCAGAAGCATCGAGGCGCTCGGCGCGTCAACCTGTCCGGGGGCGACCGGTCCGCCGCCCGCGAGCATTACCGGGATCCAGCAGACCGCCGTCACCGCAAACGGCGCATAGCTCCAGGCGAGTGACTGACGGATCTCCTCCGGGTCCGCCTGGCCGCCGAACCAGCCGCCGCTGAACGCGAGGAGGAATGGCCCGATCAGCACGCCGAAGACCACCTGCAGCACGCCAATGATCGTCGGCATCGCCGCCATAGTGAACGACAGCTCGCCCTTCGCCGCGAGGCCGCCCAGCGTCGCGAGCGCGCCATGGAGCGCGGCCAGTCCCACCACCAGTGTCCAGCCGGGACGCACCTCGGAGGCGAGCAGCTCGCGCATCGTGCGTCGCGGGGAGAACCAGATCGTGCGCCAGGGCCGCGCCATTACGGGTGCCACCTCGAGGACTTCGGTGGTCATGGAGCGGCATGCTAGCACACCGCGTCGAGGATCTATTTCCGGCGCTCGGGCTCGAAATCGATGGCCAGTGTACAGCAGAACGGCGACTGCACCTGCTGAAGGTATCAGCTGATTCTCAGTCGCCGTCTGAAACTTGGTTGCGGGGGCAGGATTTGAACCTGCGATCTTTGGGTTATGAGCCAACGAGCTGCCGGGATGGTTTCAGCGAAGAGCGCCGCGTTGCACGGCGCGCGGCTCGATTGATCAATTTGGCGGTCTCCGTGGTGTTTGAGCCGTCCTTGGATTCGCGAATTGGAGTCTCTCAGTTCCCGTGGCAGGTGCATGCGCGCACGTTGTCCTTCGCACGTCCCCTTGTGACAAGCACGTCGCCCCGTCCCACCGTCTCCCTTACGCGATGTCCATCCGCGCGAGGCGCCGCATGGCCGTCCACGTGGGCACGACGATCCACAGGGAGAGGGACAGCGCAATGAGCAGGGCGGCGCCGCCCGGGCCACCCGTGAAGCGGAGCAGCGCCAGCGAGCCCGCGCCGAACGCGCCGGTTCCCTCGATCGCGAGGAGCGAAGCCGTGCGGACCGCGTCAATCGGGTTGACCAGCACCGAGCTGATGAGAAGGCGGGACGCATGGCCGGATCGCAGCAGCGACGCGGCGGCCAGCACGGCGACGTCGAAGAGGAGCGCAAGGGCGAACCACGTGACCAGCGCGATGGCGAGCGCACGGACGCGCTTGCGTCCATGCTGTCCGACCGACACGAGCGCGGCGATCGCGAGAAACACCGCGGTCAGCACGGCTGAACCCGCCGCGACCATGGCGAACCCCGCGAGACCGTCGGAGCCGGTGCGCGCGAAGATCACCAGGCCGGCGACGCCGAAGCCGAGCGCCTCGGCGGCGACGAGCGCCTCGAAGAGTCCGATCAGCGTGCCGAGCAGCAGGATCGGACGGGCGATCGGCTGCGCGTAGAGAATCTCCGCGCCGCCGCGCTCCGGCGTCAGCGCGAGGACGCCCATCACGAGCGACGTGAGCGGCACGAGCAGGAGGACGAGCTGCACGAGCGACGCCGCGGTCCGCGCGAAGTCCTGCAGGCCGCTGCCGCCCGACAGAATGTAGCCGGACGAAGCCACCGCCAGCGACAGCCCCGCGAAGACGACCGCAAAGAGCTGCGTCCACCGCGACCGCGCGGCCAGGAGCATCTCCTGGCGCGCGCACAGGATCAACGTCCGAACCGACTCACCGGCCACGGCTGGCTCCGGGAGGACCGGCGGGGCCGAAGACGTCGGTCGATGACAGAGGCACGCCGGATCTCGCGGCAGCATCCGCATCGCGCGAGGCCGGGCTCATGTGCGCGATGATGTGCGATCCCATCGGCGTCGACAGTTCCGGCACGCGCGTGTAGATCGCGTCAGGCGCCGCGATCCAGTCGCCCGTCCGATGATCCGCGACAAACGCCACGGCTTCCCCAGGTGCGGGGTGTTGGACGAGATCGCTCACCAGACAGCCGATGTCGTCGTAGATCCGAGGCTCCTCGCCGGGCGCGACGAGTTCGGCGGCGAAGTGCTTGTCGGACACGGCCATGCGGCAGAACGCGCACGCATCCGAATCGCTGACCGCAACGGGCTTCGGCGCGCCTGAACAGGACAGGAGCGCACTCGCGGCGATAACGAGAACAACGGCGCGTCTCATTCGGTGTGCTCCGCGCCTCGAGCGACCAGCTCACGGTACAGCGCCTCGAGCCGCCCATCCTCGGCCACCAGCCCGCGGATCTGCGCGCCAGACGACCGGACGAGGTCGAGCACCTGCGGGCGCAGCGATGCGGCACCCGCAATCACGATTTCATCTCCCACACGGGAGGCGGACGGAGCGATTCTCCGGATCGCCTCCAGTAACCCGGGGGTGTCGCGATCCAGCCGCACACGCATGGTGCCGCGCGCGGCAAGGCAATCGCGCAGCGCCGCCTGACTGAGCTCCGCGACGAGCCGCCCGTTCGCCAGCACCAGGAACCGGTCGGCAAGCCGCTCGACGTCGCCGACCTGATGCGATGTGAAGAAGATCGTCCTCCCGGCGGCCTGTCGTTGCTCGACGAGCGCGTAGAAGGCTCTAAGGCCGTCGGGATCGAGCGCCGCGGTGGGCTCGTCGAGCAGGAGCAGATCCGCCTCGGGCAGCATCGCGACGGCAAGACCGAGGCGCTGCACCATGCCGCCGGAGTAAGTGCCGACGGCGCGCTCGCCCGCCCCATTCAGCGACGCGAATTTCAGGACAGCCTGACTCCGCTCCGCGGGAATGCCGCGCAGCCGGCGATAGAACTCGACGATCTCGCGTCCAGTGAGCGCTTCCGGGAATGCGACCCGCTGCGGCAGGTACGACAGCACGCGGCGGGCCGAGGGCTCCCACGGCCTGAAGGCGGGTTCGCCAACGAGGACATCGCCGGCGTCCGGCCTGATGAGGCCGGCGGCCATCTTCAGCGTAGTCGTCTTGCCGGATCCGTTCGGCCCGAGCAGCGCGACGGCCTCGCCGCGCCCGATGCTGACCGTAATCGCATCCACCGCGGTCTGAACCCCGAACCGTTTGACGGCGGCGCGGTACTCGATCATGCGTGCGCCCCGCTCAGGACGACGCGACGCCGGCGCCCCGCCGCGAACGGCAACGCCCCGACAAGAGTGAGCGCCGCCGACGCCAGCAACCCGATTGGCGCACGCCGCACCTCGGCGTTGCGCCACTCCGTCGGCACGTCAAGCACCGGAGGATGCGAGCGCGGCGACGCGTCCACGACCGGAATCGGATCGAGCACCGGCAGCGCCTGCTCCGCCGCCGCCACGGCGGACGCCGCCAGGCTGCGCGACACCAGATCGGCCGCGGTCAGGTTGCCCCGCAGGTGATCGAACAGGCTCGACAGCCGGTACGGCTGATCCGATCGCCCGTCGCCGTCGAGGTCCGGTGATTCGTTGCCGGACCAGTAGTTGTCCGCGAAGATCGTGTCGGTGCGCCGCCCGCTCAGCGAGAGCGGCGTCAGATTGCCGACGAACGAGTTGCCCGTAAAGCGCGTGTCCGACGTCGAATCGTAGAGCACGATCGCGATGTCGGACGCGGCGATCAGGTTGCCGCGGAAGACGTTCCGGCTGGAGCCTTCGAGAAAGATCCCTCGCGCGTTGTCCGCGATGAGGTTCGACTCGGCGACGATGTCGTCGCAATTCTTGAAGAGCAGGCCAACCGAGGCGAAACCGCGGTTGTGAATGAACTGGTTGTGCCGGAACGTGATCCGCCGCGAATACATCAGGGTCGTGCCCGCGGCGCCGTTCTCGAAGACGTTGTCCTCGAACGTGTTGTCGTCAGAATACATGTAATGGAGACCGTAGCGCAGATCGCGCGCGACGTTGCCGCGGACGACCCCGTGCGGCGACGACTGGATGTAGATGCCGTCGCGGACGTCCACGATCTCGTTGTGCAGCAGCTCGAAACCGTCCGTGTTCCACACATGGAGGCCGGAGCCCTTCTCACCAGGGCTCTTGCCGGGGATGCCGTCGATGCGGCACCGCTCGACGCGGCTGCCGTTCGCTTCACGGAGATAGATGCCGAAAATCGAGTTCCGCACCCGGCAGTCCCGGATGATGGCACGGGGCGCGGCGATGTGAATGCCGGAGGAATCGCGGCCGAGGTCGCCGCCTGCGCGTCCGTCGATGTCAAAGCCCTCGACCACGACGTCAGCGGCGCGCACGAGCACGACGCTCCCCGAACCCGATCCGACGAGGAGCGGACGACCGTGCCCGACGAGGCGCACGGGACGATCGATGTAGAGATCGCCGGTATAGGTTCCGGCGGCAACGTCGATGACGGAGCCGGGCGCAGCCGCATCGACGCGCGGCTGAAGGGGCGACAGCCGCGCCGCCGCCGGCCGCTGCTCGAGCGTGGTCGATGCCGAAACGGCCATGTCACCCTGGCCCTGCGCAACGAACAGCGCGAACAGCACCGGCGCGAGCATGATCACACGGCCGCCGTGGCCGGAGCGCGCCGGCCGGCTCGCCACGCGAGCACGATGGCCGCGGCCAGCAGGACCGCCGTCCCCACGAACAGGTACGTCCCGATCGCCGGATACGAGTACACCTCGAAGTTCGCCATCTGTTTGAAGCCGAACATCGGAGGCATGAACGGCGGCACTTTCACGGCCGCCGTCGGTGCCAGGTCGTGCCCGTACATGTACATCTTGTGGCCGAACGACCAGAGCGAGAACGCCCCGAAATAGCAGAACATCACGGTGCCGTCGACCAGGGCCACCATGCGGCCGTGCGCCGCGGCGCGCAGCAACAGCAGCGCGAGCGCGCCGATGGCAAACGGCATCCACTTGAACTCGGTGAAATCCTCGTTGGCCAGATCCCGCATGCCGATGTAATGGTTCAGGAGGTTGATCTCTTTCAGGTCCTGTCCGTTGTTCCCCCCCTTGAGCCCCTCGGTGTAGATGTCCATCCGCAATCCGTCCTGGTATTGCGGCGCGAACATCGTCAGGTTCCACAGCGGCTGCGTCAGCGTGACCACCAGCAGCACGGCTGCCCCCACCACCAGCAGGCGCGACGCGAAGTTCAGCGGCAGATCGAGAAAGCGATTCGAGCGTTCGAGTATAGCGTGCATGAATAGCTCATTTGAGACGAGGCAGGGCTAAAGCCCTGCGCAACACGATGACACGAGGC
>Ga0156223_115_pt2 | contig 43025 bp, 34 predicted proteins | sample RifCSPlowO2_12_FD_107871 | JGI IMG/M metagenome (GOLD analysis project Ga0156223, IMG submission 107871) | Acidobacteria bacterium RIFCSPLOWO2_12_FULL_66_21
CCAGCCCCGAGACCCGAACCCCGAGTCCCGAGTCCCGAGTCCCCAGCCCCGAGACCCGAACCCCGAGTCCCGAGTCTCCAGCCCCGAGTCCCGAGCCCCAAGCCCCGAGTCCCGAGCCGCGAGCTGCGAGCTGCGAAGTAGTGTCATAGAATGCACTGTCCCTGATAGGAGGACTGATATGCGTCGAAAGGCTTCATTTATACGCGGCTCGCTCGTGGCGCTGTCGATTGCGGCCGTGGCCGCGGCGTCGGCCGGCCTCGGGGCGCAATCCGGCGCCCGTGCCGATGCCGACTACCTGCGCAGGGCGTACGACACCTACAAATCCATGGCGCAGTCGTCGCCGTACCGCGGCGTGCCGTGGCAGTACCTGGGTCCGACCAACGTCAGCGGCCGCGCGACCGACATTGCCGTCGCGGACCGCGACGGGTCGCGACGGGTTTACGCGGGCTACGCAGCCAGCGGCGTGTGGAAGACCGACGACGACGGCGCGACCTGGCAGGTCGTCTTCGAGAACTACGCGTCGACCAGCATCGGCGACCTCGCCGTCGCCCCTTCCAATCCCGACGTGCTCTGGGTCGGCACCGGCGAGGCGAACATCTTCCGCGCGTCGATGCCTGGAGTCGGCATGTACAAGTCGGTCGACGCCGGGCGGACCTTCACGCACATGGGCCTTGCCGACACCCAGACAATCGCCCGCGTCATCGTCCATCCGACCGACCCCGAGATCGTCTACGTGGCGGCGTCAGGCCACGAGTGGACCGACAACGAGATGCGCGGCGTCTTCAAGACGACCGATGGCGGCAAGACCTGGACGAAGTCGTTCTATCGCAGCCCGCGCACCGGCGCGATCGATCTCGTGATGGATCCGTCGGACCCGAACACGCTCTACGCGGCGATGTGGCAGCGCGTCCGCCGGAAGTGGAGCGATCCGCGCGTCGAGCCCGGCTACAGCGAGGGCGGTGTCTGGAAGACGGCCGATGGCGGCGCCACGTGGGCGGAGGTGAGCCAGGGACTGCCGGCGCCGCAGTTCCGCGGCCGCATCGGCATCGACATTTCGCGCACGAAGCCGAACGTCCTCTATGCATTCGTCGACAGCTACGAGCCGGGCCGGCCGCCGCAGCCGAACGAAACGGATGCGTACGGTCGACCCGTTAACGAGTCGCGCATCAAGTCGGCTGAAATCTACCGGACCGACGACAAGGGCGCCACGTGGCGCAGAGTCTCCGAGTCGAACAGTTACATGATGAACCTGTCGAACACCTACGGATGGGTCTTCGGGCAGATTCGTGTCGATCCGACGGACGAGAACACGATCTACACGCTCGGTGTAGGGCTCCACGTCTCGCACGACGCCGGCAAGACGTTTGCGCGGGTGTCGGGCACCCACGGCGACCACCACGGCCTCTGGATCGATCCGAAGAACTCCGCGATTCTCTACAACGTGAACGACGGCGGGTGCTACGTGTCGCAGGATGCGGGGAAGACGTGGAGGTTCGCGGTGTCGGTGGGTGGCGCCCACTTCTATAACGTGGCGCTCGACACCAGCACGCCGTTCTGGGTGTACGGCTCGATTCAGGATCACGGCAGCCGCCGCGGCAAGGTCGACCTCAGCAACGGCCGCGACAAGATCCCGGCCGTCGCGTGGACGAATGCGCCGGGCGGCGAGGGCTCGCACCAGGCCATCGATTGGCAGAACCCCGACGTCGTCTACTCCCACGGGTTCTACGGCAACTTCACGCGCGAGGACCAGAGCATTCCGATGCCGCAGCGCGGGCGGGGCGGGCAGCAGGCCATGGAGCTGCAGCGGCAGGTTGTGGCGCTGCAGCAGCAGCTTACAGAGGCGTCCGGAAGACTTGGCGAGAGGCACCCTGAGATTATCAAGTTGAAGGCCGAGCTTCAGGCGTTGCAGTCGAAGGCTGCCGCGGAAAGCGCCGCGCAGGGACGGGGCGAGCAGGCAGGCCGGGGCGGACCGCAGCGCAGCACGAACATCCGTCCGAAAGACGCCGAGCTGCGCGCGCAGTGGATGGCGTCGGTCATCGTTTCGCCGCACAACTCGAACACGATCTACGTCGGTTATCAGCACGTCTACCGCTCGAAGGACAAGGGAGCGACCTGGGAGCGGATCAGTCCGGATCTCACCTCGAACGATCCGAAGCAGCTGCTGCCGAAGAGCATGAGCGAGATCCCGTACCAGACGGTCGTCGCGCTGGCCGAGTCGCCGAGGAAAGCAGGCGTCATTTACGCCGGGACGGACGATGGGCATTTGCATGTGACGCAGGATGACGGGAAGACGTGGACCGATCTGACCGCGAAGCTGCCGGTGCGGAAGTGGATCTCGCGCGTCGCGCCGTCGCAGCATGCGGACGGTACCCTGTACGTTTCGCAGCGCGGCCGTGAAGACGACGATTTCGCTCCGTACGTCTACAAGTCCACCGACTTCGGCAAGACGTTCACACGAATCGCCGCCAACCTGCCGGCGGGGCCGGTCAACGTCATCCGCGAGGATCCGAAGAATCCGGCGCGGTTGTTCGTCGGAACCGACTTCGGCGCGTTCGTCTCGACCAACACGGGGGGGAAGTGGGAGGTGCTCGGCGGCGGCCTGCCGTCCGTGCAGGTGTCGGACCTGCAGATCCAGGGCCGGGACAACATCATCGTCGTCTCGACTTACGGTCGCGGGATGTACGCACTGGACCTGATGAAGCTGCCCTCGCCGTAGGCCCGACCAGGGGGTCGCGCGTGCGGAGCCTTCAGGTCGGGCGTGCGGGCGTTGAGCCGTCTTCGGCGTGCTTCGCGCATTCCGGCTAGATGCCATACCTGCGCGCGTGGGAGCTCGCCAGCGCGGTGTTTTTCGTGTACGTGACGGCGGTCGCGGCCTTTCTGCCGCGGCTGCCGCCGCGATCGCGCATCAAGGCGCTCGGCGTCAGCGCCGCGGGACTGCTCGTCGTCGGCCTGTCGGCTGCGCTACCCGCCAGCCGCGTTCTCCATGAGTGGCTCCTGCCTCCGTGTCTCATGGTCCTCACGTATTGGAGCAGCGGATGGCTCTTTGTCGCGGCGATGCCCCGCGCCGAGCGGGCGCTGGCGGCTTTCGATCGCGCGATGGGCACGCGGCGGATCGCCGCGCGGATGCCCCGCGCTGTTGTCGAGTTGCTGGAAGTCTCGTATGCGGGCGTGTACCCGGCGATTCCACTCGCGCTGGCGATCTACCTGACGTTCAGCCCCTCTCCCGACGTCGACCGGTTCTGGACCGTTCTGGTGGTCACCGACTGCGTCTGCTTCGGCCTTCTTCCCTGGATTCAGACCCGCCCGCCTCGTGCCCTCGAGCCCGACCTTCCCTGGCACTCCCGCCTGCGCCGTTTCAACGAGCGCCTGCTGGGCACCGCGAGTATTCACGTCAACACCTTCCCGAGCGGCCACGCGGCCGAAGCCCTCGCGGCCGCGCTGCTCCTCCTGAGCGCGCCTCCCGCGGCCATCGCATGGATGTTCTTGTGCGCCGCCGCCATCAGCGCCGGCGCGGTCCTGGGGCGCTATCATTACGCGCTCGATGCGATCGCAGGGTGGATCGTGGCCCTCGCGGTGTGGGGGTGGCTCGGTTAGAAGTAGGCCTAGGTCACCCAGGACAAAAGCACTCGAGCCACGCTGAAACGGGCCACGGCGGTTCACGAAGATCACAAAGGACACGAAGGACACGAAGACGGTCGCGGAGCAGGCTGAACCGTCGAGCCGCGCGCGGCGCGGCAAGGACAGGCGGCACCCGCACACGCAAGCAGCCCATGCTCTGAAGCTGTTTGCGTGTGCCGGTTCCACCTGTCCTGCACCGCCGGCCTCAGACACGATGCGGCCGGCGCTCGACGGTTCAGCGGTATCAAGCCCAGCGCCTGCTGCGTGCTGTTCTTCTGACTTGCTGTCTTCGTGAACTTCGTGACCTTCGTAGTCTTCGTGCGTTGAAGGCCGTCGGCGCGTGCGGCGGGACACGACCCGGAACGGAGAAACAGAGTCCTTGCTAATGCCCGTGATTCTGCATTCTACTTTCTACGTTCTATCCTTCTCCGTTTCACCGGCCGCACGCCAGGAGCTTGCCATGCGTCAGATGACCAGGACGTTGTTGATCGCGCTGTCCATCGTGTTTGCCGGGATGTTCGTTTCCACCGGCCGTGCGGTCGTCGTAACGGCTCAACAGCCTCCGGCGGCCGCGCAACCGGCCGCCCCCGCGCGCGAGCCGCTGGCCGCCGCGCCCAATCGGCGGCCCGACGAAGGGAAGGGGCCGTTCAAGACGCTGGTCATCCGCGGCGTGACGGTGATCGATGGCAGCGGCGGTCCGCCCGCGGGGCCGATGGACGTCGTCGTGCAAGGCAACCGGATCACGGCCGTGCGCGGCGCCGGCACGCCCGGGCTGCCCATGCGCACGGGGCGCGGGCCGCAGGCCGACTACGAGGTCGACGCGACCGGCATGTACCTGATGCCGGGGTTCGTGGACGTGCACGTGCACGCCGGCAACTCGCCGAAGAATGCGGACGCCGAGTACGCCTACAAGCTCTGGCTCGCGCATGGCGTGACGACGGTGCGCGGCGTGCCGATGGCGGGACACGCCTTCACGGTGCGCGAGAAGGAGCGCAGCGCGAAGAACGAGATCGTCGCGCCGCGGATCGTCAACTACCAGCGGCCGGGCAGCGGCTGGGACAAGGGAGCCGTGGATTCTCCGCAGAAAGCCGCCGAATGGGTGCAATGGGGGGCGGCCAACGGTCTCGATGGTCTCAAGCTCGGCGCCGAGCGCCCTGAGATCATGAGGGCGTTGCTCCAAACGGCCGGGTCTTACGGTCTCGGATCGACCGCGCACCTCCAGCAGAGCGGCGTCGCTCAGATGAACGCGATCACAGCGGCGCGTCTGGGGCTGAACACCGTGACGCATTTCTACGGCCATTTCGAGTCGCTGCTGAAGGATTACGTGGTGCAGCCCTGGCCCGTGGAGATGAACGCGAGCGACGAGCAATGGCGCTTCGGCCAGGTCGCGCGGCTGTGGGACAAGATCCACGAGCCGGGCAGCCCCAAGTGGAAGGCGTACCTCCAGGAGCATCTGAAGCTCGGCACCGTCTTCGATCCGACCTTCACGATCTACTCCGCGGGGCGCCACGTGATGGCGTTCCGAAATGCCGAGTGGCACGACAAGTACACGCTGCCGTCGCTGATGGACTTCTACACCGCGAGCCGCACGAACCACGGCGCGTATTGGTACTACTGGACGACGGAAGACGAGATTGCCTGGCGGAACTACTACCAGGTCTGGTTCAAGCTCGTGAACGACTACAAGAAGATGGGCGGGCGCATCACCACGGGCTCGGACTCCGGGTTCATCTACCAGACCTACGGCTTCGGCTTCATCAACGAGCTCGAGATGCTGCAGGAGGCCGGTTTCCATCCCCTGGAAGTGATCCAGGCGGCGACCATGAACGGCGCGATCACGCTGGCCGAGCCGAAGCATCAATCTCCCGAGTTCGGCATGGTCCGAGCGGGCATGCTCGCCGACATGGTCATCGTCGATCAGAACCCGCTCGCGAACTTCAAGGTGCTCTACGGCACGGGCGCGGTGAAGTTGAACGACAAGACAGGCAAGGTCGAGCGCGTCGGCGGCGTGAAGTACACGATCAAGGACGGGATCGTGTACGACGCGAAGCAGCTCCTGGCCGATGTAGCGGCCATGGTCGAGAAGCAGAAGCGCGAGCGCGCCTCGAAACCGTCGTCGCAGCAGGCCGCGGGCAGGCCAACTCACAAATAGCCCCTTCGATCGTTCGTAACTGCGCTTGGAACCCCCCGCATATACCCCGGTCGAACCCTGACCGGCTGTCGCTCATATCGAGCACCTCGACCGCTTGACAAAACATCTACTAAGTAGTGTCAAGGTCGTTCGGAGGCTGAAGACGTCGAACCCGAAGATACCGGGCGGCTGGTTCGAGGCCGAGACTTACACGGGCGCAACCGACGGGAAGCCGAGCGAGCAGCGGATTCCCGACCTGCACTACTCGCGGCTCCTCGCTCGGGAGAGCCGGGACCTGGTGTGGCGTATCACGCTGACGAGGGCCAGCGACGGCGGCGTCACGACCTTCAGCGAGCGGTGGTCGCTCTCCGATGACGGCAACACCCTGACGATCCTCCGGACCTATCGGGGCGGGCGGGAGGTGACCCAGGTCTTTGGTCGGAAGCGCTAGACCCATGGGAAGCCCATTGTCATCGAAGCGCGCGTATGGCCGCGTGTCACTGGCCCTCGTCGTCGCTCTGGGCGTCGGCGCAACGCTGGCCGTCACCAGTGTGCTGCAGAAGGTGTTCTTCGACGCTGGTCCGTTCGCCAAGGTCGATCGCCTCGTCGTGATCGAGAACGTCGGCGTCTACCAGCTCAGCGATCTGGACGGAGACGTCGTCCGAGCGCCGACCGTTTCGTGGCCCGACTACCGCGACTTGCAGGCCCAGCAGCGTTCCTTCGCCGGCATCGGCGGCCTGACGCGGCCGACGAAGGCGATATGGGACGCGCAGGATCGAAGGCGGTCGGTACTCCGGGTGCACGTCGAGGGAGACTTGTTCCGACTGACCGGCATCCGGCCAGTCCTTGGCCGCTTGATCGACGCGACCGACTTTCGGGACGGCGCGGCGCCGGTCGCCGTCATCACGGCGAGCCTGTGGCGGCGGCAGCTCGGAGCGGATGCCGGCGTCCTCGAAGGCGTGATCCGGCTCGACGGAGAGCCGTTCACTCTCGTGGGCGTCGTTCCCGACGAGGCGGTCAGCCTTCTGCGGGAGCGGAAGGAGCTCTTCGATGACAGTGAAGGCAACGAATACGTCATCACTCCCCTTGTGGATCGGGGAGGGACCGGACGGCAGCCTCGGCTCCGGGACCGACGCCGCAATTCCCCCTTCCTGACCGTCGTCGGCAGGCTGCGGCCGGGAGTGTCGATGGAGGCGGCGCAAGAAGACGTGGCAACCGTCGGCAGGCGGCTGGCGGAGGCATTTCCGGCGACGAACCGTGGCAGAGGGATGAGCGCGACGAGCTGGAGCACGTGGCGGACGCGAAGCATCGAGTACGTGCGTCCGTTGCTGTGGGGCGCGGCGCTGTTGGCCATGCTCGTTGCGGGCGTCAGCGGGCTGGGCCTCGTCTTCGCCGACAGCATACGGCGCGCGCCCGAGATGGCCATTCGATACGCGCTGGGCGCAACGCCCGCCCGGTTGTCGCGTCTCGTGCTGGCGAGGTCGGTTCTCTGGACGCTTCCCGGCGGCCTCCTCGCCATCGCGCTTGCGGCGGGCACATTGTGGTGGATCGACACGTCGCGTTCCTCAGGCCCGGGTACTGGTTTCAGCATCAGCCCGTCGTTGGTCGTCGCCGCAGCGGCTCTGACCGTCCTGGGCGGCCTTGCCCTCGGGATCGTCGGCGTCGGGCTGTTACGGCGTGGAGACATGAGACGGGGGCTGAGCGAGGCTGGCCAGGCGACGTCGCTCGGACGGGGCAGGAGCCGGGCGTTCGGCATTCTCCTGGCCATTCAGGTTGCCGCCTCGACCTCGCTCGGCGTGGTGTCGGCGCTCCTGATGCACAGCATGCTGAACGTGGTCCGGGTGGACCTTGGCTTCGACCCGGACCGGTCCTTCGTGGTTCCGATCTCGTTGCCGCGGGGCTCGGGCTGGACGGCCGCGCGCCGGCTCGCGTTCGTCGGGGATTCCCTCGAGCGGGTCCGTCGTGTGCGGGGCGTCGATTGGGCGGGTGTCTCCGATGCTCCTGCGCTGAGTCCAGGCGCGGTGACCGCCACCGGAACGATCGCCCTGGAGGCGCCCGGAGAGCCCCCCAAGTCGCTCAGCCACCTGGTAGTCCAGCACATCTCCCCTGGATACCTCGAGGCGCTCGGCATCAGGGTCGTCAGAGGGCGCACCTTTACGGAGGACGACTATCGGAGCAACGCGCCGTCGATTCTCGTCAGCGAGGCATTCTGCAGGAGACAGATCGGCAGCGGCGACCCCTTGCAGAGACGTGTTCGCCTGGGCTCACGCCTGGTGGACGTCATCGGTGTCGTGCACGACGCCCGGCAGTCGGGGCCGACGAGCCCGTCGTGGGAAACCGTCTACCTGCTGCAGACCAGCCAACGCGACGTGTCTGCCTACCACGTGGTCGTGTCGTCAAGGGGGCCAGGGCGCGATGTCATGCGGGAGGTGGTGGCCGAAGTGGCGCGCGCCGACCGCGACGTTCTCGTTGATGAAGCCCGCCCATTGTCTGCGCTGCTCTGGAACACCGTGTCTGCGCGACACCGTACGCTCCGGCTCGTGACAGTGGCGGCCGTCGTGGTACTCCTGCTCACGGCCTTCAGCGTCAGCGGCGCTCTCGGCGAGTACGTGGAGAGCCGGAAACGGGATTTCGCCATCCGAAAAGCCATCGGCGCCGGCAAGCGGCACATCGGTGCCCTGCTGATTCGATACCTCGCGTTTCCCTGCGCCGCGGGCGTGCTGCTCGGGTGCCTCTGCGGCTGGTGGTTGGCCAGGACATTGTCGAGCCAGTTGTTCGGCGTCGGCGCCGCGGACCCAGTGACGATCGGCGCTGCGATCGTCTTCGAGTTGCTGCTCGGTTTGGCTGCTGCCGCCGGACCGCTGGCACGGGCAAACGGTGTCGATACGGTGACGGCGCTGCGGGCCTCATAGGATCGCGCCTGAGATCCGCGTTCGATATCGGGCCCGCCTCAGCTTGTCAACGGCTCCCCGGCCCGGCGACTTCAACCTCGTGCAGCTTGCGATCCATGTTTCTGAAGCAGGCGGCCGGGCCTATTTGTGTTGGCGTGACGCTGGGAACCGCGGGCGCCTTCGCCCTCGGCCGCTTGATACAGGCGCTCTTGTCTGGTGTGTCGCCAGACGACACGCTCAGCTACGTAGCAGCCGTGTCAGTGCTCGTTGGTGTTGCGCTGGCAGCCAGTTACCTGCCGGTTCGAAGCGTCCTGCAGGCCGATCCCGCGAGAGCCTTGCGCGGCTGACCGCCGATTGGATCTCCGCGGTCGTGGTATCGTCATCCGAGGAGAGTCGCACCATGGATATCACCGTCCCTAAGAGCCTCGAGGCGCTGGTCCGCCGAAAGGTCGACGAGGGCCACTACAGCACCGAGGACGAGGTCGTCGCGGATGCTCTGCGGTTGATGCAGGCACGTGACGAGGTGGCCCAGATCAAGCGCGCCCGGCTGCAAGATGCGATCGATCGCGGCTACCAAGACGTCACGGCAGGCAACGTAATCCGTCTCGAAAGCGACGACCAGATCGACGCCTTCTTCGCCGACCTGTGAAGCGCGTCGATTTCACCGAGATCGCTCGGGCGGATTTGAAATCGATACGCCGCTATTCCCAAAAAATCTGGGGACCGGATCGCACGGTTCAGTACATGGCGGGGCTGCGCGACACGATGAAGGGACTCGTCGCAGGGACTGTCGTCAGCCGCAACCGCGATGACCTCAGACCCGGGCTGCAGACGGCTACCTGGGGCCGCCACTGCGTATTCTTCGAAGCCGACCAGTCGCACATCCTTGTCGTTCGCGTGCTCCACGACAGGATGGACTACCCGCGTCACCTCGAAGCTGACGAAAGTACCGACAAAGCCCGGTAAGTCTGCTCAAGCCGCACGCCTGAGCTCGTCCACCGCTCGCAGCCAGGGGACGACGCGGTTCCAACTGGCAGGCATTAGGGACCCCTAAAGGACCCCGAAAGGCCCCTAGCTTAGCTAAAGGCCTGCGCCACCGGTAATTTCTCCGATCTTGACCTTTACGTAACGTCAGGCTTTACCATCTCCCTGTGAGCAAGAAACAGGGAGAGATGCTACGGGTCGGCGAATTGGCAAAGCGCACCGGATTGTCCATCCGGACGCTGCACCATTACGACGCCATCGGCCTGCTGCGCCCGTCGCACCGCAGCAGCAGCGGCTACCGCCTGTACTCGATCGACGACGTGATGCGCCTGCAGCAGATCGTGCTGCTGCGCGAGATCGGGTTGTCGCTCGAGGACATCCGGCGCAGCCTCTCCCGCGACGGCCAATCCCTGCTCCAGACCATCGAATTTCACGCCGGCCGCACCCGCGAGCGCATCGAGCGCGAGCGCAGGCTGTGCCGGAGGCTCGAAGAGACCGCCGAGCTGCTGCGCCGCCGCTCGCGCGTCACCATCGACACCATCGTCGAGACCATCGAGGAGCTGACCATGTTCGACAAGTACTTCACGGAAGATCAGCGCGGCTGGCTGAAGGAGCGGCGCGTCGTCGTCGGCGAGGAGCGCATCAAGGAAGTGGAGGCCGAGTGGCCGCGGCTCATCGCGGAGGTCCGGCAGGAGATGGCACAGGCCACGCCGCCGGACCACCCGCGCGTCCAGGCGCTCGCGGCGCGGTGGCGCGGCCTGGTCGAAGAGTTCACCAACGGCAACCTCGCCGTCGCGAAAGGCGTGGCGACGATGTACAAGAACGAGCCGTCGGTCCGCCAGCGCACGGGCCTGGACTCGGAGATCATGGAGTACATCAGCCGGGCCGGGGCGTTCAAGGACACCAGTCGGTAGTCGATGGTCACAGTCGGTAGTCGAAGTCAAAGTCAAAGTCGGTCGAAGTCACAGTCGGCGACTCTGACTGTGACTCCCTTGACTTTGACTCCTTGATTTTGACTATCGACTATCGACTGATCAATCGACTGATCTAATATCAGTCCATGTACACAGCCGCCCTCTTCGCGCACTCCTGGGTCCGTTGGGCGGTGGTGATTGCGGGCGTCGTGGTGTTCCTGCGGGCGGCGACCGGCGCGTCCGCACGCAGGCCTTGGACGCGGTCCGACGACCGGGCGAGCCTGTGGTTCACCATCGCGCTTGACGTGCAGGTCCTCCTCGGCCTGCTGCTCTACGTGGAGACTGGCCTTCCGCAGAGGCTGGCGGCGGACGCCGCGCTCGTCATGCAGAGCCCGTCGGCCCGTTTCTGGACCGTCGAGCACCCGCTGGGAATGCTCGTCGGCCTGGCGCTGGCGCATGTCGGCCGCGTGATGGTGCGCAAGGCCGATGTCTCGCGCCGCCACAAGCTCGCCGCGATCTTCTTCGGCATCGCCCTGATTGCCATCCTGGCCTCGCTCCCCTGGCCCGGCATGCCGAACGGGCGTCCGTGGCTACGGTGGCGATGAGCCGCCTTCGCGCTTCGCGCTTCCGCCTTCGCGAACCGCTTCGGCGGACACGTCGGCGCCCAAGCCGAACCACGAGCTGCGAGCTGCGAGCTGCGACACATTCTTCCGATGAGGTTGTTATGAAATCCCGTCGCCTGTGTCTTCTCTCTCTGATCGCGATCGTCGTGCTGGCCGGCCAGCCGGCCGGGCGCGCCGCCGCCGGCCGCGCGATGACCATCGACGATCTGCTCGGCGCCATCCGGATCGGCGATCCGCAGCTGTCGGCGGACGGCAAGACCGTCGCGTTCTCGCGGACGACGACCGATGTGAAGAGCGGTAAGCGGAACGCGGACATCTGGGCGGTTGCCGCGGACGGTTCCGGTTCGCCGAAAGAGCTGATTGGCGGCGACAAGAGCGAGAGCACGCCGCGCTACTCGCCTGACGGCAGGCGGCTGGCGTTCATCTCGTCGCGCGACGGCGCTCCGCAGGTCTACGTGGCGGATGCGGACGGTTCGAACGCGAAGAAGATCACCAACCTGCCGATGGGTGTGGAGCCGCCGCTCGTGTTCTCCCCCGATGGAAACCGGCTTGCCTTCGTGTCCGACGTCTACCCGGAATGCACGGACGAGGCGTGCAACAAGCAGAAGAGTGAAGAGGCGGAGAAGAACCCCGTGAAGATGCGCCGGCTGACGCGGCTGCTGTTCCGGCACTGGGACAGCTGGCGCGAGAACGTGCGGCATCACGTCTTCGTCGCTGACATCGCGGGCGGGCGCGCGCTCGATCTGACGCCGGGCGACTACGACTCACCTCCCGTCCAGCAGGAGGACGGCTCGATCGCCTTCTCGCCCGACGGCCGCGACATCGCGTTCGTCTCGAGCCGCGAGGGGCCCGATCGGGAAGCGTGGACGACGAACCACGACGTGTGGACGGTCTCCATCACGGGCGGAGAGGCGAAGAAGGTCACGGCCAATCCGGCGTCGGACCTCTCACCCATGTTCTCGCGCGACGGCCGCACGATCTTCGTGCGCGCGCAGCGCCGCGCCGGCTTCGAGGCCGACCGCTGGTATCTGGATGCCTACGACGTCGCCTCGGGCGCGAAACGGACGGTGTTCCAGACGCCGGACATCTCGGTCGGCGATTACACGCTCTCGCAGGATGGCGCGACGATCTGGTTCACGGCGGGTGACCACGCCCGCGAGAACGTGTTCGTGGTGCCTGCCGGCGGCGGTACGGCGAAGCGGGTGCTCGAAGGGGGCGCGATTTCGTCGGTCCGTCCCGGCGCCGGATTTGTCGTCTTCTCGAAATCCAGCCTGACGGCTCCGGCCGAGCTGTTCCGTGCGTCGGCCGACGGCAGCGGCGTCAAGCCGCTCACGCGCGAGAACGAGCGATGGATCAAGGACGTGCAGTTCGCGCAGCCGGAAAGCCTCACCGTGACGGCGCCGGCCGGCGACAAGATCCAGTACTGGCTGATCAAGCCGCCGGACTTCGACCCGTCCAGGAAGTATCCCGTGGTGTTCCTGATTCACGGCGGCCCGCAGGGGGCGTGGGAGGACGCGTGGTCGTCGCGGTGGAACCCGTCGCTCTGGGCGGCACAGGGCTGGGTGGTGGCCGCGCCGAATCCCAGCGGATCGACGGGATTCGGCCAGGCCATGGTCGATCGCATCTCCGGCGACTGGGGCGGCCGCGTGATGACCGAGATCGACGCGGTCTTCGACGCGGTCGCGAAGATGCCGTTCACCGACTCGCGCCACATGGGCATCGCCGGCGCGAGCTACGGTGGTTACGCGGTCAACTGGATTCTCGGCCATACCAACAGATTCAAGGTGGCGGTCACGCACGACGGCGTGTTCAACCTCGAATCGATGAGCATGGCCACCGAGGAGCTCTGGTTCCCCGAGTGGGAGTTCGGCGGACGGCCGTGGGATCCGAAGGCGCGCGCGCAGTTCGCGAAGTGGTCGCCGCACCGCTTCGTCCAGAACATCCGGACGCCCACGCTCATCATCACCAACGAGCAGGACTTCCGCGTGCCGGTCGACCAGGGCCTGCAGATGTTCACGGCGCTGCGCAGAAACGGCGTCGCCGCCGAAGCGCTGGTGTTCCCCGACGAGGGGCACTGGGTACTGAAGGCGCACAACAGCCGCGCCTGGCACGAGGCGGTGTTCGGCTGGATCAAGAAGTATCTGTGAGAGGTCAGCTCCCAGTTTCCGGCTGCCAGCTCCCAGCCGTGTCCAGCTGGAAGCTGGAAGCTGGTCACTGGAAACTGGAAACTGGCCGCTCACGTTTCACTTCCTCGAGATATGCACGCCGCCATTGGACGTGCGCACGCGAAGCGACGGTCCGCCGCTGCCGATATCCGCTGTCGCTCTCTGCGGCCGTCGCCCCTCGGTGGTGGTGACCGGGAAATCGCTGTGCAGGCCGCCATTGTTCGTGGCCGCTTCGATGTGCGCGTTGTATGCGGCCGGAATCGACATGCGCACCCCGCCGTTCGTGGTTTCCACGTCGAGGCCGGATCCGTCCCACGTCGTGCCGTCGAGCTCGACGTCGATCCCGCCATTGGACGTCTTGCCGCTGACCTCTCCGCCCACCCGGACGAGCTTCACCCCGCCGTTCACGGTCTTGAACTCGACGCGGCTCTTGATGGCTTCGACGGAGATGCCGCCGTTGGTCGAGCTGAGCGAGAGGGGAGTCGCGCCCGGCGCGGCGATCTCGAAGCTGACCGACCAGCCTTCTCTATCTGGAAGATCGCGGGGACCGTCGGCCGACACGCGATCGGCTGTCGCGATCACCTGCACGCGCGAGACCAGGGCGCGCGCCTCCTCGATCGTTCGGGCGTTCGCCGATACCCGGGCGCGGACAAGGATGTCGCGCCGGGCGGAGCCGCTGACCTTGATGCCGCCGTTCGGCGCGGCGTCGACGGTGAGGGTCGCCGCGGTCGCGGGAACGGTGTACTCCCGCACTTCGCAGGCCCGCGCACGATCGCTGTCGCCGCGCGTTTCCTGGCACCACGGATCGTTGGCCGAGACCTGCTGGGCGTGCAGAGCCGCGGGCACCGCGCCGGCGGCGACAAGAGCCAGAACAGGAAGGAGCTGGTTGAATCGGGTGTGGTTCGTCATGCCACGTTGGACGGCAACGCGGCGCGCCGCGTTTATTGCTTCAAGACGCCTATTTGCAGCCCGGACGGGAGTGTCGCGGTCCGATACACCCGTTGGGTCGTCTTTTGGAAGTCCGCCTCCGACGCCTCGAAGATGTTCAGGAACCTGCCCGGATTGATGTCGATGAGCGGGAACCAGGTGCTGTGCACCTGAACCATGATCCGATGGCCCTTGCGGAACGTATGGAATAGATCCGGCAGCGTGAAATTGACCGCGGCCGGTTCGCCAGGGACGAACGGCTCCGGCTTCTCGAGGCTCTTGCGGAACTTCCCACGCATCACGTCGCCGCGCACCAGCTGCTGGTAACCCCCGAGCGTGTTGTTCGTGTTGCCGGTTTCGTCCGGATACCGGTCCGGGTAGACATCGACTAACTTCACGATCCAGTCGGCGTCGGTTCCCGTCGTGGACACGTTGAGGAGCGCCGTGATCGGGCCGGCGAGCGTCAGGTTCGCGTCGAGCGGCGCGGTCTGATAGACGAGCACGTCGGGCCGCCGCGCGGCGTGCCGCTGATCGTCATCCATGTAGCGCTGCGCCATCCCCGGGGCGATCCCCGGCGTCGCGGGTACTGGTTTCTTCGGATCGCTCACGTACTCGTCGTACGCCTGCGCGGTGTTCGCCGGCCTGTTGAAGTCCAGCACGCCGCCTTCGTGGAAATACAGTGTGCGCGTCTCGAGGCCGCGCGGAGGCCACGTGTCGTACTTGTGCCAGGCGTTGCGTCCGGTTTCGAACACGTACGCCTCCGGAAGATCCGGTGCGCCGTTCCCCTTCAAGTACGCGTTGAAGAAGGGCAGCTCGATGTTCTGCTGGTAGAACGCGGACGTGTTCGACCCAAAGCGGACGTCGCCGAGCGCCTCGCCATTCTGCCTCGCCCACCCGCCGTGGACCCACGGTCCCATCACGAGGACATTGGACGCGCCGGGGGCCTGTTTCTCGACGTTCCGATAGACCTCGAGCGCGCCGAACAGGTTCTCCGCGTCGAACCAGCCGCCGACCGTCATCACCGCCGCTTTGACGTCGCGCAGGTGCGGCCGCAGGTTGCGCGGCGCCCAGAACTCGTCCTTCCGATCGTGCGCCATCATCTCGTTCCAGAACGGCATCTCCCGATGGAAGTACTTGAGGTCGGCGTTCCGGACGGGGCCGAGGTTCAGGTAGAACTGGTACCCGTCCTCGGTGCCGAGATCGATCGGCGTGCCGACCCGTTCCGGCGTCGGCTTCGTGAACGGCCAGCCGTTGCGCGAGAACCAGCCGAACGCGTGCGCGAGCAGGAAGGCGCCGTTGTGATGCCAGTCGTCGGACGAGAACCAGTCCGACACCGGCGCCTGCGGCGAGGCCGCCTCGAGCGCCGGGTGCGCGTCGATCATTCCCGCGGCCGTGTAGAACCCGGGATACGAGATGCCCCACATGCCGACGCGCCCGTTGTGATTGGCGAGGTTCTTCAGCAGCCAGTCGATCGTGTCGTAGGTGTCGGTGCTCTCGTCGATGTCCTTCGGCCCGGCCTTGCGATCCTTGTGCGGCCTCATGTCGTCGAACGTCCCTTCCGACATCCAGCGGCCCCGCACGTCCTGGTACACCACGATGTAGCCCTCGCGGCCGAAGAGCGCCGACGGGCCGATCGTGGTCTTGAACTGGTCCGGGCCGTACGGCGAGACGTTGTACGGTGTGCGCGTCAGCAGAATCGGATAGGTCTTTGACGTGTCCTTCGGCTCGTACACCGCCGTGAACAGCCGGATGCCATCGCGCATCGGGATCGACACCTCGCGTTTCGTGTAGTTCGCGCGGACGTAGTCGAGCCCCTGGGACCGTGTCGGCTGCGACAGGGCGACGAACGCTACCGCAGCGGGAAGAATCAGGATGAGGGAGCGCAGGCGCGATCGCATCAGGCCTCCGATGTAACAATCCGCAGGTTTCTGTGTTCGTCTGGTATGTGAGCGTCCCGTGTGCTTCCGCGGCCGGACTTTAGCCTGTTCGGAGGCTGGCTGTCGAGAGGCGAACCCGCAACCATCGGCTGCCGTCTAAGTCCCCATGCTGCTTCAGGATATCCGCTACGCCCTTCGCACCCTGCTGAAGAACCGCGGCTTTACGGCCGTGGCCGTCATCTGCCTCTCCCTCGGCATAGGCGTCAACGCGACGATCTTCAGCGTCGTGGACGGCGTCATCCTGAATCCGTACCCCTACCCCGACTCCGAGCGCCTGATCGTCATCACGTCGACGAACCAGACGCAGGGTTTCATGCGCGCCGGCCTTTCCTACGCCGATTTCAAGGACCTGCGCGGCACGGCGACCACCATCAGCACCGGCGCCGCGTTTACCAGCCGCAGCCTGACGATCTCCGACGGCACGGGCGATCCGGAACGCTTTCTGGGTGAGACGGTCTCCTGGCAGCTGTTCAGCATCCTCGGGGCCGCGCCCGCCCTCGGGCGCGATTTCGGGCCCGAGGACGATCGTCCGGGCGCGGCGCCTGTGATCATCCTCAGCGACGACGTCTGGCGCTCTCGGTACCACTCGGATCCGAACATCGTCGATCGCGCGATTTCCATCAACGGCCGGCCCCACACCATCATCGGCGTCATGCCGCCCCGCTTCGCGTTTCCGGAGAGCCACCGGCTGTGGGTACCGCTTGCGCCGTACGGGGAGCCGACGACGCGCGACGAGCGCAACGCCTATGTCTTCGCGCGGATGAAACCGGGCGTCACGCTGGAGCAGGCGCGGAGCGAGCTGAAGACGATCGCGTCGCAACTGGAGCGCACGTACCCCGCGGAGAACAAGGATTGGGGACTGGGCGCCCGGCCGGTGCGCGAATGGATGCTGCCCCAGGCCGTGAAGCTGATCCTCCTGACGATGATGGGCGCGGTGACGCTGGTGCTCCTGATCGCCTGCGCGAACGTCGCGAACCTGCTGCTGGCGCGCGCGTCGGTGCGCGCGCGCGAGATCGCGATCCGCTCGGCGCTCGGCGCGGGACGGTGGCGGATTGTCCGGCAGCTGCTCACCGAGTCGGTCTTCATCGGCCTGTTCGCCGCACCGCTCGGGGTCCTGCTCGGCTGGGTGGGCATTCGCCTGCTCGACATGGCCATGCCCGCCGACGGCGTGCCGTACTTCATCCGCTGGAGCCTCGACACGCGCGCCCTCGTCTACACGATTTCCATTTCGGTGCTCACCGGGATCGTCTTCGGGCTCGCGCCGGCGCTCCAGGCCGCGCGCGGCAATCTCCAGGAGACGCTGAAGGAGGGCGGACGCGGCTATTCGGGCGCCGGGCGCGCCTGGCTGCGCAACACCCTCGTGATCATCGAGGTCGGCCTCTCGCTCGTGCTGCTCGTCGGCGCCTCGCTGTTCATGCGCAGCTTCCTGAACGTGCAGACCGCGCAGCTCGGCTTCGATACGAAGCCGCTGATGACGGTGCGGTTCTACCTGCCGGGCGTCCAGTACGAGAAAGCCGAGGCGAAGGCCCTCCGCGTCGAGGACATCGTCCGGCGCGTCGAGGCGCTGCCAGGGGTCCAGGCGGCGTTCGCCTCGAACTTCGTGCCGCTCAGCGGCGGCGGCGGCGGCGGGCAGGTGATTGTCGAGGGGAAGGCCGCCGAGCCGGGGAAAGAGCCGGCGATCAACTTCGTCGCGACATCGCCGCATCTGCGGCAGACGTTGGGCGTCGCGCTCGTCCACGGCCGCGATCTCACGGATAGCGAAGGGGCGACCAGGTCCGGCGCCGCGCTGATCAACCAGGCCATGGCGAAACGGCTCTGGGGCGATCAGGATCCTATCGGCCGGCGATTCAGGCTGAAGGGCGACCGGATTCCTGACTGGTTTTCGGTCGTTGGAGTCGTGGCCGACTTCAGGCAGTACCCGGCACGAGGTGACGAGCCTCCGCCGTCGGCGGCGTTCATCCCCTATCCGTACGACCCTGCCTTGAACACGGGGTTGACGATCCGCGTGGCGGGCGACCCGGCAAGCGTGACGGCCGCCGTCCGCGATCAGATCCGGCAGGCGGACGCGTCGCTGCCCGTGTTCAACGTCAGCACGATGGAGGAACTGCGCACGAGCAGCTTCTGGGAGCAGCGGCTGTTCACGATGATGTTCGCCACGTTTGGCGCGATCGCGCTGCTGCTGGCGTCGGTCGGCGTCTACGGCGTGTTGTCGTACTCCGTGTCGCAGCGCGTCCAGGAGATCGGCGTACGCGTGGCGCTTGGCGCCGAGCGCCGTCACGTCATGCGGCTGATCGTCGGCGATGGCCTGCGGCTGGCGGCCGGCGGAATCGTCTTCGGCTTGATCGGAGCGTTCTTCGCATGGCGAGCCATTTCATCCGAGTTGTACAACGTGACGCCGACCGATCCGGCGAGCTTCGCGGCGGTCGCGCTGTTCCTGACGCTCGTCGCGGCTCTGGCCAGCTACTTCCCGGCGCGGCGGGCCATGGCCGTCGATCCGATCGTCGCGCTCAGAAACGAGTGAGCCTGCTATCATCCGAGCGTGCAGCTCGAGTTCCCGTTTCTCCGGGCGCCCGCTGAACCGTCGCTTCCGCCGTCCGCGGCCGAAGGGCTGCCGGTCCAGATCGTCCTGGTGCGCCGGGCGCGCCGCTACATCGTGCGGGTGCAGCACGACGGCGCGGTGCGCGTGACGGTGCCGCGCGGCGGGTCGCGTGCCGAAGCGCTCCGCTTCCTCGAGAAGCATCGCGCGTGGGTCGAGCAGGAGCGCCTGCGCGTCGGCGAGGCGCGATCGCCCGGCCGGTGGAGCGATGGGGAGACGATCCTGCTTCGGGGCGAACTGGCGAGACTCTCGATTGCGATCGACGGCGATTTCCGTACCGTGGCGTACGGCGATCGCACGATCACGATGCCCGTCGCGAGCGATGTCGCATCGTCGATCCAGGCAGACCTTCGGGCGCTCGTGCGCGAGGAAATCGTGCCACGGCTTCACGAGCTCGCGGCGCTCCATGGGCTGAGGGTCGCACGGGTGGTGGTCCGCGGCCAGCGCTCGCGCTGGGCCTCCTGCTCCAACAGCGGCACCATCGCGCTCAACTACCGGACGGCGCAGATGCCGCTGGCGGTCCGCGACTACATCCTGGTCCACGAGCTGATGCACTTGAAGCATCAGAACCACTCGCTGCGGTTCTGGCGGCTGGTCGAGCACGCGTGCCCGGGCTTCCGCGAGGCGGAGCGCTGGCTCAAGACCGACGGTCGCGCGCTTTTCTAAGACGATGAGCATCGAACTCGTCGGGCTGCTCTGCACGGTGCGCCCGTGGCGCGCGTCGGACGCGGCGTCGCTCGTCCGTCACGCGAACAACCTCGACGTCGCCAGCCAGCTCCGCGATCGGTTTCCGCACCCGTACACCCGCGGCGACGCGCACGCCTTCCTGAAGCTCGCCGCCGTGCCTCAGCTGCCGACGAATCTCGCAATCGATGTGGATGGCGAGGCGGCCGGCGCGATCGGTTACGTGCCCGGGCGCGACGTCGAGCGGTACTCCGCGGAAATCGGCTATTGGCTGGGTGAAGCGCTGTGGGGACGCGGGATCGCGACCGAGGCGCTCGTGCTCGCGACCGAGTATGTGTTTTCCAGCGTGAACATGCTGCGGCTGTTCGCGTTGCCCTTCGCCGACAATCTCGGGTCCATCCGGGTCCTCGAGAAGGCCGGCTACGTGCGCGAAGGGCTGCTCCAGTCGAGCAGCGTCAAGTTCGGCCAGCCGCGCGACCAATACATCTACGCCGTCATCAACCGGCACTGGCGGGGGGCTGCCGGATAGCGGGCTGTTCGAATTCCAAACGCCAAACGCCAAACGCCAAACACCGAATGCCGAACATCAAACGCCAAACGGGATTGCTTTGAAGTTTGAAGTTTGAAGTTTGGAGTTAGAGGTCCGGTTACACTATGGCGCATGCCGAGTCTGGCTCCGCGCCGTGCGTTCGCCGTAGTCGTTGTGCTGCTGGGGATCGCCGCCGCGTGCGGACGGCCGCCCGTCACGCTGCCGTCGCCGGACGCCCTGTCGCGGCAGGCGACCATCCGGCGTGACACGTTCGGTATCCCTCACATCCTCGCCGACACCGAAGAGGCGGCGGCGTTCGCGTTCGGCTACGCGCAGGCGGAAGACCACGCGGAGGAGATCGCGCGCCATCTCGTGTCGGCGCGCGGGGAGGAGGCGAAGTATTTCGGAGAGTCCGGCCTCCAGAACGACCTCGCCATGGCGCAATTCGACAACCTCGCGGAATCGCGTCGAGGCCTGGAGCGTGTGTCGCCGTTGTATCGCGGCATTCTGGCGGCGTACGCGGCGGGCGTGAACCGATATGTGTCGCGTCACACGGACACGCTGCCCGCCTGGATCCCGGAATTCACGGCCGCCGACGTCCTTGCCAACAGCCGCTCCGGCGCGGCGGAATCGCTGGCGGGCCCCGGTCTGATTCGCCAGCTGCGCAACAAGTACGAGGGCGCTCCCGTCCGAGGCGACAAGCCGGACGAGACGTGGATCGACGCGCCGGGATCGAATGCCCTGGCGCTCGCCGGGTCGAGAACGACGACGGGTAAACCCATACTGCTCGGCAACCCGCACCTGAGCTGGTCGTCGCTGTACTGGGAAGCGCACGTCCGCGTGCCCGGCCGGATCGATTTCTACGGCTCCACGCTTGCCGGCATCCCGATCCTGCGCGCCGGCTTCAACGAGCGCCTCGGCTTCGTCACCACCAACAACGCTCCGGACCTGGACGATGTGTTTGCGCTGGAGATGGATGCGGCGCACCCGGGTCACTATGTGTTCGACGGACGTTCGCGGCCGCTCGAGCCGTACACGGTCAGCGTGACGGTGCGCAATGCCGACGGATCGAACCGGATCGAGACGCGCACCTTCTGGCGAACGAGCGTCGGGCCGATCGTCTATCGCACGCCCCAGCGTGCCTTCGCGGTCAAGTCGACGCGCCTGGATGCGTACCGCTACTTCGAGGGGTTCTACGAGCTCAGCAAGACGCGCACGCTCGACCAGTGGCTCGCGGCGCTTCGCCTCAATTACGTGCCGACGTCGAACTTCACCTACGCCGACGCGGACGGCAACATCCTCTATCAATGGAACGCCCGGCTGCCGGTGCGGCGCGAGGGGGTGGACTACAGCCTGGATGTCGCCGCGCATTCGGCGCGCGACCTCTGGTCCACGCTGCACGCGGTGGCGGATTTTCCGCGCCGTCTGAATCCTCCGGGCGGCTACGTCCAGAACGCCAACAATCCGCCGCAGTTCGTGTCGATGCGCGATCCCCTTGACATGTCCGCGTACCCGTCGTACTTCGAGCGCGGTCCGCTCGGCCTGCGGCCGCAGCTCGCGATCGACATGCTGGAGAGCCGGCCGTCGTTCAGCGTCGCGGACGTGATTGCGTTGAAGTACGACACACGATTGCTGCTGGCTGAGCGTGTCAAGGCGGCGGTCGTTGAAGCCGTGCGCTCGACGCCTGATGCCCCCGGGGAGGCGCGCGCCGGCGCCGACGTGCTCGACGCCTGGGACGGCCGTGCGTCTGCCGACAGCCGCGGCACGGCGCTCTTCCTGCGTTTCTGGGACCGCTACACCGGCCTCGTCAAGACTCCATTCGCGGTTCCCTGGGACGCGGCCAATCCCGCGCGCACGCCGTCGGGCATCGCCGATCGCGCGGCGGCCGTTGCCGAGCTTGCCTCCGCCGTGCGGGCCATGCGCGGCGCCGGCGGGTCGGAGCGCGTCGCCTGGGGAGAGCTCAACCGCTTCCGCGCGGGACCGATCGATCTTCCTGGGGACGGCGCCTCGGGAACGTACGGCGCATATCGGGTCGTCCGCTTCGACGCGGTGCCGGGGGAGACCGCGCGGATCGCCGGCAACACCGCCGGCGGGCGTCCGCTCAGCGGCTTCGGCGATGCCTGGGTGCTCCTCGTGGATTTCTCGGCGCCCGCGACCGCCTGGTCCGTGCTGGCATACGGCCAGAGCAGCCGCCTCGACTCACCGCACAGCCGGGACCAGCTTCCGATCTACGCCGCGCACCAGCTGCGCCGCGCGTGGTTCTCCGAGGCCGACATCAAGGCGCACCTGGAGCGGGAATACCATCCTTGATGTTTGATTGCTGTCGTTGCTCGTGGCTCGTTGTTCGTCCTTCCCGCCGAGCCACGAGTCACGAGCCACGAGCCACGGCAAACGAGCCACGAGCCACGGCAAACGAGCCACGAGCCACGAGCCACGGCAAGGTATAGTTAACCCGTGGAGTATTCGCTGAAACAATACGCGCTGCAGCAGGGCGCGCTCGAGATCGAATACCTCGAGGAGTTCTTTCTCGACTTCCCGCGCAAGAAGACCGCGGCGGAGGTCGTTCAGCGTCTCGCGGAACGCGATCACCAGATCCTGATGGCGGAAGCGCCGCTCCCCGACGATCCGGGCATGGTCGTGCCGGTGTCGTTCAAGGTTGCCCACGAGCTGCGCGCGAACGAGAGCGACCCGCAGCTCGCGGATCTCGTCGCGCAGCTCGAGGACTGCGTGAAGTTCGACGGGCGCCGCGTCCTCTATCAGTGGATTGGCGGTACCCGCAGCGACTGGCGCGGTCAGGGACATTTCCGGGCGCTGACCGAGGAGCAGGAAGTCTGGGCGATGGCCAACGGCTTCGACGAGATCGTCGCCAAGACGAAGAACAAGTTCTACGAGATGCGCAGCACGCTCGCGCAGCTCGATTTCGACGTCATCCGCTTCGTTCCGCACCCGTACGAGATCGGCGAGTCGAAAGTCTTCATGAGCAAGCGGCTGGGCCAGCACGTCATCGACGCCCACCGCAGCCGCCGCTCAGTCGTTCGAACGTAGCAGGCAGCTGGCAGCGGGCAACGTAGCAGGCAGCTGGCAGCAGGCGGCTGGCAGTGGATCGCGCCGTCCCGCTGACAGCTTGACAACTCGACTCACTGCCTGCTGCCGGCTGCCGGCTGCCTGCTTCTTGATCAGCGAAGCCCCTTCACCATCCCTGTGGCGCGGTCGACCTCGCCGGCGAGCTTCGTGATGGCCGCGGCGACGATGGGCACGAACGAGCGCGCTTCGTCCCACTGCTTCTGCTCGATCCCTTCGCGAATACCCGGCAGCGTCTTGACCCCGTAGCCGGTGTAGAACCCCGGCGCGTACGCGAGGTGTTTGAACCACTCGCGCTTCGGGAGGCCCGCCTCGTGTCTGAATGCGCGCTCCGTGGAGTAGAGCACGCGGTTCAGCTCCGCAAGCGCGGCGCGCGGGGCCGAATCGGCCCTGGTCGCGGCTGACGCGGCCTTGTCATAGGCGTCGGCCGCCGACGACAGCCTCGCGATCGCGGATCGCAGCGGCGCAAGATCCAGCTTGCCCTTGACATCGGGCATCGTCTCGATTTCGTCCGCATAGGTCTTCAGCGTCGCCGCCGTGCCGCGGAAGTCGAACGGCAGGATCTCGGCATCGGCGAGCCGCATCAACGCGGTGCCGACGGTCTTCGACAGCGCCGCGCCGTGGGTGAAGCCACCGTCAGAGAAATGCATGTACCAGTAGAACGAATCGTAGATGGAATGGTAGATGCCGCCTCCGCCGTCGCCGCCGAAGCCGAGATCGAGCGACGCGACGTTCACGTGATCGATGAACGCCGTGTAGTCGGAGCCCGAGCCCAGCGCCTCGATCGGCAGATCCGTCTTTGCGCGAAGGTCCGACTTGTCCTTGTCCGTCTTTGCCTGCTCGACGAGACGTGCGCGTTTCGCCTCGAGCACGCTCTTGCCGCTCCCTCTCGGATCGGGCACGTCGCGCGCGACGTCGTTGATGAACTCCTGGAGCGAATGCGATCCGCTCATGCCCAGCCAGCCCTTGCCGGTGCTGTCGGTGTTGATGTACACCGCGGCCTTCTGCGAGAGCTCGTCCTTGTGCTTTTCGACCCACTCGGTCGATCCAAGCAGCCCCCACTCTTCACCGTCCCAGGAGGCGAGAATGATCGTCCGCTTCGGTTTCCAGCCGCTCTTCAGCAGCTCGGCGAACCCGCGAGCGGTCTCCATCAATGCCACGTTGCCGCTCGTCGGATCAGACGCGCCGTTGACCCACGCGTCGTGATGATTGCCCTGGATGATCCACTGGTCGGGGAACACCGAGCCGTCGATGCGGACGATGACGTCATAGAGCGGCCGGTTCTGCCACTCGAAGGCGAGCTTCATGTGGACCTTCGATGGTCCCGGCCCGATGTGATACGTCACCGGCAGCGCGCCGCGCCACGATTCCGGCGCCACCGGTCCCTTGAGGTTGCGCAGCAACGGCAGCGCGTCGCCGTACGAGATCGGCAGGACCGGGATCTTCAGGATCGTCTTCGCGTCGGCGCGATCGAGCTTTCGGCCTCCCTTCTCCGAGCCCCACCCGGGTGTCAGCGGATCGCCCGGATTGATCGGCATGTCCATCACGCTCCCGCGCTGCACGCCCTGCTCGGGGCGCCATGCCCCTTCCGGGTACACGTCGCCCGGGTAGAACCCGTCGTCTTTCGGATCGGAGTAGATGATGCAGCCGACCGCGCCGTGTTCCCACGCAACCTTCGGCTTGATGCCGCGCCAGCTCCGTCCGTATCGCGCGAGGACGATCTTCCCCTTCACGTCGACGCCTGTTTTCGCCAGCTCCTCGTAGTCCTCGGGGGTGCCGTAGTTGACGTAGACAATGTCCGCCGTGACGTCGCCGTCCGCCGAGTACGCGTTGAACGTCGGAAGCTGGCCCGCATCGGTCGAGTCCTTGTCGGCATCCACCTGCGGCTCTTTCAGCGTCGCGGTGTATTTCTCCGGCGCGACGAGCTCGACGGTGCGCTCGGTGGGCACCGGCATGAGCGCCTCGAACTCTTCGATCGAGGCGTTCAGACCCCAGGACTTGAACTTCGCGAGAATGTATTCGGCAACCTTCCGGCTGCCGGGACTTCCGGCGTGATGCGGTTCGGCGCTGATCTCGCGCATGTAATCGCGGAGATTCTCCAGCCTGGGCATCGCCTGGAAGCGTGCTTCGAAATCCCGCTCCGCGGTCACGCTCCCCGTGGCGAAACCGCGGATGCCCGCAGGCGACTGCGATTGTGCGACCGGAGAAACGAGGAGTGACAGGAAAAAACAGAAGAAGACTCTGAAGAGGCGCATCCGAACACTATATCGTAGGGCGGGGAGCTGGCCGCATGCAGCTGGCAGCTGGCAGTGGATCACGCTGTCAAACTGCGTCTCTTCGGTCGGTTCAGCGGCGGAGGTTGGGAGTTTGGAGTTGTCAGCCTCGACTCACTGCCTACTGCCTACTGCCTGCTGCCTGCTGCATACTATTCGTATGTCGAACGCCGCGCTTCCGGCGAAGCTGCAGGACCTCATCGAGACGTTCGAGATGTTCCCGGATGCGGCGGACCGCACGAACATGCTCCTGAGTTACGCGGATCAATTCAGGGAGGTGCCGCCCGAGGTGGCCGAGCGTCCGTTCGACAAGCGCCATCAGGTGCCGCAGTGCGAGTCGGACGCGTACGTCTGGGCGATGAAGCGGCCCGACGGGACGCTGCAGCTCCACTTCGCGGTGGAGAATCCATCAGGGGTCTCGGCGAAAGCGCTCGCGGCGATCCTGGACCGGACCTTGTCGGGCCTGCCCGCGGAACGAATCGCGCGCGTGGGCCCGGACATCGTCGAGCGCATCTTCCGCCAGAACATCTCCATGGGCAAAGGCATGGGACTGATGTCCATGGTGCAGGCGGTGCAGGCGCTCGCCAAGGCCGCCACAAAGTAACTCCCAACTCCCAACTCCCAACTCCGAACTCCCAACTCCGAACTTCCCGAGCCCCGCGCTACCTCATCCGCGCATGGATCCACCCCGCCGCAATGCACGTCATAATCTATTATGAGTGACGATATTCAAAGCCGAGGTTATGCGCATCCCGAGGTCCTGGTCTCCACCGACTGGGTCCAGGAGCACCTGAACGATCCTTCCGTCCGGATCGTTGAATCCAACGAAGACACCCTCCTCTACGCATCCGGCCATGTGCCCGGGGCCGTGCACGTGGACTGGACGTCCGACCTGAACGATCAGATCCGCCGCGACTACATCACGCGCGAGGGGTTCGAGCGCCTCATGTCGCGCATCGGCGCGACGCGTGACACCACGGTGGTGTTCTATGGCGACAAGAACAACTGGTGGGCGTGCTACGCCTTCTGGGTGTTCCAACTGTTCCGCCACACCAATGCCCAGGTGATGGACGGAGGCCGGCTGAAATGGGAGAAAGAAAAGCGGCCGATGACGCGCGACGTGCCGTCGTATCCACCGACGCGGTATGAGGCACCCGAACGGATCGACGCGAACCACCGCGCCTTTCGCGACGAGGTGCTGGCGCACATGCAGAGCCACGGTCAACTCGTCGACGTGCGCAGCCCCGAGGAATTCTCAGGCGCCCGCATGCACATGCCGGACTATCCCAACGAAGGGGCGCTCCGCGGCGGTCACATTCCGGGCGCGCGGAGCGTTCCGTGGGCCCGCGCCGTCAACCCCGAGGACGGAACGTTCAAGCCGGCCGGCGAGCTGAAGAAGATCTACTGCGAGGAGAAACAGCTCGCGGCCTCCGCGCCCACCATCGCCTATTGCCGCATCGGTGAGCGGAGCAGCCACACGTGGTTCGCGCTGAAGTACCTGCTCGGCTTCGAGCACGTGCGCAACTACGACGGCTCGTGGACCGAGTGGGGCAACCTCGTCAACGTGCCCATAGAGAAATAACGTCGTTGCTCGTTGCTCGTTGCTCGCGGCTCGTGGCTCGCCTGGCCCGCCGCAGCCCGAAGCGCGAAGGCGGCGCGCGTGCCGGGCCCGCATGAAAGAGCAATCGGACTGAACCGCCGGGCCCGCGCGCCGTCTAAGCCTGCTGTGATACTTCCTTCCAGGCTCAGGCATATCGCGCGCAGGCTCGGCCGCGCGCCGCTTTTTGCCGCGGTCGCGATTCTGACGCTCGGCGTGGGGATCGGCGCGAACGCGGCGATTTTCAGCGTCATCAACAGCGTCCTGCTCAGGCCTCTTCCGTTCAACGAGCCGGAGCGCCTCGTGGGGGTGTGGCATTCGGCCCCGGGTCTGCGGATCCCGCTGATGAGCCAGTCACCGTGCACTTACCTGACCTACCGGGAGGAGGGACGTGCCTTCGAGGACATCGGGCTCTGGGACGGGTCCGCGGTCACCGTCACCGGCGCCGGCGATCCCGAACGTGTGGACGCGCTGGTCGTGACCGACGGCATCCTGCCCATCCTGCGCGTGCAGCCCACGCTCGGGCGGCGATTCACGGCGCAGGACGACGCGCCGCAGGCGCCGCTCCGCGTGATGCTGACCGACGGGTACTGGCGGAGCAAGTTCGGCGGCGACGCCAGCGCCGTCGGACGCACCATCACGATCGACGGCAAGTTCGCGGAGATCATCGGCGTGCTGCCCGGCACGTTCAAGTTCCTCTCGCTGCATCCGCAGCTCGTCATGCCGTTCCAGATCGATCGCGCGAAGGTGTACGTCGGGAACTTCAGCTACCAGGGGATCGCGCGCCTCAAGCCGGGCGTCACGATCGAACAGGCGAACGCGGACGTGGCCCGGATGATCCCGATGATCCTGGATCGGTTCCCGCTGCCGCCGGGTTTCAGCCGCAAGATGTTCGTCGAGACGCGGCTCTCGCCAAAGGTCCGTCCGCTCTCGGCCGATGTCATCGGCGAGGTCGGCCGCGTCCTCTGGGTGCTCTTCGGCACGGTCGCGATCGTGCTCCTCATTGCGTGTGCGAACGTCGCGAACCTGTTTCTCATCCGCGCGGAAGGGCGGCAGCAGGAGCTTGCCGTCCACGCGGCGCTTGGGGCCGGGCCCGGCCGGGTTGCGTGGGAGATCCTTTCCGAGGCTGTCGTGCTGGCCGTTGCCGGCGGCGTCGCCGGGCTCGGGCTTGCCTATGCGGGGATTCGCGTGCTCGCCGCCGTTGCTCCCGAGGGGCTGCCCCGCATCGACGAGATCGCCATCACCCCTCTCGTCGTCGTCTTCACGCTGGGCATCTCGATTCTCGCCGGCGTGTTCTTCGGCATGCTGCCCGTTTTGAAGTTCGCGCGGCCGCGGCTTGCCGCCGCGCTCAAGGAAGGCGGACGCGGTTCGAGTGACGGCCGCGAGCGCCATCGTGCGCGCAACGTCCTCGTCGTTGCCGAGATTGCGCTCGCCGTGGTGCTGCTCGTCGGATCCGGGTTGATGCTCCGCACGTTCAGCGCGATGCGCCACGTGGAGCCGGGCTTCACCCATTCCGAAGAGCTGCTGTCGCTGCGCATCTCGATTCCGGAAGCGGTCGTGAAGGACGTCGAGCAGGCGGCGCGCGCGCACGAGCAGATCGCGCAGCAGATCGCCGCGATTCCTGGCGTGCGGTCGGTCGGCGTCGGCTCGTCGGTGACCATGGACGGCCTCGACACCAACGACCCCGTGTTCGTCGAGGATTTTCCGGACACCTCCGGGCAGATGCCGCCGATCCGGCGGTACCGATTCGTCGGCGCCAGCTACGTCGAGACGATGGGGAACCGCGTCGTGGCGGGCCGCACCATCACGTGGGCGGACGTCCACGAGACCGCCGCGGTGGTGATGGTCAGCGAGAACTTCGCGCGCGAGTACTGGAAGGATCCGGCGGCGGCGGTCGGCCGGCGCATCCGCAACCGGCCGAACGGCGCCTGGCGGACGATCGTCGGCGTCGTCGGCGACGAACGGGACAACGGTGTGGCGAAGGCGGCCCCCGCCATCCTCTACTGGCCGATGGTCGTCAGGAACTTCTGGGACGACGCGATCTCCACGCGGCGGACGATGGCGTACGCGATCCGGAGCGAGCGGATGAAGTCGCCCCCATTCCTGAAAGAGATCCAGCAGGCCGTGTGGTCCATCAACCCGAACGTGCCGATCGCCAGCGTGCGCACGATGGACGAGATCAAGGCGCAATCGATGGCGCAGACGTCATTCGCGCTCGTGATGCTGGCGATGGCGGCCGGCGTCGCGCTCCTGCTCGGGGTCGTCGGGATCTACGGCGTCATCGCGTATGTCGCCGTGCAGCGGACGCGGGAGATCGGGATCCGGATGGCTCTTGGCGCGGATCGCGGCAGCGTCAGCCTGCTGTTCGTGCGGCAGGGACTCGTGCTCGTGGTGTGCGGTATCGCGATCGGGTTGATCGCGTCCGGCCTCGCGACGAGTGTCATGGGCACGCTCCTCTTCGGCGTGACCGCGACGGATCCGGTCACGTACGCCGCAGTGGCGGGAGGACTGGGTGCCGTCGCGCTGCTCGCGAGCTACCTGCCGGCGCGCCGGGCCGCACGCGTCGATCCGGCGGCGGCGCTGCGCTGGGGGATGTAAACTCAGTCGCAGTTGGCAGTTGGCAGTTGGCAGTTGGCAGTTGGCTGTTCGGAGTTCGCAGTTCGCAGCCGGAAGCTGGAAACTGGAAGCGGACTCGCAGCTCGCGGGAGCTGGAAACTGGAAACTGGAAGCTGGCTCGCAGCTCGCGGGAGCTGGAAGCTGGAAACTGGAAGCTGGAAGCTGAGATTGAGTTGCGCGCGCGATGAGGCCGGGCGTCGTGAGGAGACGCGGATCATGCATCCGCGCGTTCAAGAACTGATCGAGCATCTCGACTCCAGCCATCGCGGGCTTCTGCAGGCCATCGAGGACGTGCCCGCGGCCGGTCGTGAGCGCAGGCCCGGGCCCGACCGGTGGTCGGTGGCGGAGATTCTCCAGCACCTCGCGCTCATCGAGGGAGGCCTCGCGCGGATCCTGGGCGAGGCCCTCGAATCCGCGCGGGCCGCCGGACTCGGGCCCGAGCGCGACACGAGCCCCGTGATCGATCCTGAGGAGATGAGGATGCTGCTCGATCGGACCCGCCGTTTCCCGGCGCCCGGCCCCGCGCATCCCAAACCGGGCGTCACGGCCGCTGAAGCGCTCGCCGCGTTCGAGTCGTCGCACAGGAGGCTGCGCGCGGTGCTCCTGAGCGGCGACGGCCTCGCACTCGGCGAAGTCGTCCACGTGCATCCCGCGTTCGGCCCGTTGACTTTCTACAAGTGGTTCGCCTTCACGGGCGGCCACGAGACGCGGCACACGGCACAGATGCGGGAAGTGGCAAGGGTGCTGAAAGGTGCTGAGGGGTGCTGCGGGGTGCTGAAAGGTGCTGAGGGGTGCTGAAAGGTGCTGAGGGGTGCTGAAAGGTGCTGAGGGGTGCTGAGGGGTCTGAGGGGTGCTGAAAGGTGCTGAGGGGTGCTGCGGGGTGCTGAAAGGTGCTGCGGGGTGCTGAAAGGTGCTGCGGCGGCGCTTGTCCTTGTCGCAACGTCGGGACACGTCTGGCCGGGCGAAGCGCGTGTCGCGCAGGCGGGCGCGGCTCCCGTCGTGCGCCTCTACGACGATAATCCTTCGCACCTGTGGAATCGGCTGCATGCCGCGCTCTTCGTGCGCGTGGCGGACGGGCGCGAGTACGGCACCGACCGCGTCGATCCTCTCCTGTGGATCGGATCGAAACATCTTCTGCAAGGCGCGTCTCACGAGCGTGCCGTTCAACTGATCCACGAGTTCCTCGACAACCACGGTGAGACCCGCGTCCGCGACCCGTTGAAGCGGGCGATGCTGCAGCGGGATCTCTGGACGGTGTTCGACTGGCTGCAGGGAACGCATGGTAACTTCGCGCAGCCGCGGCTCAGCGAGGAGGCCGTGCGTCGCGGCGTCGAGGATCTCTCCGCGGCGATCGGCGCGGCGATCGGGCGCCTCGCGTTGTCGCCAGGGCAGATCGACGCGCTACCCGACAACTACGCGGCCGCGGCGCGCGCGGGGCTCGTTCCGGCGGACCTCTTCTCGCCGCGTGGTCCGTGGGTGTCGGTCGGCCGCGACGATGGTCCGGTAGCGGTCAATCATGTGGGCGACCTCGGGGTCGGCAGGAACTCCGTGTTTCTCGTGTTCATCAAGCTGCCCGGCGGCCGCGACGCCACGTTGAGATACGTCCAGCGCCTCCACGCCTACAGCGGACCGTTCCGCACGGCGAGCGGGTACCCGAGCCCCGACATCCCGCAGTTCCCAGCCGGCACTGAGGTGGCGCTCGTGCGGCGGGCGCTGCTGATCGATTCAGACGGCCGCATCGTGGCCACGAGGATCGTGGAGCAGGTCCAGCATCGCCTGTACCGCGAGATCCCGCCATGGAGTCCGCAGGAGCTCGATCTCGGCGCAGGGAGAGGGCAGGAGGTCGACGATGTGATGCTCAGTCGCGCGGCGCTGTTCGCCGGGCACGCTGGCGGGCTGGTGTCCATGGACGCCGCGGGTCCCTTGTTTCTGACGTTTTCCGACCAGGGCCTCGACGCGTTCGAGATGAAGGCGTCCGATCCGTCTTTCGAAGGAGGCCGCCGCCGCACCCTTGGCATGAACGCGTCCGAAGCTCGGAAGCTCTGCGCGACTTGCCATGTGGCGCCTGGCGTGTACTCGTTCAACAGCTACCTGCCGTTCAGACTGTTGAGCCCCGAAGCACGCCCCTCGCGGCTGTCGGAGATTTCGATGGCCGATGCCGTCCGGTTCGCCGTGCAACACAAGCCGCAGCGCGCCGAGTGGCGCGCCCTTCAGACGCTGATGCGGCGCTGACGGGGGACGCCGCCGCTCGCAGCTCGCGCCTCACAGATGTGAGCTGGAAGCTGGAAACTGGAAGCTTCTTCTAGTGCAGCGTGAAGTGCACCGTGACGGTGAGGACGACGTCCTGCGGCCCTGGCGTGAAGCGCCACTGGCGGACGGCGTCGATGCACGCTTGATCGAACATCCCGCTGGTCGAGCGCAGAACCGTCACGTTGCTGACGGTGCCATCCTTGCGAATCACCGCGTCGACGACCACGTCCCCTTCCATGCGGGCGGTCCGCGCGATTTCGGGATACCGCGGCTCCACCTTCTTGATGAGGCCCGGGCCCTGACCGGGCGACACGCGGATCGGTCCCATGTCCTGCGCCGGCACGGGTGAGGGGGGCGCCGTCGACGGAGAAGGCACCGGCGGTGGGGGAGCCGGCTTGATCGGCTCCGGTTCGTCGGGCGTCGTATCGGGACGCGCGATCTTCTTCTTCACGGGCTCGACCGGCTGTGGCGGGGCCTTCGGTGGCGGTGGCGGCGGGCGCAGGAACTGCACCTTCATCGACTGCGCCTGCGGGGCATCGACCCGCACAGGGTTCGGCCCCCAGTCCGGCATCTTCGCGATGAGAATGACCCCGTGGAGCACCAGCGCCGCTGCAAGCGCCCTCGTGACAATCCGGCGCTGCGCGGGATCGCTCCTGAGCCAGCCCTCGGCCTGATCGATCTCGAGCCGCCTGCGCTCCGCCTCCGCGATGCGTGCGGCCGAGTCGCCGTTTCCGGATGAATGCGGGTCCACCACTATTTCAGCTGCCTCAGTCCGTACATCTCGAGCTCCGTGCTCGTCGGGATCACCAGGTTCCGGACGCCGACCTGGCGCAGCTCGTCGAAGACGTCCGTCATCGCCTGGTACGGCGCGTCGAGCGCGGTCTGGAGGATGACGGACTTCGTCGGGTTTCTCTGCAGCTTGGGCCCGATGTAACCCTGGAGATCGGCGAGCGCCATCGGGCGGCTGTCGACCGTCAGCGATCGGTCCGACGCGATCTCGATGAGGACGGCCGCCTCCGGCTCCGACGTCAGCGCCGCCTCGTCGTGCTTGGGCAGCGAGAACTGGATCCCGCGCGTCACGCTGTAGAACGACGCGACGAGGAAGAAGATGATCAGCAGGAACGCCACGTCGGCCATCGATGCGGTCGGGATCTCCACGGGAATCTCCCGTCGCCTGATCTTCATTGCGCGCCCTCGCCGCGCGACAACAGCGTCACGTCCTCGGCGCCGGCCGACCGGAGCTGTTCGAGCACCTGGTCGATCACCCGGTATTTCACGCGCCGGTCCGCCTTGATGATGAACGGATGGAGCCGGTTTGCCGCGGTCACGCCGCGGATCGCCTCGGCAAGGCCGCCGATCCCATCAACGAGCCGCACATCCTCCTCCCCGGCGGAAAACCGGAACGTGTCGTCCGCGGTGATTGAAATGACGGCGGCCCCCTTCGCGGTCTGCTCCTGCTGCGCCGTCGTCGGCAGTTCCATGGGCGTCCGGTCCAGCGTGAACGCCGTCGTCACCATGAAGAAGATGATGAGCAGGAACGCGATGTCCGCCATGCTCGCGGTTGGAATGACGGGCGCGAGGCTTCGCTTCGATCGCTTGAGGCGCATCTACCGCGCTCCGGCAGGGGCCGTTCTCAGTTCCGGGTTTGCCGGCGTGAGGTCCACGCGCGTGGTGCCTCCCGCGTCGCCGTCGTCGCCAAGCGATTCGAGCACGACGTGCGCGGCCGATTCCATGCTGCGCACGATCGTGTTCACGCTGGTGACGAAGTAGTTGTAGGCCATCTGCACGGGAATGGCGATCGCGAGACCCGCGGCCGTGGTGATGAGCGCTTCGGAGATGCCCTTGGCGACGGCGGCCGGGTTGTTCAGGCCGACCGACGCGAGGGCCTCGAAGGAGTTGATCATGCCGGTGACCGTGCCGAGGAACCCGAGCAGCGGCGCGATCATGGCGACGGTGGCCAGGATGGGCAGGCCGCGTTCGAGGTGCGCAAGCTCGTGGGCCGAGGCGTCCTCGAGCGCCATCTCCACCTGGTTTCGGGGACGTCCGTACCGCAGCAGTCCGGCCTTGACGATCGCGGCCACCGGGCCGCGATGACGTTCGCACACCTCGACGGCGCCCGGGACGTCCTTCTCGACGAGCGTCCCGCGAAGATCCGTCATGAACGCGGTGAGTCCGCTCGTCGCCTGGCGCAGCGCCCACCAGCGCCAGAAGATCACGGTCACACCGAGGATCGAAAGCGCCAGCAGCGGCCACATCACCGGACCACCGCGGACAAAGTATCCCCACATAAACGGCTGCCCTCCTCCTCATCCATTCGCCGCGCGTCGTTCTAGCCTCCGAGAGTCTACATCGCCTCTCACCGTCATGACCCTTGAATGCCGCAACAAGATGCCGCAACGCATGAGCCGGATGAATCGGGCTGGCGGCGCGGTGGTATCCTGCGACGCATGGCCCTTCGACCACGCTCAGGACGTGCCCGTCGACTTTTCAGGATGTTGACGGCGCTGCTCGCCTGCGCGGGCGGCGCGGCGGACAGTCACTCCGGTGCGCGCGCAGACCGGCTACCGGCCGGCACCTGAGAATCCGGCGGCCCGCGAGTGACGGGTTCCAGTCGTCACGTCTGACGGTCCGCGGTACGCGACAGATACGTTCGAAGCCACTGCTGGACGCGCTCGAACTCCTTCTCCAGGCGCACCAGAATCTCTGACGTGCGAGACGCCGGCCCGGATCGCGCGTTTGTCATCAGCTCGCCGCAGCACGCCGCCATCGACGCCGCGCCCATGAGCGCGGTGCTTCCCTTGAGCGTGTGCAGCAGCCGCTCCAGCGCTCTGGCGTCCTGCCGCTCGACCGCCGCGCGGATCTCCGTCATCTGGGCGAAGCCGTCCTGCAGGAACAGGTCGACCAGCTCCCGGACGTCCGCTCCGGCCTGTTCCAGCGCGCGCAGGCCGGGCAGCAGGTCGGTCGGCTCCAGTGCGCCCGCGCGCGCGGCCTGCTCCGAATCAGCGCGTCCGGCCGGCACGGGGCCGCACCGCTCGAGCGCCGCCCGCCATTCCTCCACCCGCGTCGTCTTGCCGAGGTAGTCGTCAATCCCAGCCGCCAGGCACGTTTCTCGGGTCCCTTCGACGTCGCTGGCCGTCATGGCGATGATGCGAGGCCGCTGACGCTCCGGCCAGCGCGCGCGAATCTGGCGCGCCGTGGCCAGGCCGTCCATTTCGGGCATCTGGATGTCCATCACGACAACGTCGTAGGGCTGGCGCTCCAGGGCCGCGAGCACTGCCAATCCGTCGGCCACCACGTCGGCGCAGCAGCCCAATCGGGCGAGAAGCGCCAGGGCCACCTTCTGGTTCACGGCGTTGTCCTCGGCCAGCAGGATCCGGAGCGGCAGTCGCGACGGGAGCGGCGCGGCGATCGTCAGCCCGGCCGCGGATCGCTCGGCGCCTGCGCGTGGCTCCGCGAAGCGCGCGACCTCTTCGGCGACGATCGTGAAGCAGGCAGTGGAGCCGTGCTCGTCTTCGCTCTCCACCCACAGGGTTCCGCCCATCAGCTCGCAGAGACGCCTGCTCAGCGCCAGACCGAGTCCGGCGGCGCCGAATCGGCTCGCGTGCGTCTCGTCGAGCTCGGCGAACATCGGGCGGCTCCCCTCGTCCGACGAACTCGCGCCGCCCGCATGCCTCACCGAGAACCGCACCTCATGGCGCGCATCCGCCAGCCGCCGGTTCGTCGCCGAGACCACGACTTCGCCGCAGCGTGCCGATCGCACGACGTGGCCGGCGAGCGTCACGAAAACCTGGCGGAGCCGGGTGACATCGCCCAGCAGCATTCCGGGCACGGCGTCATCGACGGTGCCGACCAGATCGAGGTCCTTCTCGGCCGCTCTTGGCGCCACGAGCTCCAGCGATCGCTCGACTGCGTCGCGCAGATCAAACGGCTGCGCCTCGAGCTTCAGGGTGCCCGCCTCGATCTTCGCAAAATCCAGTGTGTCGTTGATGATCGTCAGCAGCACCTCCCCGCTGGAGCGGATGATCTCGACGTACTCCCGCTGTTCCTGAGTCAGCTCCGTGTTCAGGAGCAGTCCGGCCATGCCGAGGATGCCGTACATCGGCGTGCGGATGTCGTGGCCCATGTGGGCCATGAACTCCAATCCGACTTGGTCGCTACTCCCGCGCGTTTCGCTCTGGGACATGAGTGCCCTTTCCGCCACTGGTCCGGACCGCGTGCCAAGACGCGGCAGACGTGTCACATCGCCCGGCGCACCTCACGGCTGCCTGAGGGCCTGCAAGCTGCGGCGGCAGAAGCCGAGCAACTGGTCCAGCGTCAGATCCGAGGCAAACTCCTCGGGCAACTGGAGCGTCTGTCGCTGGTAGCTCCGGATCACGTTCCGGTATTCCCTGGTCGCCCGTTCCGCGTCCCCCCGATCTCGATAGAGGTTCGCCAGCCAGAAATGCGCGAGCGCCAGCGTGTCGTCCAGGTAGAGGGCGCGGCGCAGCGACTCCACCGCTTCGGTCTGGCGGCCGCGGCGCGCCTCGATCATCCCGACGAGCAGATGCGCCTTCGCCTCGAACAGATCGAGCCCGAGCGCCCGCTTGGCCTGATCCACCGCCTCCTCGTATCGGCCCTGGTTCGCGTAGAGCCCGCCCAGCAACAGATACGCGCGGATAAAACTGGGGCTGGACCGCATCAACGCCCTGAGGCAGGCCTCGGCCCGGTCCCACGCACCTGTCCGGAGCGCGTCCAGGCACTCGTCGTACTGGCTTCCGGTGTCCTCGAGAGGCGCGGGCGGAGCCGGCTCGTGAGGCGGCGTGACCGTTCTGGCCGCGCTCGGTTGCGTGGATTTCGCCCTGCCGGGCATCGACACCGGATGGCGGCGCCGGACCTCGGGCGGCTGGGCCTCCACCACTGGAGGCGCCGTGATCTTGCGGTAGCAGAAGGCCCCGTCGTATTCGACCAGCCGGAACTCGTCCGAGATGTGCCACAGCGATTCCGAGTGCCCCAGAAACAGATAACCGCCTTCGTTGAGCGCCTCGAAGAAGCCATGCATGAGGCGCCGGGTCACTTCCGGGCGGAAGTAGATCGCCACGTTCTTGCAGAAGATGACGTCCTGTCCACGCAGCTCCGTCGGAGGAAACGGCTCCTGAATCAGATTGGAGTAAGAGAACCGGACGGACCGCTTGACCTCGTCGTTCAAGAGGTACTGCTGTCCGTCGCTCTCGAAGTAGCGGCGCAGCCACGTACCGTCGACGTACCGGATCGATCGGGCTGAATACGCGCCGCGGCGGGCGGCGCTGAGGGCGTCGCTGTTGAGATCGGTGGCGGCGATGTCGAAGGTCCAATCCGGATAGGTCACCGGCAGACCCATGTTCCACAGCACCAGGGCGATCGAATACGGCTCTTCGCCGCTCGCGCACCCGGCGCTCCAGATGCGGACCGTCCGCCGGCCTTCCGCGCCGCGTTCGGCGATCAGCGCCGGGAGAATCCGCCGCCGCAGGATCTCGAACTGCGCGGGGTCCCTCAGAAAGCAGGTCTCCGTGACGGTCACCAGGGCGACCAGTTTCCGGAACTCTTCCTCGGTGGAGTCTGCACGCAGGCGGTCGTAGTACGGTTCGAACCGGCCGATACCCGATTGCTCCATTCGCGCCCGCAGCGACGCCTGCAAAGACGCCCTTCGCGAGTCATCCAGGTGAATCCCGCACCGCTGCTCGATGAGGTCCCGAAAGCGGATGAACTGGTCCTGCGGCAGGGCGGCCGGTGCGTCCATGCGGGAAGCGCTCACTCGGCCCGCGCGCGCAGGCGCCTCCGATGGAGCGCGATGAGGCTCTCGGTCAAGTCCGGCAGGGACAGCACGTGCTGGGCGGCCCCAAGCTCGATTGCCGCCCGTGGCATCCCGAACACCACGCAGCTTTCCTCGTTCTGCGCGACCGTCAGGCCGCCGGCGGCCCGGATGGCCCCCAGGCCCGCGGCGCCGTCGGATCCCATTCCGGTCAGGAGGACGCCCGCCGCGCGATCGCCGTAGGCCGCCGCGAGCGATTTCAGCGTCACGTCGGCCGACGGCCGGTGGCCGTTGACCGGGTCGGCGCCCGAGAGGTGCAGCGTCCCGTCGGACGCCACGACCAGATGCGACGAATCGGGCGCAAAAAAGACTCGCCCAGGAACGATGGCCTCGCCCTCCTCGGCGACCTTGACCGTGATCTGGCAGAGCGGCCGGAGCCACTGGACGAGGCCTGGCATGAAACCTTCCGTGATGTGCTGGACCACGAGCACTGAGAGCGAGAAGTCGCCCGGAAGCGCCGGCAGGATCTGCTGGAGCACCCGCGGACCACCAGTGGAGACGCCAATCCCGATGACCTCCACGTTCTGGCCGGCGTTCGTGCTGGCGCTTCGATCGCGCCAGCGCTGGCGGGTTTTTCCCTGGACGTGCGTGATGACGCGCACGCGCGCCAGGAGTTTGACCTTGTCCACCAGCGTGCCGGTCATCGCCTGCCACTGCGCACCCGGAACGATCGTCGGTTTTTCGAGCACGTCGAGCGCGCCGGCCGCCAGGGCGTCGAGCGTGGAATACGTGCCCTCCCGGTCGACGTACGAGGTCAGAATGAGAATCGGCGTGGGGCGGTACGCCATGATCCGCGCGGTGGCCTCCATGCCGTCCATGCGCGGCATCTGGAGGTCCATCGTGATCAGGTCAGGCCGGAGCTTCGCCGTCAGCGTCACCGCCTCGGCGCCGTCGCCGGCCGTCCCAACCACGTGGATGTCCGGGTCGGATTCGAGCATGTGCGTGAGGACTTCCCGGACCACGGCGGAATCATCGACGATCAACACGCGAAAGGTCGGCCGCGCCAGCGGCGACGGGTCGGGAACGGGCGTCGGTTTTCGATCCATCATCGGCCGATGAGCCGCTGAATCGTCTCCAGCAACTGCCGCTGGTTGAATTCGCTTTTCGTGACGTAGGCGTCGGCCCCGACCTCGATGCCTCGCCGCCGATCCTCCGGCGACTCGCGCGCGGTCACGATGATCACGGGGATGTCGCGAAGCCGATCGTCGGCCCGCATCCGCGAGGTCAGCTCGAATCCATCCATGCGGGGCATGTCCACATCGGCGATCACGAGGTCGCACTTCTTCTGCCGCAGCACTTCGAGGCCGTGCACGCCGTCATGCGCCAGCTCGGCTCGGTAGCCGGCCGCAATCAGGATGTTCCGCTCCAGCTCTCCGGTAATGAACGAGTCTTCCACGACGAGGATGAGTCCGGGCTGGATCTCGCGCGCCACCGCCCGCACGGCCGACGCCCGGATGGCGGGCGTCCGGACCGCCAGCTGGAAAATCTCATGGACCTCCAGGATCAGCACGATTCGCCCGTCGCCCAGGACCGTGGCGCCGGAAAACGACCGGTGATCGCGCAGCCGTCCCCGAAGCTCCCGGAACACCAGCTCCTGCTCGTGATGCACCGCGTCGACCATGATGCCGAACCGGTGATCGAACGCACGCGCCACGAGCACCGGCCGGCGCAGGAGTGGTCCGGCCGGCGGGGGCAGCTGAAACAGCCGATCGAGCGAGACGAGCGGCACCGTTTCGCCCGAGACCTCCAGCGCTTCACCCTCCTGCAGCATCCGGATCTGCTGCGGCTCGACGTACACGATGCGCTCCACGGCGGTCGTCGGCAGCGCGAACAGCTCTCCGCCGCCTTCGACCAGCAGGGCCCGAATCAACGCGAGGGACAACGGCAGATCAAGCACCACATCGGCGCCCCGACCAGGCTGCGAGTGAATGCGGATGGCGCCGTGAAGACGTTCAACCGTCTGCTTGACAACATCCATCCCCACACCGCGGCCCGACACATCGGTGACGGTCCGGCTAGTGCTGAAGCCTGGATGGAAGATCAAGCCGAGCACGTCCTCCTCGCTCCAGCGTTCCAGCTCCTCTTCGGACACCAGCCGCCGCGTCAATGCCGCCGCCCGCAGCGTGGCCGGATCGATCCCGCGCCCGTCGTCCTGGATCGTGATGAGGATCCGGTTGCCCTGTTGCTCCGCCGAGAGGAGCAACTGCCCTTGGCGCGGCTTGCCCTGGCGCACCCGATCCGCCGGCGATTCGATGCCGTGGTCGATCGCGTTGCGCACCAGGTGGACGAGCGGCTCGTTAATCTGCTCGATGATCTTCTTGTCGAGCTCCGTCTCCCGCCCGCGGACGGTGAACTCCACCTCTTTGCCGAAGTCCCGGGCGAGGTCCCGCACAGCGCGGGGGAACGCATCGAACACCGTGGACAGCGGGAGCATGGTCAGTCCGATGACGGTCTGCCGCAGCTCCTCGGTGACCAGATTCATGCGGACCTGATCGCCGCTGAATTCCTCGACGAATTGCCGCATGCGACGGCCGGCGCCCTCGACAAGATCGACGTACTCGTCGAGCCGAGATCCGACTCCGTTCCCGCCGCTCGGCAGTCCCTGGCGGATGACCTGGAGACGGTTCTTGAGCTGACGGAGGAGCGACTCCTGGTGCCGCAGCTCGCCGGCCCGCTCCGACGCCTGGAGGTTCTGGATGACCATTTCGGCCGCCAGATTGGCCAACCCGTCGATCTTCTCGACCAGCACCCGGACCGATCGCCTGACCTCAGGCGCGGCCTGACGTGGAAGACCGGCCTGGGTGCCCGCGTCAGGCGCCGCCACAAGTGGCTGCGCGGGCGCCGCCGGCATCGCGGCTTCCACTTCCTCCGCCGGGACCGCAGGACCTTCGGAGGACCCTGTCAGCGCATCGAACGCCCGGCAGAAAGGGGTCACATCCATCGGCTCTCTGATTCCACCAGCCAGTTGATCGACGCGTGAGGTCAGGGCGTCCACGCCCGTGAACAGGGCGTCGAACGCGCGCGCATCCAGAGCAACCCGATCTTCCCTGGCCGCCACGAGCAGGTCTTCCATCCGATGCACGAGCCTGGAAATGTCGTTCAGCCCCAGCATTTTGGCCGAGCCCTTGAGGCTGTGGGCCTGGCGCAGCGCCTCCCGCATCGCCTCACCCGCCTTGGGGTCGCGCTCCAGGCTCAAGAGGCTGTCGTCCAGGCTGCGCAGGCGCTCGCGGGCTTCTTCGACGAACTGGCCGATGAAGGCGAACGGGTCGAGTGGGCTCACCATGGCAGCCTGGCGGGATCCAGCAGGAGAAAGACTTCCTCCTGGTCGAGGCCGACTCCCCAGAACGGCCCCGTGGAGCGAGCCGCGCACAGCCACGCGGGCATCGGCCGGAGAGCGCGGAGCGCAGCGGAAACGACATCCAGTACGCAAACCACGCCCAGTCCTCCCGCACGGTCGCCTCTGCGCCACTCGATCCAGAGCGCGGCGTCGGCAGGGGCCGCGAAGTGCGCGTTCAGGTCGATCAGTGGAAGGCTGCCGCTCGCCTCTGCCGGGCCGGCGAGATCGCGCGCCGAGACCGCGATCTGCACCACCTCGGCGCTGGGGAGCGCCATGAGGCAGCCAGCCGCCTCGAACAGGAGCAGAGAGATCGCTCTGCCCGACTCGGGACGCGGTCGATGCGCAGGCGCGTTCTCCCCGAGCCCGAGCGCGCTCATGGGGCGATCATCCTCTCCAGATCGAGTACGCCCATGAGCGCATCCTGGACGCGCACGGTGCCGACGAAGAACTGGGCACGCTCGGACGGCCATGTAGCGAGCGGGGATTCAATCTGGTCCGGCGAAAGCTCGTAGATGTCGGCGATCGAATCGACCACCAGCCCGAGCGGCTCCTCGGATCCGCGCAGCACGACGAGAAACGACGTCTCGGCCGGGGCCGTCTCCGGGCAGCTCAGGATGGCTTTGGGGTTGAGCGCACAGATGATCTCGCCGCGCAGGTTCACCAGACCGGCAACGCTCGCGGGAGCGCCGGGAACGCTCCTGATCCTCGTCACCCGCTCCACTTCTCTCAACTGCCGCAGCGGGAGCGCATACACTTCCTGCCCCAGGTAGAAGCCGAGGTACTGCACGCGCTCCTGCTCGGCGATCCGCTGCTCACCGGCGCCCCGTTGCTGCTCGATCGCCTTCAGGATCTGTTCCGGCGGTTCACCAACAGGGCGCTCGCGATCCTCGTTTGCCATGAGACTGACCGCTACAGCCTGAACTCTTTGATCCGGGTCTTGAACTGATCCGCCAGCTTGTTCAACTCCGACACCGACGCCGCGGACTGTTTCATCCCTGCCGCCGACTGCTTCGTGACGTCCGCCACCTCGCGCATCGTCTGAACGATCTGCTCGCTGGCGCTCCGCTGCTGCTGCGTCGCCAGCGTGATCTGCCGGATCGCCTGGGTTGTGCGGTCCACCATCTGCAGGATCTCCTCGAGGCTGCCCCCGGCCCGCGTCGCCAGCGACACCCCGCCCTCGACTTCTCGAACGCCCTGCTCGGTCGCCAGCACGGAACTGTTCGTGGCCGACTGGATTTCGCCCACGATGCCCTTGATCTCCTCGGCCGACTCCCGGGTCTTCTCCGCCAGCCGCCGGACTTCGCTGGCGACCACGCCGAACCGCTTGCCGTGCTCCCCGGCCGCCGCGGATTCGATGGCCGCATTGACCGCGAGCAGGTGAATCTCCCCCGCGATCTCCTTGATCAGGTTGAGCGCTTCAGAAATCCGCTGCGAGCGCTCGCCGAGCGACAGCGTCTTGGCCGAGATGTCTTCGACCCGGCGGCGGATCTTCTGCATTGCCTCGAGCGCATCGGTGACGGATTGGTAGCCGTTGTGGGCGGCCTGCGCGCTGTCATCCGCGATCTTCTCGACCGACGTGGCGTTGTCGGCAATCTGCTTGGCCGTATTGGTGAGCTCCTCCATCGTCGCGGTCACTTCGGCAATGGAGGCTGCCTGTTGGGCCGACCCCGAGGCGTGCTCTTCGGACGCGCTGAGGATCTGGCTCGAGGCCGTCGTGATTTGCAGTCCCGCCTGTTGGATCTCCTGGATCAGCTCCCGCAGCTTGGCGCTCATCTCGTTGGCGGCCCGGGCCAGCATGCCCAATTCGTCCCGTCGATCGAGCCTGATGCTCTGGGACAGGTCGCCTGACGCGATCGCTTTGAGGAAGGGCACAAGCGACGTGATGGGCCGCGAGAACCGGTTCGCCCAATACACCGAAACCGCGCCGGCGCCGACGCCAAGGGCGAGAAAGAGACCCACCAGCGTCCACATGAGCCGGCGGAGCGGCGCGAAGGCGACGTCGGTCCGCAACAACAGCGCCGCCTGCCACGTCTCCGGCAGATACG
>Ga0156223_123_pt1 | contig 41402 bp, 34 predicted proteins | sample RifCSPlowO2_12_FD_107871 | JGI IMG/M metagenome (GOLD analysis project Ga0156223, IMG submission 107871) | Acidobacteria bacterium RIFCSPLOWO2_12_FULL_66_21
CCGCTTCTTGTTCGACCTGCATCGGTCCTCCAGTAGCGTTAACGCCGGCCTAGCTGACCCTTGTTCTTCCGCGCTGTCTAACTTCTCACTGATTAGACCGGCAGGCCCTGCTTGCAGCCATCGCGGGCGACTGCGCAGGCAGTCTTGCTCGAACGCGCCCGGAAATCAAGGCGCCACGCCTCCCCGCGGCCCCCATCTGACAGGCTTGGCTGCAGGCCGCGTGTGGCACCTGCGTCCGGTTGCGGCCAACGCCGGACAGGAGACCAACTGGACAACGTCGCAACTCCCATGATGTGACTCGGATCCTCGGCAAAACCGCTGTGCCGTGCGCCAGCGATCGCGGCTCCCGACCTGCGGCCACCGCTCGAGTCCCCCCAGACTGCATCTCGCGTCGATGGGCTGAAGAATCAGAAGCTACGCGGGATTCCGATGGTGCAGGCGTGGGTGGCGTTGGCTGCGAATTGTGTGGTTCGCCGCGGCCGGACGCGGCGAACGCTGAACGACGGCCAAGCCGACAGACGCGGCATGTGCCGTAGCCTCAATCGGTTGGAGATTGAAACAGGGGCGGTGACCCTGGCGCGGTTGGCCGCAACGACTCGCGGCTCGCCCCGGCGCCCGACCGTCACCGCCGGTCAAACGGACTGCGAACGCCAAGCCCGCCGCGGTTCAGCACGTGCAGGGGGTCTGTCGGCCGATCGCCATTTCCGTGACGAACCCCCGCTAATCGCTGCTCTTCGCGTTCCGGCGATACACCACTTTCCCGTCGAAGATCGTCACCGCGACCTCGGTGGACGCGAGGCGGGATCGAGGCGCCGTGAAGATGTCCTGCGAGAGGACGACGAGATCCGCGAGCATGCCGGCCTCGAGCGATCCTTTGCGCTGCTCGTCGAACGACGCGTAGGCGGCGCCGGACGTGTATGCGTCGATGGCGGACTCGAGCGTGAGGCGCTCCGCCGGATTCCATCCTCCCTCGGGAACGCCGGCGGGAGTCGTTCGCGTCACCGCCGTGTGGATTCCCTCGAGCGGGCTCAGCGCGCCGGACGGCCAGTCGCTGCCGAACGCGAGGCGGCCGCGCCCGGCCGCGATCCTGTGGAAGGGCCATGCGCTGAGCGCGCGCTCCTCGCCGAGGTACTTCGTCCAGACGTCGAGTCGCGGCCCCTCAGGGCTGGCGAGAGCCGGCTGCATCGACGCGATCACGCCAACCGGACGGAGCCGCGCGAGGTCCGAGGCGCCGGCGAGCTCCACCCCCTCGACGCGATGACGGCGCCCGCGCGAAGGTGCCGGATTGGACCGCACCGCGTGCTCGTACGCGTCAATCGCCATGTGCACGGCGCGATCGCCGCTCGCGTCGCTCATGACCTGCCATCCGCGCGCGTCGATCAGCCGCACCATCCGGTTGAGATCGTCGGAGGCGACGAGCGGTTCCGCGGACACCGTCGTGTCGGCGTACGGCTCGAGCAACGCCGCATGCCGCGACACCACCGGACCATCGATGCGAATGGCCAGCGCGCCGGTCTTGAAGAACGGGTCGTCCGGGTACTTGCTCCAGACGGCGTCCAGGCGGGACAGCTCGGCATCGCTCGGTGCGCCATCGACCGCCAGTGCGGCGTAGACGCGAAGCTGGAGATCGCCGGCGCGGCGAAGCTCGTTGTACAGCTCGAAGTCGCCGAGGCCCGCGCCGACATCGTGCACGCTCGTGATGCCGTTCTGGTGCGCCTCGGCGATGGCCGCGCGCAGCGCGCGCGCCCTGCGGTCGCGGGTCTGCGGCGGAAGCGCGGTCGCCAGGAGCGCGAGCGCTCCCTCGCCGAGCGCCCCTGTCGGTTCGTCCGTCCGCGGCGCACGGACGATCGCGCCGTTCTTCGGGCCTCGCCTCGTGATGCCGGCCGACCGCAGCGCCTGGCTGTTCACCCAGGCGACGGTTCCGTCGGCGGACCCGAGGTACGCGGGACGGCCGCCTGCGAGTTCGTCGAGCCACTGGCGCGCGGACTGCGGGGCGGTCGCGAGCGCGGCGTTCAAGCCGCGGCCGACGATCCACGGCTGGTCCGGGTTCGCATCCGCCCACGCGCGGATGCGCGCCGACACCTCGTCGATCGTGTCCGCGCCCGACAGGTCGATCTGGCCGAGCGCGAGGCCGCCGTCGATGACGTGCACGTGCGCGTCGTTGAACCCCGGGAGAACCGCCGCGCCTTTCGCGTCGATGACCTCGGTCTGCGGCCGGCGCAGCCGGTTGATTTCGCGGTTGCTGCCCACGCGCAGGATCTGGTTCCCACGGATCGCCACGGCCTCGGCCGTCCGCTCGCCCGCCGCGGTGTACACCTTCGCGTTGTTGACGATCAGATCGACGGGCCCCTCGTTGTCGTCGCGCTGCGCGCCGACGATCAGGCCGGCGATGAGCGTGGCGGCAACGATGCCGACGACAAGATAGGTGGTGAGGCGGGCGGCCATACGACCTCCGGAGCGGCGCCTATCGGCCCCGCAATCGGCTGGAGCGGGCATTCTAGCACGCGGACCGCGTGCTTTTCAGGACGCTTTCCGGCCGGCGAATGCTACAGTGCGCGGTCATGGCGGCTGGCAAGCTCCCCACGGTCCACGGCCCGGCCGGCGACGCCGGACTCGTTCGCGCGATAGGCCTCGGTTCGGCCATCCTGTTCGTCGTCGGCAGCGTCATCGGGTCGGGAATCTTCCTGACAACGGGCGGCATGGCGGCGGTGATTCCGTCCGCGCCGCTCCTCCTTGGCGCGTGGGTACTCGGGGGGGCGCTCGCCATCACGGGCGGTCTCACGTACGCCGAGATGGGCGCCATGTTTCCGCATTCGGGCGGGGTGTATGTCTTCCTGCGTGAGGCGTACGGGCCCCTTCCGGCGTTCCTCTACGGGTGGGCGGCGCTGTTTGTCGTCATCAGCGGCGGCATCGCGGCCGTGGCCGTCGGCTTCGCCGAATACCTGAGCTATTTCGTTCCCGTCCTGTCCCATTCGCGCATCGTCGTCTTCGTGCACACCCCGTGGCTGGCCGTTTCGGTGTCTGCCGGCCAAATCGTTGCCGCGGTTTCGATCGTGATCCTCGGCGCCGTCAACTACGTGGGGGTGCGCAGCGGCAACATGGTCAACGCGGTGCTGACGGCGGCGAAGGTCGCGGGACTCGCCGCGCTGCCGGTGATGGCGCTGTTCGCCTGGCGCGTGCACCCCGCGCTGTCGCCGATCGTGCCGGCGGGGCTCGCCCGGCCGGCCGTGTCGTTCGGCATCGCGATGATTGCGGTGCTGTGGACCTACGAGGCGTGGTACTTCGTCACCTACGCCGCCGGCGAGATCAAGGACCCGCAGCGCAACGTGCCGCGCGCGCTGGTCGGCGGCATTCTCGTGCTGACGACCGTCTACCTGCTCGTCAACCTCGCGTACTTCTTCGCGCTGAGCGTCGACGAGATGCGCGGGGTCACGCGCATCGCCGAACGCGCGGCGAGCGCGATGGCGGGCCCGCGGGGCGCGACCTTCGTCGCGCTCACGGTGGTGGTCTCGACCTTCGGCTGCAACGCGGCGGCGATTCTCGCGGGATCGCGGCTGCTCTTCGCGATGGCGTCGGATGGCGTGTTCCTCCCCGCGGCGAGCCGCGTCCACGAACGGTACCGCACGCCGCACCTCGCCATCATCGCGTTGACGGCCTGGTCCGCGATCCTCGCGCTGTCCGGGACGTACGAGCAGTTGTTCACCTACGTGATGTTCGCGTCGATCCTGTTCAGCGTGGCCGCGGGCATCGCGCTGTTCCGGCTGCGGCGCACGATGCCGGAGCGGCCGCGGCCGTACAGGACGTGGGGATATCCTGTCGTGCCCATCATTTTCATCACGGGATCCACCGCGTTCGTGCTGAACACGCTCGTCGAGCGTCCCGTCCAGTCGCTGGCCGGCCTGGGGCTGCTCGCGCTCGGGCTCCCGGCGTACTGGTACTGGAGGGTGCGGCGTTGAACGGCGGTCCGCACCCGAGGTACGGAGGAGACGGAGGACACGAAGAAGCTCGACACGGAGGCACGGAGCACACGGAGACGCACGGAGAAGAGGCCGGTCTGGCGCCGGCATTCTGCCGGCGTTTGGGACGATCTGAGATCCACAGATGCAAGCACGTGGGCGTGAATGGCGTGTTTGCATCTGCGGATCTCAGATCGTCCAATCGCGCGAAGCGCGGCCCGACCGGCCGCCCGTCCGGTGTCCCGGTCCGCCTCCGCGCGTCTCCGCGATCTCCGTGCCTCCGTGTGAACGTTCCGTGCCCTCCGTCCTCTCCGCGTTCGGTCATAATTGCTCCCCATGCGGATAGCGATTCTCGGTTCGGGCGCGGTTGGCGGTTACTACGGCGCGCGGCTTGCGCGCGCAGGACATGACGTCACCTTCATCGCGCGGGGCGCGCACCTGGCGGCGATCCGCGAGCGCGGCCTGGAAATCCGCAGCCCGATGCTCGGTGATTTCACGGTGCGCGCCGCCGCGGAAGAGGACACGTCGAAGGTCGGTCCCGTCGACCTGGTCGTCGTCGCGGTGAAGGCGTACGACAATCCGTCCGCCCTGCCGATGGTGCGGCCGATGATCGGTGCAGGCACGACCGTGCTGACGCTGCAGAACGGCGTGGACAGCGTGAACGAGCTGGCCGCCCTGGTGGGAGAGGATGTCGTCATCGGCGGACCGACCTATGTCGCAACCGCGCTGGCGGCTCCCGGACTGATCGAGCAGACCGGCACGCATCGCCGCATCGTGTTCGGTGAAGTGTTCGGGGCGTTGCCCAGGATGAGCGATCGCGTCCGGCGAATCCACGACGCGCTGGAGGGCGCCGACATTCAGGCCGAGGCCGTGCCGGACGGGCGGATTCCGATCTGGGAAAAGTTCGTTTTCCTGGTGTCGCTTGCCGGGTTCACCGGCGCATCGCGCCTGCCGATCGGGCCCGTGTGGAACGACGAGTTCATCCGCGGCGCCTTTCTCGACGGCTGTCGCGAGGTCGAGCGGCTCGCGCGCGCAGAAGGGGTGCAGGTCGCTGCGGACGTGATCGATCGCGTGTCCGCGTACATCTCCGCGATACCAGGGTCGATGCGCTCGTCGCTCCTGATCGACCTGTCGCAGGGCAAGCGGATCGAGGTGGAGGCGCTGCTCGGCTCCGTCGTCCGCCGCGCCGCGCGCGCGGGCGTCGACGTGCCGATCACGTCCACGTTGTACGCGGTCCTGAAGCCCTACGCCGACGGTCCGCCTCAATCGTGATACGACAGAGGGCGGACGGCGCGGTGGAACACGCCGTCGGGTGACGGCTCGTACACGTGGCAATGGTCCATCTCGCCGCCGTAGACATGCAGCGTCACTGACGGGCCGTCGCCGCGCAGGTTCGCCAGCGTGTGGTACTCGAAAGGCGGGATGAGGCAGCCGGCGGCGCCTCGATCCGCCGTTACGCGCGTCTGCGGCGTGAAGCGATACTCGCCGTCCTTCTCCGAGACGAGGTCGTACTGCGTGACGGCCATCCGGCCGTCGACGACGCACTCGACGCACCAGATGCCGGCATGATCGTGCAGCGCGGTCCCCTGGCCCGGCCCCCACGCCATCACCACGACCGTGTAGCGCCCCTGCGGGTCGCGGTGCAGCCGCCGCCGCGCGTATGTGTCGGGACGCGTGCCGTAGAAACGTGGATGCAGGGTCAGGAGGCCGGTGCGGATCGCCTCCTGGAGTGTCGTCTTGACCTGCTCGGTGATGGCGGCGGCGGCGCCGGTGGCGACCGCCTCGTCGAGGCGGGATCGGGTGGTCTCGAATCCTGGTTCGATCATGAGCGGGTCCCGGAAGGAAGCGGCCGGACTCGACCGGCCTCGGGATACAATTGGCTGCGGCCCGAGCGCCGCATCATGGCACCTTCAGTTGCCGCTCATCATCACTCCCGTCCTCGTGTTGATCGTCATGGCCGCCGGCGCGGTCGCGGGTGCTCTCGGCGCGCTGCTCGGCATCGGGGGCGGCGTCTTCCTGGTGCCCTTCCTGAACATCGGGCTCGGGCTGCCGTACGAGATCTCGATTGCCACCAGCCTCATGACGGTCATCGCCACGTCGAGCGCCGTCTCAGCCGGAACGACCGGGAAGAACCTCATCAATCTGCGGCTCGGCATGCTTCTCGAGGTCGGCTCCGCCGCCGGCGGACTCATCGCGGCGCTCACTCTGGAGTATCTGACGAAACGGCAGCTCTACTTCATCTTCGCCGCCGTCACGGTGGCGATCTCCGCAATCATGGTGAGCCGTCTGGACCGCCGCAACGTCATGCCGCCGAGCGTCGACCCGGGTGTGCTCGGCGGCCGGTTCATCGACGAGACCGGCCACGAAGTCGTCTACAGGACGAAACGGCTGCCGGTGGCGCTGGCGGCCTCGTTCTTCGCGGGGAACATCTCGGGCATCCTCGGCATCGGCGGCGGGATCCTGAAGGTGCCGGCGTTGAACGCCTGGTGCGGCGTGCCGATGCGCGCGGCCGCCGCGACCAGCGCGCTGATGATCGGCGTCACCGCTGTATCGTCCGTGCCGGTCTATTACGCGAGAGGATTCATCAACCCGCCGCTCGCCGCCGCCGCGGTCCTGGGCGTGCTGGCGGGTTCGCGCGCGGGCCTGCATTTCGCCGGGCGCTCGAGGGCGCGCTGGCTGAAGCTGCTGATGGCCTCCGTGCTCCTCGCCGTGTCGGCGATCTACTTCTTCAGGGCCTTATGAAGACGACCGACTCCGCACTCAGCCGTCTGGAGACCCACCTCGGCCGCCTGCTCGTGGCCGGCGTCGCGGTCAGCGCCGCGTCCCTGTCGATCGGCCTGGGGCTGTACCTGGCTTCGCCCGGGAGCAACGACTCCCATCTCCTGCTCGTCGGCGGGTTGTTCGTCCTGATGGCCACCCCCATGGTCCGCGTCATCGTGTCGTTCGCGGAGTACGTGCGGATGAAGGACTGGTTCTTCATGGCGACGACGATTGTCGTCCTGGGCGTGCTGGCCGTATCCGTGCTGATGGCGATCCGGAGACTCTAACTAACTGGACTGGGGCTCCGCCCCAGACCCCGGTTCGGTCGCTCGCGGGGGCCCCACGCCCCGCTCCGCTCCCTCACGGGCGCGCCGTGCGCGCCGCCGTTATGCGGCAACGAGAACGAAATTCTCGTCGCGCGCCGCATAACGGTCTAGACTCACCACCGACTATCGACTAGTGTCCCGTCCCAGTGGATCGTGGCATAAGTCCCGGGCGCGGCGCCCGGATCGCAAGGCGCGACGAGCGAGCATACAGGCCGTATGTGAGCGAGGAGCAACGCCGCGAGGCGGGATGCCCCGCCCGGGAATTGTGTCGCGAACCACTGGGACGGGACACTAGCGACTATCGACTATATTTCGCTGCGTGCCGGTCCCCCCGCTTGCGTTTCAGGGTCGCCGTAAGCTTCGGGGCTGGACGGAATCCCCGCCTGATTCATCTTGTCGGTCACTTCCGTCATCCGCTCGTGCGCCGCGAGGCGCAGTTTCTCGAGCAGCGCCGAGACGCGCTGCGCCTGCCGCACGACGGTGGCGAGATCCCGGTGGAGGCTCGTGTCGGGGTACCCGCGTTCGATCAGATCGCAGTGGCCGATGATGGCCTGGAGCGCGCTGTTGATTTCGCTGGAGGTGACGATCGTCAGCTCGGACATCGCTTCCATCAAGCGGTACCGTCCGATGGCGACCTGGAGCTGCTGCGCGACAAGCGCGACGGCGAAGAGCTCCGCGATCGGCATCAGTGCGTCGGCATGCTCCTGGCCGAACGCGCCGCGCTTGCGCGCCACCGCGTTGAGCGTGCCGACGGTCCGTCCTCTCGCGACGAGCGGCACGATCAGCGCGGACGCGAATCCCGACGTGTGGAGAACGTTGAGATCGAGGAACTCCGCCGCCGCCACGCTCGTGTCGGCGATGATGAGCGGCTCGCGCGAGCGGACAACCGTGCCGAGGGCCGTCCGGTCCGTCGTGAACACGATTTCCGGGCGCGGGCGCGACCGGCGCTCGATGCGGTCCACGCGCGCGGTATAGGTCTGGAACTCGCCGCCCTGCTCCGACAGCAGGGCGAGGCCCACGCGATCGCACGGCACCACCTTGCCAATCCGCAGCGCGAGCTCCTGGAACGCGAGCGGCACGTTCACGGTCCGAGCCACGATTTCCAGCATCTCCGTGCGGATTTGGAGCTGCGTGACCTCGCTGACCGCCGCGCGGTGATCCTGTTCGGTCCGCACGAGGTTGCGGGACAGCCACTCGATGCGGGCGCTCGCCAGTGCCGCGAGCACCACCATGACCAGCCAGGCGCCGATGACCTGCGCCAGCACCGTCGGCCGCCGCGGGAAGCCGCCCGCGGCCATCCAGATCGCCGCCTGCATCACCAAGAACAGGCCAATCAGGCCCCAGATGCCGAACACGGCCGCGCGCGGATGGCGGAGATTCATCTATTTCGTGGTTCTACTTTATACGCTTCGGCCACCGGACGGAGCGGCCGATCGAACCACAGGGGGCGACGGAGGCCCTCGGGGCCGGGGGCCGGCCGCGTCCCCCGCATCCACTCGAGGTACGCCGTATGGGCCTCGTTCGTATCCACGACGATATCCCCGTAGCTGTCTTCCTCGGCGGCCTTTTCGAGGTGAACACGCTGGTGCCAGCAGTGCATGCCGCTCACCGGATCCGGCTGCACGGGGAACGTCAGGTTCTGGTGCACCCCCACCTCGCTCCACCAGATGCGGCCGCTGTCCGGGTCCACGCTCTCGAATCTCTGCGCGCCGTGCACCTGCTTCATCACGTAGCGGCCGCGATCGTCCCGGCTGATGCGAACCAGGGCGGACGCCACGCGTGGCGCCCCCCGGTCCTCGTTCAGGCGCCAGCGCCCAAGGTGATGCGACATCCCGAGGACGCCGGGGCGGATCCCTTCGGTGACCCAGGCGCGCGTCACGAAGTAGCCGATGCGCGTGCGCACCTTCACCAGGTCGCCGGTGAGGATACCGTAGGTCGCCGCGTCCGCGGTGGAGATCCACAGCGGATTGCTGTGGGAAATCTCGTACAGCCATTTCACCGGCGAGCGCGTGTGAATGAGCGTCGGCAGGCGAAAGTTCGGCAGGAGGTCGAACTCGCCGCCCGCACGATCGAGATCGCGCCAGTGGACGTGTCCGGGCACGTACCGCGGGATCGCGTGCTCCGGCCAGCCCCAGTCCACCATCGTCTGCGAGAAGAACTCGAGCCGCCGCGACGGGGTGTTGAAGCCGGCGACCGCGGCGCCGTCGACGACAATGCCGGCGGCTGCGCCGGCGCCGTCCAGCACGGTCTCGCCGAGGCTGTCGCGGCTCGTGCCGGCCAGCTCGCCGGCGGTGAGGGGACGCTCGTGCGCGCGGCTGTACGTCTTGTCGGACACCTGGAACACGCCGTACTTGCGCATGTACGCCAGCGGCGCCAGGTTTTCCTTCGCCGCTCGCTCCGGCAGCCCGGGCACGGAGTTCTCGAACATCCACCGGTAGTACTCGTCGACGGTGACTTGTGCACCGGGGCGATAGGGGGACTCGAAAAAGCGGCGGATGCCGAGCGATCCATCCGGATCGATCTTCCAGCTCAGCGCGATCCAGAATTCGTTCTCCTCCCAGACCTCGCCGGGATTGGCCTCGTAGGTCGCCTCCACGTGCTCGCCGCGTTTCTCGCGCGCGACGCGAAGGACCGGCTGGCGGAAGCCGAGCCACTGTCCGGCGTGGGTCTCCTGGCTCATCGTGTCGTGCCGCTCGGTGCCGAGTCCCATCGGCAGGATGTAGTCGGCGAACCACGCGGTCTCGCTCCAGGTCGGCGTCAGCGCGACATGCAGCCCGATCTTCTCCGTGTCCTGCAGGACCTCCATCCAGGAGAAGCCATCCGGGTTGGTCCAGAGCGGGTTGTAGACGCGCGTGAAATACACGTCGAGCTTGCCGCGCCCCTCCTTCAGGAAGTGCGGCAGCAGAAAACTCATCTCGTGAAACGCGAGCGGGAATTCACGCGGGAACAGCAGCTCGTTCCAGTACTCAGGGGGCGGCGGGGGATTCGGATGTCTGGGCACGAACTTGTTCGTGACGTGCATGTTCATCCCGCCGACTTCGCCGAGCGATCCGGTGAGGACGACGAGCAGGTACAGGCAGCGGGTGATCTGCCAGCCCCACAGATTTCCGGCGGAGGCCGCGCGCCAGTTGTGCGTGGCGAAGCGGGTGCCCGCCCGGCCGATCGCGCGTGCGGCTTCGACGATTTTCGACGCGTCGACCCCGGTCTCGGCCGCGGCGAACTCCGGCGTGAAACGGGCGTACTCCTCTTTGAGCGCGACGATGAAGCTGTCGAACTCCTGCGGGAGGTCGGGCCGGAGCGCCGCGAGGTACGCGCGCCAGTTGACCCACTTGCGGAGGAACTCGCGGTTGTAGAGACCTTCCTCGAGAAGGATGCGCGCCATCGCGAGCAGCAGCGCCCCTTCGGTGCCTGAATACGCCGGCAGCCACAGATCCGCCTTCGCGGATGTGTTCGAGAGCCGCGGATCGACCGTGATCAGCGTGCCGCCGCTCGCCATGGACTCGACGATGCGCTGCGCGTGCGGGTTGAAGTAGTGGCCGGTCTCGAGATGCGACGAGAGCAGCAGGATCGTCCTGGCGTTCGCGTAATCGGGCGACGGGCGATCCGCGCCGCACCACAGGAAATGCCCGAGCCGCCCGGAGGACGAGCAGACATTGGTGTGGCTGTTGTGGCCGTCGACACCCCAGGCCTGGAGCACGCGGTTCGCGTAGCCGTCTTCCCCCGGCCGCCCCACGTGGTACATCAGCTCGCCGCGCCGCCCTTCGACGATTGCGCGGCGGATCCGGCCGCCGATATCCTCGAGCGCCTCGTTCCACGAGACCTGCTGCCACGTCCCCTCGCCGCGCGCGCCCGCGCGGCGCATGGGATAGAGAATCCGGTCGGGATCCTCGAGCTGGTTCGGGGTGACGACCCCTTTGGCGCACGTGCGGCCCCGGCTGCCCGGATGCACCGGGTTCCCCTCGATCTTGCGCACCGCAAGGGTCTCCTGATCCACGTACGCGAGAATCCCGCAGGCCGACTCGCAGTTGAAGCAGATGCTCGGGATGATCCAGTAGCGCCGCCGCTCCTTGCGCGGCCAGCTCGTGGACTCGTAGTCCACGTAGTTGTCCCATTCAGACGGATCGGGATGACTCTTGAAGTCAGACATCGGTTTGCCAATTGTGCATTGCGAGTTGTGAATCATGTGGCGACGAGCTGGAGTCGTCCGGACGGCCGACTTGACCACGGTGCCCACAATTCGCAACTCACCAACTCACCAACTCACCAATTCACCAATTCACCAACTCACGAATTCACCAACTCACGAATTCACGACAACGGTACAGATTGCCCCGCCTCCACCCAGATGTACTCCCACGCCGCGCCGCCAGCGAGCGTGAGTAGCGCCGCGAGTGAGGTCACCAGCGGATGCAGCGTCGCGCCGAATATGACCAGGAGCGCCAACGGGAGCAGGCCGCCGCCAATCATGGCGACCCCCCAGAAAAGCCTCGCGTAGGCGCCGGTCCGTATCGTCGCGGTCGCCAGCTCGTGGTGCTGCGTGGGGCTCGGCGCGAGCAGGTGCTCGAAGATCAGGATCAGGAGGTGCGCGGTCACCGCGATCGCGAGCGTCGCGCCCAGGACGGGTAACGCGCCGGCGGCCGGCGCTCCCCCGAACGACGCGGCGATCAGGAGCGCGGCCGAGCCGGCGGCCGCCGATTGAGCGAGGAGGTCGATCGCCGCCGAAGGCCCCTGCCAGAGATCGCGCGCGAGCCCCTGCGCGAACAGGAAGCCGGTATACGAAGTCGCGAGGACGGCGACCACGACCGCCGGCGCCACCAGCCAGTCGAGCACGCCGTCCCAGCCGAACCAACCGGCGGCAAGCCACACGGCGCTCAGCGCGCCGTGCGCCGTCAGGAAATACGCGCCCCACACCATCCACGACCGCCAGTTCGATCGGGTGAGGATGTAGTAGAACCGCTCCGGCCGTTCGAGGTCGATCACGAGCACAATCGCGGTCAGCGAGACGAACACAATGGACAGCGCCGGCCCCGCGATTGTGGCGAGCGGCCCGTCGATGCCCAGCCGCCACAAGAGCGCGGCGACGAGCATGGCGCCCGTGGAGATCGCCTTGAACAACAGATACAGGACCATGTCCGTCCCCCAGGGTTTTCCGTGGGGCACGTCGTAATCGACGCGAGGCTCGCCGGGGTCCTCGACGTCGGGCATCGGCGCGCCGACCGGACGCAGATGGACGGAGCCTTCCTTGAAGTACAGCGGCCGGACCGACGCTTCGGGACGGATGACGCTCTCTTCGGCGCCGAGGTACAGCACCTTGGGCCCCGTGCCCTTCTCCGGCTTGCGAACCATGAACGCCTCACGCTGAAAGATCCTGGCGACCTCGCTCGACGGATCGTCCAGGTCTCCGAAGACGCGGCACTCCGTGGGGCACACGCTGACGCAGGCGGGCAGCAGCTGATTCTCGACGCGGTTCGCGCAGAAGTTGCACTTCTCCGCGGTGTGCGTGTTGGGATCGATGAAGAGCTGATCGTACGGGCACGCTTCCATGCACGCGCGGCAGCCGATGCACGACGCGCCGTTGAGGTCGACAATGCCGTCGCGGCGGCGGAAGAGCGCGTTGGTCGGACAGATCCGCACGCAGGGCGCCTCGGCGCACTGGTTGCAGAGCACCGGGAAGAAGAAGCGCCGCGTCTCGGGAAAAACGCCTTTCTCGACCGTCTTCACCCAGCATCGGTTCACGCCGACCGGAATCTGGTGCTCCGCCTTGCACGCAATCGTGCACGCGTGGCAGCCGATACATTTGCGCAGATCGACAGCGAACCCGTACGTGGGCATGGGCGAGAGGGTAACTATATCGCATGCCGCGGACCGGCCCCCGCCGACCGACGCGGTTCTCTTCACCACGGAAGAACACGGCTCTCTTCACCACGGAAAAACACAAAAGAACACGGAATTGCATTAGTCAGTTCGGTGTTGTTCCGTGTCCTTCCGTGGTTACGCCGGGCCGTGTTCGTCCGTGGGCCGCGAACGCTTCGGCCGCCGCGTGGCGGTCCGAAAGGTCGATCAGCGGAAACGTGTCGAGGACATGCTCGAACTGGACGCGGTCGAGCCCGTAGATGCCAGCCGCGAGTGCCTGGAGACGCGCACGATCGACGGCGTCGCCGGCGCCCCGGCCGAGGCGATCCGCGATTGAGGCGATCTCCCTGAATGCGTCCGAGGCTGTGTCAGGCCTCGGGACGCGCAGCGACTCGACGATGGCCGCCGTGACGTGCGTGCCGACGCGCAGGCGCACCAGGTAATTGGCGACGAAGCTGTTGAACATGCCGCACAGGAACTGCCGGAGCTCTTCGCCCACATCCTGCTTCATGCAGAACACCGTGTGGGTCGTCACCACGCCCGCCGGCACGATGGCGGCAATGAGCGTCAGGCGATTGGTCGCCGCCGCCACCTCCCGATAGCCAAGCCGCGGGCGATCATATGGGCGATTCGGCCGCAGAAGACAGGCAGCCGTCTGTTCCGCGATGTAAAAGCGCGCCGCCGCAACATCGACACGAAACGGCTGCACCTGCTTGCCCTCGATCACGGGGCAATGGCCGGGGCACGGGCCGGAGACGAAGTGACGCCGGTCGTCCGTCGCGTTGAGCTCGCGGCCGAACGTCGCGTGCCAGCCGGCCATCCCGCCGAGTGGCGGAATCGAAAAGGCAATCCTCGACGTGATGTCGACGTCGGCGGCGGTCCGCAGGTCCGGGATCGCCAACTGCCCGCCGCTGATCTGCTCGACGAGGCCGCGCGCGATGGTGATCGCCTCCGGGTCGTCGCCGCGATCGGGCACACGGTCGAGGGTTTCCGACGACTGCACGCCGAATCGGCAGCGCAGCCTCGTCGTAGTCCCGCCGCGTGTCGCCGCCAGCAGCAGGAACTTCAGGCCGCGATGGATGGGAAACAGCGCGCGCCGATTGTCGATCGAAAGAAAGGTGTCGATGTCGCACCGATCGAACAGGTGATGACGCAGCGCCGCGCAGCCGTGATCCGAGCCGAGCCCCGAAGGAACGACGAAACCAATCCTGCCGCCACGCCGCGCGAGCGACAGCGCGCGCTCCAGGAAGACCTGGTAGAGGTTCGCGTGGCCATCGCCCTGGAGCGCATACACACCGGACGTTCTCGTGAAGGCAGTCAGCCCGACCGTGTCGGACAGCCCGGCCCGCTCGCCGCGGAGTGTCTCCCAGGGCGGATTGCCGAGGATCGCATCGAAGCCGGGATTCTCCTGCGGCTGTCCGTCCTCTTCATAAAAGACCTCCGGGAACTCCATCGTCCAGTGAAAGAAACGCTGACGTCCGGCGGTGGCGCGCGCCTCCGTCAGGATCGGTGATGAAAGGTGCGGCGGGAGCAGGGCGGCCCCTCCGAGGATCTCGTCGAGCAACGCTCCGTAGGCGCGGCTGAGCGAGCGTCGCCGATCGCCATCCGGATGGATCCATCCCGCGCACCACAGGTCGGCAGCCGACTTCCAGCGCGCAAGGGGCGCCCGTTCGAAGAGGACCGACGCGAGGAGCCGCTCCTTCGTGCGCACCTGGTCCAGCGTGTCGCCGGGATCCTCCGAAATGGACTCGCGGACGCCGACAGACGACGCGAGCGCTCCCTCCGCCGCCGTCCAATCGAAAAGAGGCAACGCCGCCGCGCGGCAAGCCCGATGCGAGGAGGGCGGGGGCTGGCGCGCCAGATCGGCAAGAGCCGCTCCGACGAGGCTGTTTCCGGCCCGCAAATGATGATCCAGGAATGTGAGCGGCCGGTCGCTCGCGAGGGTGGCCAGCCACAGCGACAGCCGTCCGAGCTGCACCGCCATGGGATTGATGTCGACGCCGAAAAGGCATCGCTGGGCGATATCCCTGCGGAACACGGCCCGATCGGCCTCCGTGATGTCGGAGGCGCTGGCGCCGCCGTGCTCCACCAGCGCGGATTCGTACGCAAGCGCGAGGTACCTGCAGGCGGCCACGAGGAAGGCGCCGCTTCCCATCGCCGGGTCGAGGACGCGCAGCGAGAGAATTCGTTCGGGCGCCATGTCGCGAACGATTGGCGCAAGGGTCCGGCGCGTCAGACATTCGGTCAGTGCGCGCGGCGTGTAGAAGGACCCGGTTGCCTTGCGCCTGCCGGTCGGGAGCAGCGACAGCTCCCGGCCTCTCACCACGGGGTCCAGGTCGAGGACGCGCTCGTACACGCTGCCGAGGTGCTCGACGCCGAGATCCGCGTAGGAGATCCGCTCCCGTCCGGTCTTGCCGCCGCGGGTCGTCAATGCGAGCAGCGCGTCGCGCACCGCGCCGTCGTCCAGCGACACCGAGTCTGCGAGCGGCGCATGCGCCGGCGAGAACAGGCGGCCGTTGAAAGGCGGTACGCGCAGCCGGCCGGCGTGGCAGCCGCGGTGCGCGAGCCGGGCGATGGCCTGCAGCGACTCCCAGAGGCCCCGCGGACGCGCCGATTTTTCGACCGAGCGTCGCAGCGATTCGATCGTGTAGCTGTCGCGGTAGACCGGGTGCCACCGGGGCACGAGCCCGCGCGCCTCGGCGAAGAGAAGAAACAACACGCGGTAGACCACGACGAGTGAGTCGTCGAAGAACGGACGCTGATCGGGCTGGCCCCGGTGTCCGCGAACCGAGAGAAACGCGCGTCCCAGATGCACCAGCGCGTCCCGGACGCCGCGCTGCAGCGAATCCCGCACCTGCGACCGGTGCTGTTCCGAGATCGACACGGCCCGGTCGAGCAGCGCTCCGTCACTCGCGGTGAACGCGTCAGCGCGAAGGAGGCCCCAGAAGATCGCGAAAGCCGCTTCGTCATCCGGCGCCGCGTCGAGATCGAATTCGATGAAGCGCCGCGAATACGTGCGCCGGGCGTCGAACACGCGCAGGGCCGGCCCCGTAACGCACAGGCACCAACGCGAGAGGCTGCCGATGCCGTAGCGCACGGAGTCACGCCAGGCTGTTCCGGCGTCGCAGCCCCAGGGGGTCACGAGCAGTGTGGCTGCCGTCGTGCCGCCGGCGCTGAGAATGGCGCGGACCAGCCGTTCGCCGTCTCCACTCTCAACAGCGGTCTGGAAGCCGAGGGCGGCGACGAGCGGACAGGCGAGACGATCGAATACGGTTCGTGCCCCGGATGCGGGCCCCAGCTCCGCGCGCGCGGCCTGTTGGCGCGCGCGCATGCCACGCCGTGCGTCGATCGCCTCCCGGCTGTTCGCGGTGAGGCCGAGCGCGGATGGAATCGGTCCTGCGAGCGCGTCGTGTGAAAGCAGCGCGCCGGCAATGCCGGGAATCATGGCGGAGGACCACCGGGCGAAAACAGGATCGCGACCAGGTCGAGGCGCGGCACCAGGGCACGCCTGCCTCCAAGGGCCGCCACACGCCGCTCCGATTCGCCGGTCGTGACTTGCGCCCGCAGTTGCCGGGCCGTGCGAGCACGGATCGCGCGATCGTCGAAGAGCGCTGGCTGCAGCGGTCCCGCTACGCCCTGGTTCAGAAGCGAGGCCGTCGCCACCTCCCGCGCCTCCAGAGTGGACGCCGCGCGGCCGGCGAGCTCACTGACTGCCCGCAGGCGCGGCTCGAGCCAGTCACGCACCGCCGATCTCAGCGCCGGCTCACTTGCCAGAAACGACCTCGCGTCGGCGCGCGCGCGTCGTGCGGTCGGCGGCACGCGGCCGGCCCGGCGGACCCCCACCGCGATCAGTTCTTCGTGAAGAACGCTCGCTCCTGCCGCACCGATCCGGGCCCTGTAAATGCAGGTGATCGCGCTCGATCGGGTGGAGCGGCGCCGGCCGACGGCGCTGACGGCGATCGCCTTCGGGAGCGCTGCGCCCCGCTCGGCCTTCAGCCACACCCGGCACGTCAGCCGCCGCACCTCGACCTTCGCCTCAGCCGTCAATTCAGCCGGAGGCGCGTTGGCGGGTGACGAGGGCCTGAACGCCTCTTCCGGCAGTGCCGTTCCGTCGAGAATGGCCCCCGCGACGAGCGACTCCGTGATCAACGTGAACGTCGATCCCTGTCCGAGCCTTGCGCGGCGTGCATTGGCTGCGCGACGGACGAGCGCCGCGAGCACGAGTCGTTCGGCGGTGTCGTCCGCCACGAGCGCCATCTCGTGAACGCGCCGTGCCTGCCCGATACGATCGACCCGGCCGGCCCGCTGTTCGAGCCGCGCGGGATTCCACGGCAGCTCGTAGTGCACGATGGTCCGGCAGCACGCGTGGAGATTCAGTCCCTCGGCCGCCGCGTCGGTTGCGAGGAGCAGGCCCCCGCCGGCATTGAACGCCCGCTGCGCGGCGGCGCGATCGGCGAGCGACAGGCCGCCGTGCATCAACACCATCGGCCGCCCCGTGCGCGCGAGAATGCTCGCCAGCCGCGCGAGGGTGTCCCGGTATTCCGTGAAGACGATCGCGGGCTCGGTCATTCGCGCCAGCAACCGGAGAAGAAACGCCACCTTCGACTCGGCGGCCGCGGCCTGTTGCGCGGCCTCCCCGATTTGAGCAAGGAACCGGCCCTCACGATCGGGATCCGCCAGGCCGGGCGCCGCAAGGACGGCGTCCGGCTGCGCGTCGGGGGGCGGATCCTCGCCGTCGAGCGGGAGGGCCAGCTGTCGAGGGTCTCCCGCACCTTCCGCGGCGCGCCCCGCGAGCAGCTCGGCCCGGCGGGCCACCGACACGAGCAGCGACGCGGCGCTCGACAGGGCGCGCTTCCTGAGAACCATGATCGCCAGACGCGCGCCCGCATCGCGCCTGGCTGCCGCTTCCCGACAGACGCACGCCGCGTAACGATCGAGAAGACGGTGCATGCGCTGCTCGGAAGGTGTCGGCGTCACACGCAGAATGGCCGTGCGACGGGAGGGCAGTTCATTCAGCTCGCCGCGCGAACGGCAGAAGATCGTGACGGGCGGATCGCCGTCACGCCGCCCGAGGCCACAGAGCGTGTCGAATTGCGCCGCGTCGCCGCCATGCGGAGTCGCTGTCAGCAGCACGACGGCGCGCGACCGGACGGCGACGGCATGGACCGCCGTCCGCCGCGCCGTTCCAAATCCGACGGCATGCGCTTCGTCGACAGCCACGACGTCCCATGCGAGATCCTCGAGCGTCCGCAGCACTTCGGGCTGCTTCAGAAAATCAACCGACGTGAGGTAGATGCCAGGCAATCCCCACGGATTCACCTCCGGCGGCAGCTCGCGCGCCGTCCGCGCCAGCCACGCGGCGTCGGCGACGATGGCGTCCAGCCCGAAGTGGCGGGCGAGCTCGCTCGACCACTGACGGCGCAGGCCGGCGGGCACGACGACGAGGCCGCGGGCCTCGTCGTCGCGCGACGCGATCTCGCTCAGGATGAGGCCGGCCTGGATGGTCTTGCCGAGGCCGACGCCGTCGGCGATGAGCAGGCGCGTGATGCCGTGCCGAAACAGCGCCAGCGCCGGCTCGAGCTGATACGAAAGCAGGTTGATGCTGCCGGTTGCGCCGGCCGACATGCCGCCGAATGGAGTCGCGCGAAGCGCCGCTCGTTGCAGCTCGTGCAGCCATCGGCGCGGCCTGAGCACATGCACGGCGGCGGGAGAGTCGAGGCGACGGGGCCGGTCGAATGGCGTCAGGATCGTGCGCGACGACCCGTAGTTGCTCCGCCCGGCGCCAATGAGCCCGAGGAGCTCACAATCCCCGTACCGCACCTGCCTATCGACCGTCCATGTCTCGCCGCGCACGGCGATCGACTCCCCGCGCAGGTCGCGGGCCTCACCGTTTTCGGGATCCACGCGTTCGTGTGATGGCAACGGCAATGCCGCCCCCCGGCGTACACGGTGGCGGCGGGCAGGCGGCGGCAACCCGCATCAGATCAATGATGTGTGGGAACGCAGGGATTCGACGAGGCACGGTCGAGGACAGCCGCGTTGCAGTCCTTGCCCGATCTCCGAGGCCGCGGATCGCAGGAAGTGCGCGGGCCCTATCGGCGCTCCGCGGCGCGCATTTCTTCGAGCGTGCGACGCGAGACGATCACGGGGTGCGCCGCGCGCGTGCGGGGCGTGGCCGGCACGCGGACCCGCCGGATGCGGCAGCCGCGCGGGAATGTCACCCCCGCGACGTATGGCGAGAGAGCGAGGCTGGAGAGCAACGCTCTTACTTCGCCGCCCGGCTCGGCCTGTGGAGGAGCTGGTACTTTCGGCAGTTCGCGTCGTGCCCACAGCGACAGGGGCAGGAAGCGCAGCATGCCCGCGCGCTCTTCGTCCGCGTCCTCACGGAAGGCCGCGAACGGATCGCGCCGCGATTCGGTCTGTGGCGCTTCGTCCTCCGTCACTTCCTGGACTGGCGCCGCCGCCGTCACGGCCTCCGGCCTCGGCTCGTCTTGCGCCGGCAGCAGTGGCTCGGCTTCGATCTCCGTCAGCCATGCCGTGGGCTCTTCCGCCTGCGGCGGTGGCGTGTAGTCCTCCACCGTCACCGGTGGCGTGAAGTCCTCCACCGTCACCGGCGGCGTGAAGTCCTCCACTCGGGCAGGTTCCTCCGGCTCGAGGAGCAGCGCGGGTTTCTGCACCGGCATGACTGGTTGCGCGGGTTCTTCCCGCGGCGCCTGTTCCTTCTGCTCCTCCGCCGGCCGATCCTGGCGCAAAACCGTAGCCGTAAGCTCCTGCACCGCAGCAGGTTCTTCGATTGGGGCCTGGCCCCGCAAGGGGACTGACCCCCTCCACTCGAATGGGGAGGCCCACGTGGTCGGGGCGGCGGGTGGCGCTTCCTCTACCCGCGCCGGAGGCTCTTCCATCCGGGCAGCCGCGACGTCATCCTCCGGCTCGGCCGCGCGAAGCACGAGCGGCGGCGCCGATTCCGACTTCAGCTCCTCGGCGCGATCGAGAAAGGCGCGCACTTCCGTCGCGAACAGCGTCGGATCGCAGCCGGGCATCGGCTGGGCTTCCTTCTTCCTGCGGAACTTCCCGAGCAAGCCGCCGCCCGCGGCCCGCCCATCGTCGCTCGCCGGGGACGAAGCGAGCTGCGGGATGGTGTGCGTCTGCAGGTGCTCGGCGCCGGCGAGCGATCGCAGATGAGCGATGAGCTCCTCCTCGTCGCGCGGCGAAAGCAGCGCCGTCAGAAGAACGACGTCCGGAACGCGCGCCGACAGCGCGGCAATCGCGGCGTCGCGCGAGTCGACCAGCACGAGCTCCGCCCGCACCTCTCGCTTGATGACGCGTTTCAGGATCGCCGCCTGCCGCAGATCGGGCTCGAGAGCCAGGACGAGTGGCACGCTATGTCCTCAACATGAACATCACGAGCACCGCGCCCACGGTGCCGAAGATCAGCAGCGGAGCGTTTTCGATGCTCTGATGGCGGACGGCGCTGGTGAGCGCATCGCCCAGATCCGCCGCCCGCGCGCCCCACGGCGCGAGACCGTTTCCCCCGGAGAACAAATCGTTGACGCGGTCGCGCACCCGTTCGTCAACGGAAACGAGCGTCAACAGGATCGCGACGAACACCGCTGCCGACGCGACCGCCTGCCGGATTCCAAATTTCATGGGCAACCCCCTGCTTCCCAGTGGTCCTTCCCGACGTTGTCGCCTTCGCAGGGCGCAGCACCATCCCTTTCGCAATCGATATGCCGATCGCGATCGCGGCGGGATCTCCCTCTAATTACAGGCAAACACTGAGGTCTCTCGAACCGCCACCCGATCCCGCCGCGCCGCCTCACGCCGCGCGGTCACGAATTTCGCGGCGCGGCTTACGAAAGTGACGAGTCGCCGTCGGCCGCCGGCGCGCTCCACACGACCTCGCGCGGAGGGCGCCCGCAGCGGTGAATCGCTGCAACGAGAACAACTTGCCTGCCTCCCGCACATGCCCGGACTCGAGCGTGGCATACCCGTTGCGATATGGCCCGCCGTGGCGCGGCGAACTCGCCGCGCAGATCAACTCAAACGCGGCCGCGCCGCAACACACGCACCGCCACGCCGCAACACGGCGGTGCACACACTGGAGGATCCGATGTCTCAGCTCGTCACGCTCGTCAAGTCGCTCGGTCGTCAGGAAGAAGGACAGGACCTGCTCGAGTACGCCCTGCTCGTCGCCTTGATCGCGCTCATCGCGATCGGCGCGGTGACCGCGGCGGGCGGTGCCGTCAGCGGCATCTTCAACGCGATCGCGGGCGCGCTCGCCGGCGCGGCGTAGTAGCTCCACCGGGTCCCGGGTGCCAGCCGACGGCGCCCGGGGCCGCTCGTCAGGCCGAATGACGTTGCAGGAGATGCCGATGCAGTCACCGACCGCCGTGCTCGCGTTGAAACGGATCTCGCTCGCGCGCTTCCGCCGATCCGAGGACGGCCAGGATCTCCTCGAGTACGGACTCCTGGTGTCGCTCATCGCGATCGTGGCGCTCGGCGCCGTGGCGGGGCTCGGAACCACGATCGTCAACGTCTTCTGGGGCGTCATTGCCGCCGCCAGTGTCTAGCGCCGCGTTCGCGGCGCTCGCGGTTGGCACGCTCGCCGCGACGGTCGTCGACATCCGTTCGCGACGCATCCCGAACGGGCTGACCGCGACGATGTCGGGCATCGGCATCGGGCTGGCGGCCACGGGCGCCAGCGGCATCTCGCTCGGCGCGGCGACGTTCGGGTTCGTTCTCGGGTTCGCGCTGATGCTGCCGGGGCATGCGCTCGGCGCCACCGGCGCAGGCGACGTCAAGCTGATGGCCGCCGTCGGCGCCATCCTCGGCCCGGCGACCGTCGTCACCGCCTTTTTGTTCACGGCGATTGCCGGTGGAATCCTGGCGGTCGCCGTCGCGGCGCAGAGACGCAGGCTCGCCGCGACGTTCGCAGGCACGGGACGGCTGATCGCCGCCCCCGCCGGTGTGAAGCAGCAGATTTCCGCCGCCGACATGACGCGGCGGTTCGCATACGGTCCGGCCATCGCGGTCGGCAGCGTGCTCGCGGCGCTGGTCGGATAGGGGCGCAACTCGCAGCGGAACAGGGTGACGCGATGTTCATGAAACGTTTTCGCAATCAACGCGGCGCGGCGCTGCTCGAGACCGCGATCACCATTCCGATCATTCTGCTGATCTCCGTCTCGATTTTTGAATTCGGCCGCGCGTACCAGACCTGGCAGGTGCTCACCAACGCCGCCAGGGAAGGCGCCCGCGTCGCGGTGCTGCCCGCCACGACCAACGATGAGGTCGTGTCGACGGTCACGAGCTACATGACGAGCGGGCGGCTGACCGCCGTCGGCACCGCCAGCGTCAGCGTCGTGCGCAACGTCCCGTTCGGCAGCACGACCGCCTCTCGCGTCACGATCAACTACCCGTTCACGTTCATCGTCCTCAACCCGGTCGCGCAGCTCGTCTCCCGCGGCACCACGACCGGCGCGCCGCTGACGATGCAGGCTGCCGCGCTGATGCGGAACGAATAGGCAGGGACAACTCATGCGCAACCGAATCTTCGCCGTGTTGGCCATCGCGATCCTCGCCGGGGGCGGGCTCGCGTACGGCACCTACAACTTCATGCAGAACCAGCCGGTGAAGTCGGTCGCGATGGCGACCGAGCCCGTCGTCGTGGCCGCCGCCGATCTGCAGCTCGGGTCGGAGCTGAAGAAAGAGGACCTGCAGGTCACGTCGTTCCCCGCGGGCCAGACGCCCGCCGGCTCCTTCAAGGCGCCCGCCGAGATCCTCGGCCGCGGCCTGATCGTGAGCGTGGTGAAGAACGAGCCGATTCTGAGCGCGAAGCTGGCGTCGAAGGAAGCGGGCTCCGGCCTGCCGCCGGTGATTCCTGAGGGCATGCGCGCCGTGTCGGTGCGGGTGAACGAAGTCGTCGGGGTCGCCGGGTACGTGCTGCCCGGCACCCGCGTGGACGTCCTGGCGACGGCGAGTCCGACCGAGGCGCGCGCCGACACCACCTCCCGCCTGATTCTCTCGAACGTGCAGGTCGTCACGGCGGGCACGCGCATGGAGCAGGATCAGGACAAGAACAAGCCCGTGCAGGTGACGGTCGTCACGCTGCTGGTCACCCCCGAACAGTCGGAGCGGCTCGCTCTCGCCAGCACGGAAGGCAAGATCCAGCTCGCGCTGCGCAACCCGATGGACCAGGGCGCGCCGGAGACGCCGGGGATCAGGACCGCCGGCCTGATGGGCGCCGCGCCCGCCGTGCCGGTGCGCCAGGTGGCCTCGTCGGGCCGTCGCCGCGCCGCGCCGCCGGTGACCCAGACCGCGCCCGTGCCGCCGCCACAGCCCACCGTCGAAATGATCCGTGGCGACAAGCGCGCGGCCGAAGTCATCCGTTAGCCGGAAGTAGAGGAGATCCCATGAAACCCCGCGCACAGGCATTTCTCCCGGCGGTCGCCGCCTTCATCATCGTGATTCTCGTCGCGGCGCCCGAAGCGCGGCAGCAGCCGGCATTCGCCGGGTCGCCCGCGCCGGCCGCGCGCCCGGCGGACAAGCCGACGGACATCGACCTGCTCGTCGGCCGCTCGACGATCTTGAATGTCGGATCCACGATCACGCGCGTGTCCCTGACCGTTCCGGACATCGCCGACGCGATGGTGACCACGCCGACGCAGCTGCTGATCCACGGCAAGCAGCCCGGAACAATCTCGTTGTTCGTCTGGGACCGCGCCGGCGCGATCACGTCCTACGAGGTGAACGTCCGCCGAGACCTCAGCGCCCTCGTGGACCACATGAAGCAGCTCTTTCCGGGCGAGTCGGTGACGGTGACCGGCAGCGGCAAGGACGTGATCCTCTCGGGGATCGTCTCGAGCAAGTACGTGATCGAGAAGGCCGCCGATGTCGCCTCCGGCTACGTCGAGAAGAAAGAGAACGTCGTCAACCTGCTGAAGCAGCAGGAAGGCGTCGCGTCGAACCAGGTCATGCTGCGCGTGCGGTTCGCCGAGGTCAGCCGCAACGCGCTCCAGGAAGTCGGCGCATCGCTGTTCTCCGACGGCTACAAGAACCAGTTCGCGCGGACGACGACGCAGCAGTTCGCGGCGCCCGTCTTCGACAAGAACCATCCGAGCGCGGCACTCGGCGACACGCTGGTGTTCAGCGATTACCTCAACCTGTTCCTGTTCGACGCGAAGAACAAGCTCGGCGCGGTGATGAAGGCGCTTCAGGGCAAGGGAGTGTTCCAGAGCCTCGCCGAGCCGAACCTGATCGCGCTCAACGGGAAGGAAGCCAGCTTCCTCGCCGGCGGCGAGTTCCCGTACCCGGTGCCGCAGGGCAACTTCGGGTCGTTCACGATTCAGTTCAAGGAATATGGCGTCCGCCTGTCGTTCACGCCGACGGTCCTCGGCGGCGACCTCATCAACCTGAAGATTGCGCCGGAAGTCAGCTCGCTCGATTTCAACAACGCCGTCGTCATCGAGGGCTTCCGCATTCCCGCGCTGACGTCGCGCCGCGCCTCGACTGAAATCGAGATCCGCGACGGGCAGACGTTCGCCATCGCCGGCCTGATGAACAACACCGCGCTGTCGTCGATGCGCAAGGTGCCCGGCATCGGCGATATCCCGGTGCTCGGCCTGCTGTTCCGCAGCCGCGCCTACCAGAAGGACCAGACGGAGCTCATCGTGATGGTCACGCCGCAAATCGTGCGGCGCGATTCGACGGGCGTGTCCGAAGGGCTGCCGTCGCTCGTCGAACCGTTCCTGGGGAAGCCGTCGTCCGCCATCGCGCAGCCCGCGCCGTACGTCGGGTCGCCGCGCTACCCGGCGGCCAAGCCGAGCGGCGGAACCGCAGCGGCCCCGCAGCCGGCTGCTCCGGCGTCGCCGGCCGCCGCGGCGCAGGCTCCCGCGCAGACCCCCTCGCAGCCACCGGCCGCGGTCATCGACTCGCGCCCGATTTCCGGCGCCGCGAGCGTGCCGGCCGCCTCGGCCACGCAGCCCGCGCCGCAGCCGGCGGCCCCGGTCGCGGCTCCCGTTCCCGTCAAGCCGACGAAACAGGAGATCGACGCGCAGAAGCGCGAAGCGGAGCGCCAGAAGGCTGCCGACAAGGCCGAAGCGAAACGCCGTGCGGAGCAGGCGAAGAAGGACGAGCAGCAGCGCAAGCAGAGCGCGAAGCTCGAGCAGGAGCGCGCCAGGCGCGAGGCTGACGCGGCGAAGAAGAACGCGGAGGCCTCCCGAAAGAAGGCCGAAGAGGACCAGAAGCGGCAGCGCGCGCTCGACGATGCGGCGGCGCGTCTGAAGCAGGCGCAGGCAGCCTACCAGGCGGAGATCGAGAAGGCGAAAGGGGGCAGCAATGACAAAGCCAAAGGTCCGGGCCGGAACGACCAAGCGCCCTCGCCCCGCCACTAAGGTCACGTGGGGAGGATAGCGATGGACAGAATCACCCGCCTTCGCCGCGACCAGTCGGGCATGAGCCTGGTCTTCGTCGGCCTCGGGATGATGGCGATGCTCAGCGCGAGCATGCTCGCCATCGACGTCGGCATGTTGATGACCGCCCGCAGCCAGGCGCAGAACTCCGCCGACGCCGGCGCGCTCGCCGGCGCCACGGCGCTCGTCTACGACAGCTTCACGGATCATTCCGCCGGCGGTCCCGCCGTGACGAGCGCCGTCGCCGCCGCGACCGCGAACCAGGTGATGGGCGGCAACGTGGCGGTGGGCCCCGCGGACGTCGAGTTCCTCTACGGCCCGAACGGCCAGATGAACCGGGTGAGGGTGACCGTGTATCGGCGCGCCGATCACGGCAATCCCGTCTCGACGCTCGTCGCGCGGTACTTCGGCGTGTCCACGGCCGACATCGCGGCGACCGCGACCGCCGAGGCGGCGCCCGCCAACGCGATGACGTGCGTGAAGCCCTTCACGATTCCCGACAAGTGGATCGAGAAGCAGACGGCCCCATGGGACGGCGACGACACGTACGACGCGTACGACAACAAGGGAGTGCCGCTCGCCAACCCCGACATCTACGTGCCGGCGACCCAGAGCGGCTACACCGGCTACAACCAGGAATCCGAACGCGGTCAGCCCCTGATGATCCGCGCGAGCACGGGCAACAACATCACGGTGAGCTTCTACTTCTCGATCGCGATCGGCGGGCTCACGGGCGGCGCCGCGTACGACTGGAACATCGCGAATTGCAACACGACCATCATGCACTTCGGCGACCCGCTGGTGTCGGAACCCGGCGCCATGACGGGCCCGACCATCTCGGGCGCCGAGGAACTGATTGCAAAAGACCCCGGCGCGTACTGGGACGAGGGGACGAAGACGGTCAAGGGCAGCAACGGAAGCTGTTCGACATGCGGCAGCCGCAGCCCACGCGTGTTCCCGATTCCGCTCTACGACCCGATCGTCTATGACAGCGGCAAGCGCAACGGCCGCACGGCCGACCTGGTCCTCGCGAACTGGATCGGCTTCTTCCTGGATCACGTCGACGGCAACGGCCTCTACGGGCGGATCATCCCGATCGGCGGCATCTACGATTCGTCGGCGGAAGCCGCGCCTTCGGGCGCGTTCCCGCTGGCGATCCGCCTGGTGAAGTAGCGACGGTGACCTGTGGACCGGCTTTGACTATCGACTAACGACTAGCGACGACATGGCCCAACTAGCAGCATCGATCATCACGCACGACGACGAATTCAAGCGGCAGGTCGCCCAGATGCTGCGCGCGTGCGGCGTCCCGGTCGGTATCGTGGAAGGGGCCCGGGTCGCCACCGAGGGCCCCGGACCGGATCTGGTGGTCGTCGACATACGCGGAGACGTGTCGACCGGCATGGCGGCGATCGAACGGCTGCGCGTGACGCAGCCGTCGGTCGCCATCTTCGCCATTGCCGCGACGGCCGAACCCGACTTGATTCTCCAGGCGATGCGCGCGGGCGCCAACGAGTTCTTTCCCTGGGTTCCCGGCGGCGCGTCGCAGGCGTCGCGCGCGATGGAGGACTCGTTCCAGGGCGCGGTGCGGCGCGCGGGCGCTCGCCGCGAGGCGGCGACGGCCGGCGCGCGTCAGCCGTGCGTGACGCATGTCTTTCTCGGCGCCAAGGGGGGCGCGGGAACGACGACGGTGTCGGTCAACTGCGCCGTCGAACTGGCGCGGCTGACGAAGCGGCCAACCGCCATCATCGACTTGAAGCCGTGCCTCGGCGAAGTGGCGCTCTTCCTCGGCGTGCGGCCGCGCTTCACGGTGCTGGACGCGATCGAGAACCTGCACCGGCTGGACAGGGACTTCCTCCGCGAGCTGATGGCCCGTCACAAGTCGGGTCTCGACATCCTCGCGGCGTCCGAACAGTTCGATCGACCCAACGCGCAGGACGCCAGCGCGATCGAGGAGCTGCTGCGCGTGCTGTCGCGCCTCTACGACTACATCGTCATCGACGCCGGCAACATGATCAACGCGTGCGCCGTCTCCGCGCTGTACGCGGCGGACACGATCTTCCTTGTCACCAACCCCGACGTGCCGTCGATCCGCAACGCGCAGCGCCTGGTCGATCGCGTCCGCCAGCTGGGGGCCGGCAGCGAACGCGTCAAGATCCTGCTGAACCGCGTGTCCGATCAGCACCTCATCGCGCCGAAGCAGATCGAGACGGCGCTCGGCTACGGGATCCATCACGCGTTCCCGAGCGATTACCGGACCGTATCGACGGCGCTCAACTCCGGGGTGCCGCTCGCGTTGACGAACCACTCGGAGATCTCGGCGCAGTTCGGCAGCTTCACGCGCCACCTGCTCGGCCTCCAGGACGACGCGAAGCCCGAGCCGGAGAAGCGCAAGGCATTCCTGGGCATCCTCTGATTCGGGCCAATCCTCATGACTCTGTCGCTCAATATCCCGCAGCCGCAGCCGACATCGCCAGCCTCGGCGGCGCGTCCGCGCGTGGAAGCGCCGCGGCCGCAGTACCTCGAGCTGAAGGCCAACGTCCACCGCAAGCTCCTCAACCGCCTGAACCTCGAGGCGCTCGCCTCGGCCGAGCGGTCGCGCGCGGAAGCGGAAATCCGGACGCTGCTGTTCGATCTGATCGCGGAAGAGGGGATGCCGCTCAGCATGACGGAGCGCGAGGGGATCCTCGGCGACGTCATCGACGAGGTCTTCGGGCTCGGTCCCCTCGAGCCGCTGCTGCGCGACCCGACGATCAGCGACATCCTGGTGAACACGCACAAGCAGGTCTACGTCGAGCGCGCCGGCAAGCTCGAGCGGCTGCCGACGACGTTCCAGGACGACAAGCACCTGATGCGCGTGATCGACCGGATCGTCAGCGGCGTCGGGCGCCGCGTGGACGACAGCTCGCCGATGGTCGACGCGCGGCTCGCCGACGGATCCCGCGTGAACGCGATCATCCCGCCGCTCGCGGTGGACGGCCCGCTGCTCTCGATTCGCCGCTTCCCGGCCGAACGCCTCAAGGCCGAGGATCTGGTCACCATCCGATCGCTGACGCGCCAGATGCTGGAGTTCCTCGAGCACTGCGTGCGCGCGCGGCTGAACATCCTGATCAGCGGCGGCACCGGCGCCGGCAAGACGACGCTGCTCAACGTGCTGTCGTCGTTCATCTCGGAGCGGGAGCGGATTGTCACCATCGAAGACGCCGCCGAGCTGCAGCTCCACCAGGAGCACACCGCGCGGCTCGAGACGCGCCCGCCGAACGTCGAAGGGAAAGGCGCCATCCGTCAGCGGCAGCTCCTGATCAACGCCCTCCGCATGCGGCCGGACCGCATCGTCGTCGGCGAAGTGCGCGGCGAGGAAGCGCTCGACATGCTCCAGGCGATGAACACGGGGCACGACGGGTCGCTGACGACCGTCCACGCCAACACGCCGCGCGACGCGCTGTCGAGAATCGAGACGATGATCGCGATGGGGGCGACCAACCTGCCGGAGCGCGCCATGCGCCAGCAGATTGCCGCGGCCATCCACGTGGTCATCCAGCAGTCGCGCATGAGCGACGGCACGCGCAAGGTCACGAGCATCTCGGAGATCACGGGGATGGAGGGGGACGTGATCACCATGCAGGAGATCTTCCTCTTCGAGAAGCTCGGCGTGACGCAGGACGGCAAGGTGATCGGCCGGTTCCGCGCGACGGGCGTGCGGCCGAAGGCCTGCGAGCGCCTGAAGGCCTCGGGCATCCACCTTCCGCCCGACATGTTCGAGGGGATCACGGAGGTCAGGTGATGCTGGTCCTGGTGTTTCTCGCGTTCGTGCTCGGCGCCGGCCTCGTGCTCGGCGCCTTCGCCGCGATCAACAAAGTGCCGGGGGCGATGGCGCAGCGCCGGCTCGAAGGACGGCTGGCGGAGTTGTCGGCGCCGATCGACGAGCCGGACAAGACGCAGAAGAAGCTCGTCAAGGCACAGAAGGTCGGGCCCATGCCCGCCCTCGACCGCATCGTCGGCGACACGACGCGCGGGTCCGCGCTCGGCCGCTGGATCGAGCAGTCCGGCACGAAGGCGACGATCAGCGGCATGCTGCTGGCGGGACTCGGCTGCGCGATCGCGATGATGCTCGTGGCCGGCGCGGCCACCCGGGCACCGTGGTCGCTGCCGTTCGGCGCCGCCGCGGGGTTCGCGATCCCCTTCATGGTCCTGCGCTTCAAGCGGACGCGCCGGATGCGCGCCTTCGAGGAGCAGTTCCCCGAAGGGCTCGACCTCATCTCGCGCGCGCTGAAAGCCGGGCACGCCTTCGCCACCGGACTGAAGATGGTGGCCGACGAGCTGCCCGAGCCGGTGGGCCCCGAGTTCCGGAAGACCTTCGACGAGCAGAACTTCGGGCTGCCCCTGAAGGACGCGCTGGAGAACCTGACGGCGCGCGTGCCGCTGCTGGATGTCCGCTTCTTCGCGACCGCGGTGCTCATCCAGCGCGAGACGGGCGGCAACCTCTCGGAGATCCTCGAGAACCTCGCGCACGTTGTGCGGGAGCGCTTCAAGATCCTGCGGCAGGTTCGGGTCTATACCGCCCACGGACGAATGACGGGCTACGTGCTCCTGGCGCTGCCGGCCGTGCTCGCCATCGCGCTGTCGTTCATCAACCCGGACCACATGAACATGCTGTTTCGCGAGCGCATGGGACAGATGCTGCTGGTGACCGCGCTCGTCATGCAGACGCTCGGGTTCCTGTGGATCAAGCGCGTCGTCAAGATCGAGGTGTAGCGTGGTGATGCTGCTGCCGCTTCTGGCGTTCGTGTTCGGCTCGCTCGTCGTGGCGGCCGCGGCCGTCGCGCTGATGCCCAGGCGCGGCGCGGCCATCGACCGCCGGATCGAGGAGCTGACGCTCGGCCGCGCGCCCGAGGAGGACGGCAGACCCCGGCTGCAGAGCCTGATTGGCCTGTTCAAGAGGATTGGCGAAAAGGCGCCGCATTCGCCGAAGGAGATGGGGTCCCTCCGGCTGCGGCTCGTGCAGGCCGGGTACCGCCGCACCGAGGCACTGACGATCTTCTTCGGCATCCGCGTGATGTTCGCGCTGGCCTTGTTCGTGTTCTTCTCGTCGGGGATCGTCGCGCGGCCGAACATGACGGTGGCGCTCGCGGGCCTGGCGATGGGATACGTCCTGCCCGGCATGGCGCTGGCCCGCCTGGCGAAGCGGCGCGCCCATCAGATCCGCCTCGCCCTGGCCGACGCGCTCGATCTGCTCGTGGTCAGCGTCGAAGCGGGGCTCGGCCTGGACCAGGCCCTCACGCGCGTCGGCAGCGAGCTGGCGTTCGCGTACCCGGCGCTCTCGGACGAGCTGCGGCTCATCAACCTCGAGCTGCGCGCGGGCAAGCCGCGCGCCGAGGCGCTGCGCAATCTCGCCGACCGCACCGGCGTGGACGACCTCAGCTCGCTCGTCACGATGCTGATTCAGACCGACAAGTTCGGCACCAGCGTTGCGCAGTCGCTGCGCGTGTATTCGGAGACGCTGCGGACCAAGCGCCGGCAGCGCGCCGAGGAAGCGGCGGCGAAGACCGGCGTCAAGATGGTGTTCCCGCTGGTGTTCTGCATCTTCCCCGCGATCTGGGTCGTCACCATCGGACCGGCGGCGATCAAGTTCGTCACGGTGCTCTTCCCGATGATTGAAGGGATGAAGAAGTAATGCCCCTCATCGCCCGGAACGTGGACACGGGGGAGGTCGTCGCCGACCGGGTCGGCGTGGCGGCCACGCGCGCGACGCGCGCCGTCGGCCTGCTGACGCGCGCCGCGCTCGACGCGGGTGAGGCGCTCTGGATCGTGCCGAGCCGCGGCGTGCACACGTGGGGCATGCGCTTCGCGATCGATGTCATCGCGCTCGACCAGCGGGGTGTCGTCATCGACTGCGTGTTCCGGCTCAAGCCCTGGCGGATCCGGCTGCCGCGCCGCGGAACGGCCGGCGTGCTCGAACTTCCGGTCGGCGCGCTGGAACGGTCGCGGACCGCCATCGGGCATCGCATCGAGTTCCAGAGCGTCGTGCCCGCGCCCGCGCTGCGGCCCGGGCGCGGCGTTGCAGCCGCCATTCCGGCGGTCGCCAGCGATCTCGAGGAGTTGCGTTCATGATTTCCGCCGTTGCGACCGCGCCGTCGGCGGCCGTCCGGACGCATCCCGCGCCGCCGCCGCCGCCGTCCACCATCGAGGAGTCCGGCCTTCATCCCGACACGCTCGCGCAACTGCTGCTGAAGACGCTGATCGCGGGAGAGGCGAGCGGCACGGGTCTGGCGGATCGGCTGCGACTGCCGTACGCGGTCCTCGAGGCGCTGGTGCAGCACGCGCGCGTCGAGAAGCTCGTTGAAGTGCGCGGCGCGACCGGAGCCGGCACCGCCGGTTATCGGTACGCGCTGACGGACCTCGGGCGGGATCGGGCGACGCAGTTCCTGGACGTCTGCCGCTACATCGGTCCGGCGCCGGTGCCTCTGGCGCAGTACAACGCCTACGTGCGCGCGTGCATGTCGGCCCGGCCGTACCTGGACCGCACCCGCCTGGCGAGGGGGTTCGAACACCTCGTGGTCAACAAGCCCATGCTCGATCAGCTCGGGCCGGCCGTGAATTCGGGGAAATCGCTGTTCCTCTACGGAGCGCCGGGCAACGGCAAGACCGTCATCGCGGAGGGAATCGGACACGCGATCGGCGACGACATCCACATGCCGCACGCGATCGACGTGGACGGCCAGATCATCACGATGTACGACCCGGTGAGCCACCAGCGCACGGGATCGGACGCCGCCGGCGGCAGCGTCATCGCGAGCGCGGTGCACGACCGGCGCTGGCAGTCGATCCGGCGTCCGATCGTGGTGGTCGGCGGCGAGCTGACCCTCGAGATGCTCGACCTGACCTTCAACCCGATCGCGAAGTTCTACGAGGCGCCGATCCAGTTGAAGGCCAACGGCGGCGTCTTCGTCGTGGACGACTTCGGGCGGCAGCGGATCCCGCCGAGGGACCTGCTGAACCGGTGGATCGTCCCGCTCGAGAGCCGGGTCGATTTCCTGACGCTGCACACCGGCCGCAAGTTCGAGGTGCCGTTCAACGTCCTGATCGTGTTTGCGACCAACCTCGAACCGGCCTCGCTCGCCGACGAAGCGTTCCTGCGCCGCATTCCGTACAAGATCGTCGCGAAGAACCCGACGGTCGAGGAGTACTGCCGCATCTTCGAGCTGAACTGCCGGAAGCGAGGCCTGCCTTTCGATCCCGTGATGGTGGAGTACCTGAATCGCAAGTACTACCAGCCCAGGCGGCTCCAGATGCGCGCCTGCCATCCGCGGGATCTCATCGAGCAAGTGGTGGACATGTGCCGCTACCAGGAGCGTGAGCCGGTCATCACGCGCGACCTGCTCGACGCGGCCTGCGCGAGCTACTTCCTCGAAGAGGCGGAGTCGCAGGGGGCGCCGTCATGAAGCGGGCGGCCGTCGCCAGTTTTGGCATCGAGCTCACGCAGCCGTGGCGGGGACGCGAGACGTGGCGCGTCGACGCGGAGCGGCTCAGCGACATTGCCGCGCGCGCCGTGGTCATCGTGCTTTTCTCGATGATGGCCATCCGGTTCGGCTCGGACTTCGTCGCGACGGGACGCGTGACCGGCCTGCTGCTCCTCGTGAGCGAGGTGCTGGTCGTCGCGCTCACGATCATGCGCCGATCGGCCGCCGCCGTCGACCGCAGCACGCGGGCGCGCATTCTCACCGCCGTCTCCATGCTCGGCCCGCCGCTGCTGCGCCCCGGCCACATGACCGCACTCGCCCCTGAGACGCTGACCGCCTGCCTGTCGATTGCCGGCCTGGCCGTCGTCATCGCCGGCAAGCTCACGCTCGGGCGCAGCTTCGGGCTCATGCCCGCCAACCGCGGCATCGTGTCGTCGGGCATCTACGGTTTCGTCCGCCACCCGATCTACATGGGCTATCTCGTCACGCACGTGGCGTTCCTGGCCGCGAATCCGGGATTGTGGAACATCGCCGCCCTGCTTGCGGCGGATGCCGCGCTCCTCTCGCGCGCGGTCTGCGAGGAACAGACGCTCGCGCGCGACCTGCGCTACCGCGCGTACCAGCAGCAGGTCAGATGGAGGGTTTGTCCGGGCGTGTTCTGAGCCAACCTTCGTGGCTCGTGGCTCGTGGCTCGTGGCTCGCAGCTCGGAGTTCGCAGCTCGTCGCGTGTGGCTCGTGGCCCGTGGAATGGCGCGGTGAAGCGGGCTGAGAGTTGCGGGTTGCGAGCTGCGAGCTGCGAGCTGCGAAGTCGATTCAGCGGCACGTCAACGCACGTCGAGCCTGACCGATCCCCTGTCGTGCACGGTGGCATCGAAGACGACGGATCGGCATCCCGCATTCCACACCGGCCGTGCGAGGCAACTGCGATTGTCGGTCTCGATCATCGCCCGGCCCAGCGAGCTGGCCGCGAGCACGCGTCCGGTCGTCACATCAGCCACCCGGACCCTCAGCTCGGGATAGGCGTCCCCATCTTCACGGCCGAAGGCCCAGAACGCGATCCGCTCACCGCAGAAGGACGGGTTCGAGAGCCAGTTCCAGCCAGGCAAATCGAGCCGCCGCAGCGCGAGCTGCGGCTCGGAGGCAGGGCCCGCCAGCGTCGCCTCGAACCACCACTGGCTCGCCCCTCCGTACGTGGCGCCGCGCGACACGATGGCCGTCGTCGCATACGGCTCGCACGGTTCGACGAACAGCCGCGATGCGGCGCGGTGCGCCCGGTGGATCCAGGCCAGCACGCGGCCGGACGCCCGCACCGGAAAACACTCCGTGCTGTCGATGTCGTTCTCGAACGTGCGGGGCGCGCCGAGCGCCGCGCCTGCGAGCGCCGCGAATGGCCCCTCAGCGAGCCGGATCTCTGCCTCCGTTGGTTCTGGCGGCGTGGGTGCCCGCTGATCGTCGGCCGTGGCCAGCGACCACGTCGCGGCTGACATCAGCAGGATGATGGCTCGCACAAGCACGTCCTTCCGCCTCCGTTCCGCTGCGGCCAAGTGGTCGCGCCCTCTATCGCCGGCGTGCTGCCTGCGCGATCGCCACCCAGCGATCCACCGGCAGGCTCCGGACGATCTCGCCGATCGCATCCAGCGCCAGATCGTCCGCGGTCTTGAAGCGGATGCACGCTTTCCCCATGTCGAGTTTCTTTCCCGCGGTCCCGAAGGCATCCTTCAGACGGCCGGCGAGCGCACGGTCACCGTAAACGGGCATCAGGTGCAGCGACAAGCCCGTCTTTTGCGACGCGAGCGCCGCGTACCACAGCGGCTGGCCGTTGTAGGTGTCGGGATAGCGCTTCAGCGGGACCTGGTACACGAGCTTGTTGCCGCTGATGACCTCCTCGTACCCGTCCGGGAGGTTCCGGCGGATCACGTCGCGCACCCGCTCGACTTCCCGGCGGCGGTCCGCCGGCAGCTTGGCGAGAAACGCGGTGACGGTTGGTGAGCCCGCCTTCGGAGCCATGACATCTCCTCGAGGAAGACGCGTTGGGCCAATCGACGCTCATCCGACATCCCGACTTGCACGAGCCGCATCGACGACTGTTGACAACGCGGACTGATCGCTCACGTTAGCGCGACCGGGCGGCGAGCTGCAAGTGACGGCATGGCAGTGGACTCGGAGCCCACTACCCCGGTCGTGAGTAGTGCAGTCCGCTCGCGCCGGGCGGCACGAATGCTGTGCCAGCCTCGAACCGGTGGCGGACGTCGCGCAGCCCCTCAGGGCCGCCTCCGCGGGTGCTCCGCGCTCGAGCGGCCTGCAGCGGCCGGGCACGAGTGTTGTGCCACGTCGAGCTCCGTCCGGACGGAGTTCCACGACAACATGCGGACGTTCGTATCATGCGAATCGTGCGCGCCGCCCGATCGAGTCGACATCCGGGCGCAGCTACGACCGCGAATAAAGTTGTGCATTCGCCAAGAAAGTACTTGACAGGTTTCCCGACGATCGCCGCGGCACCTGTCGACTCGCGCGTGGATGCCGCTTCGCGCGCGTTGGGCGCATGCCAGCGCTGATTTCTGGCGTGCCCACGCCGAAAATCATTCCTACCCGCTCGATCGTTCGTCGTCGTCCTTCATAGAGCGATCGAAAACGACGATGTTACAAAGGTACATGACGACACTGTCTCTCTTCACAACTTTGTCTGACGCGGATCTTCTGTCGCGAGTCGTGGTGCTCGCAGGCACCGAGCGCGCTGCAACCGCAGAGTTGATTGCTGCGCTCGCCGAGGTCGATGGACGGCGGTTGTACCTCGGCGCCGGGTGCTCGTCGTTGTTCACGTATTGCACGCAGATCCTGCACCTCTCGGAGAGCGCCGCGTACGCGAGGATCCAGGCCGCCCGCACCGCGCGGTGTCATCCTGCAATCCTGGAGCGCCTCGTTGCCGGTTCGCTGACACTGACATCTGTCTATCTGCTTGCGCCCGTCCTGACACCGGCGAACTGCAGCGAACTCCTCGATGCCGCGGCGCACAAGAGCAAGCGCGACGTGGAGCAGCTCGTGGCGCGCGTTCGTCCGCAGCCGCCTGTGCCCTCGGTCGTTCGTAAACTGCCGGCGCGAGCGACGTCGGCACCTGTCTTACTCGCTGAGCAGGAGCCCACAGGCCGCGCGGCCATGATGTGCGGGACTACTACCATCCTGCCTGCGCGCCAACCGACGACGCCACGGTTTGTCGTCCAGCCGCTGGCGCCTGAGATGTACAAGGTGCAGTTCACGCTGTCTCGCGAGGGCCATGGCACGCTGCGCCGCGCGCAGGACCTCCTGCGGCACAGCGTACCGACGGGGGACGTGGCCGCGATCTTCGAGCGCGCCCTGAAGCTCCTCGTGGAGGATCTCGAGAGGAGCAGGCTGGCCGCGACCGCGAGGCCGCAGCGTGAGCGCCAATCGGACCCGCGCTCGCGGCACATTCCGTCAGCGGTGAAGCGTGCGGTGTGGAGGCGTGACCGTGGCCGCTGCGCATTTGTCGGCACGGAAGGGCGGTGCACCGAGCGAGGCTTGCTGCAGATCCACCACCTCGTTCCGTTCGCCGACGGTGGAGAGACTACCGAGGGGAATCTTCAGCTCCGCTGCGCGGCCCACAACCGGCACGAAGCGGATTTGTGGTTTGGACCAGGTGGCGCCGGATCGGTCAGGGAGCAGTCACAACCGCATGGGTGAACGCGATAGTGGTGACGGAACTTGGCCCTGCCGGGCCGCAGGAGTGCTTTGCTTGCGTCTGCAAATCTGCCAGAGTCAGAACGGCATCATTCTCGAATGTCATTCAATAGGACATCCTCGTGGAGTCACCTGGCTGTCTCGGCGGCGAACCGCATATCTCGTGGAGGGGAAATGGGCGCAGATAGCGGCATTCCAACGGTGGAGCAGGCGTTCGCGAACATGTCGGTGATCGGCCACGACTACAAGCTGGAAGGCTTCACGCGTCGAGCGGCGGAGCTCAACGCAGTCGTGCAGCTCGAAAGCGCGAAGGTGCTGAAGTCATCCAGTGACGGCCTCCGCGAGAGCATCGATCGCCTGACAGACGCGAGCAATCAGAACACGGAGGTTATGTCGCGGTGGGCCATGTCGACGGCGCGGTGGACGATGGCGCTGACGTGGGCGACGATAGCGCTCTTTGTCGCCATGCTCGCGCAGATCGCGGTAATGATCTGGACGGCGACGAAGTAGGAATGCAAATCAGGGATCACCTTGTGGTCGAGCGAGAACGCTCGCGTCATTTACCAGGCCAGCCGGGACGCTTCAACCATGTGGGCAGCGGTGTCGCGGTCGGCTTGATCGTGTAGCGATAGGCCTCGATCAGCCAGTTGCCTGCCTTGTGCAGGACCAGCGTGCACTGTCCTTCGTAGGTGGGCAGAGGCTTTCCGCCGGGATCGTTGACGCCGCGCAGCTCCCATTTGCCATCGGCCACAGCGACGTCTCCCGTGACGCAGCGGACCGCCCGCAGTGTGAGCGGGTGCTTCGACGATCGGTACTCCCGGCGATTGAACATGTCCATCCGATTCTGCCTGATCGTATCGCGCGTCCGCTCGATCGTCTCGTCGGGATGGACGATGTCGCCCTCCTCCGACCAGAGCGCCGCGAGCTTTTCCGCGTCGTAGTTGGACCAGTGCACGGCATACGCGTCACCGATCTGGAGGATGGCGCGCAGGTCCTGAGGCGTGCAGCCGGACGCGAAGTCGACGCCTCCAGGCGATCCGGCCGGCCGGAAGCGCGGCGCCGTTGCCGGTCGTGTTCCGGGCGCCGGCGGAGTGGCCTGGCGCAGCGCGTCGATGTCGGAGACGATCGCGTCCACGAGCCCCTCGACGACGACGCGGCCTTTGGCCGCGGTCGCCAGCGAGGGATCCCCCCAGACGCCGCTCGCAGAGAAGATCCCTCGAGCGCGCGGGTTGCGTGTGAGGCGCAGCTCGGCGGCCGGCGGCGAGAAATCCTTCGCCGCGCGCGTCATGTCCACGGACGCGGGGTCCACGTACAGCATCATCGAGGTTTCGACTTCGTCGGCGTGCGCGCCTCCCTCCTGGCGGCGGACCCTCGCCGAGAGCACGTTGAGCTGCTGCTGGATGTTCGTGTAGCCGAGCAGGATGCCGTCGGCGGCGAGCGACGCGACCGCCGCGTCAAGGCCGGCGGTCGTCGTCGTTCCGGCGTTGAGCACGTAGAAACGGCGCGGCCCGAATCGCGACAGGCTCCGCGCGACGTCCACGGTCAGCGATCTCGCGGTGTCGAGGGAGAGAGTCGCGTTGCCCGGGTACTCCTCGAACGCGGGTTCGAAATGATACGGGAGCGCGGGCGCGACAGCAACCAGCGTGCGATCCATGACCCGCCGCGTGAGGTACTCCGCGAGGATCGCATCGGTTCCCAGCTTCAGGTGAGGGCCATGCTCGATGGCGGCGGACCCGAGCGGAATCAGGACCACCGTGTCGGAGCGGAGCGCGGCTTCCGCCTCGAGCCAGGGGATATCCGCCAGGCTCACGCTTTTCGGCGCGGGCGCCTGCATCGGCCCGAGAGCGACCGCGGCGAATGCGGCAAGCGACAGCGTGAAAACGCGCATAATGGCTCCGTTTCCGAGAAGCGGACTGTACACTGAATCAATGGCTGACTGGGATGCCGCGCGCTACCACCGGCTGTCCGACCCGCAGGTGGGATGGGGACGCCGGGTGGCCGCGCGGCTCGCCGCGGCGCCCGGTGAGCGCGTCCTCGACCTCGGGTGCGGCACAGGACGTTTGACGGCCGAGATCGCCAGCCGGCCGGGAATAACCGTCGTCGGGCTGGACCGGTCCGCCGCGATGCTTTCGCAGGCCCGGCCGCGGTCTTCGTCGCGAGCGGACGAGGGAAGAGCCGCGGCATACGTGCGGGGCGAAGGCGTGGCGCTGCCGCTCCGGGCGGGCATCTTCGATGCGGTCTTCAGCACGGCCACCTTCCACTGGATTCCCGATCACGAAGGGCTGTTCGGCGAGGTCTATCGCGTCCTGAAGCCGGGCGCGCGCCTGGTGTCGCAATGCGGCGGCGGGCCGAACCTCCAGCGGCTGCTCGAGCGGACCCATGCGCTGATGCGCGACGGGCGTTTCTCGCGCTGGTTTCCCGACTGGAGGGATCCCTGGCGCTTTGCGGGCGTGAGCGAGACCGAGGCGCGGCTCGCGCGGATAGGGTTCGTCGATATCAAGGTCTCACTGGAGGCCGCGCCGACGAGCCTCCCTGACGCGGTTGCGTTCGCCGAGTTCATCTCCACGGTGTGCGTCCGGCATCACGTCGACAAGTTGCCTCCGCGGGAACGCGACGGGTTCGTCGCGGAGCTGGCGGGGCGCGCGGCCGCCGACGATCCGCCGTGGACGCTCGACTACTGGCGTCTGAATATCGACGCGCGGAAACGCGGCGTATGACTTCGACATACGCCGAGCGCGCCGCACGGCACGGGGCTCATGGCGACGCAGAGCGGCGGCGGTCGCGGCTCGTGTCGTGGCTGCGCCTTGCGACCATTCTGCCGGGGCTCGCCGCGCTCGTCTGGGGCCTCGCCCACGTCGCGCACGGCGGGTTGCCCGCCGTCGCGGCGGGGATCGTGCTGCTCCTCGCGTATGGCGGGCTCGTCGTCTGGCACGCGCGCATTGAAGACCGCGCGGCGTGGTTCGACGCGCTGCGGCTCGTGAACGAGCGGGCGCTCGCGCGCACGGAGCGCCGGTGGGACGCGCTGCCGCCCGCTGAGGCCCCTCCATCCATCGATCTTCCGCATCATCCGTACGCGCTGGATCTCGATCTGTTCGGCCGCGCGTCGCTCTTCCAGTTCCTGGGTCCCGCCGCCACGCCGCAGGGCAGGGGCACGCTCGCGCGCTGGCTTGTCGGGCCGGCCCCTCCCGCCGAGATCCTCGAACGTCAGGGGGCGGTGCTCGAGCTCGCGGCCAGGCACGAGTGGCGCGAGCGGCTTGCCGCGCACGGCGTCCTCGCCGGCGACATCCGCCGCGCCGAGATCGACCCATTCCTCGAGTGGGCCGAGGGCCCGAACCCGTTTCCACGAAGCCGTGTGGCGCTCCAGGTGCTGGCGATCGTCCTACCGCTGACCACCTGTATCCTGCTGGCGCTGTTCTTCGCTGACGTGATGGACGCCGCCGTCTGGCTCATCCCGCTGACGATCGGCATCGTGCTGTCGTTCGTGACGTCGAAGACGATCGCGCACGAGTTCGATCGCGCGGGCGTGGGACAGTACGGGCTCTCGCGATACGCCCACCTCTTCCGGCACGCGACCGGGGAACCATTCGACGCGCCGCCGCTCGGTGCGATTCGCGAGCGCCTCGGCGCGGAGGGGCGAGCCGCTCCGCTCTGCATGGCGCGGCTCAATACGATCCTGAGCTTCGCGGCGTTCAGATACAGCGCCGCGCTGCTGCACTTTCCCGTCCAGGCGCTCACGTTATGGGATTTCCACTGGCTGTTCGCGCTCGACCGGTGGCGCGCGCGCGCCGGCCGCCACGTGCGCGACTGGATGGATGCGCTCGGCGAGATCGACGCGCTGGCCGCGCTGGCCTGCATCAAACACGACAATCCGGACTGGGCGATGCCCGACATCGACCCGCAGCTCTCTCTGGCGGCAACCGCGCTCGGCCACCCGTTGCTCCCCGCCGAGCGGCGTGTGGCGAACGACGTGGAAGTCGGTCCGCCAGGAACGCTGCTGCTCGTGACCGGCTCGAACATGTCGGGCAAGAGCACGCTGCTTCGTGCCGTCGGGCTCAATACCGTGATGGCGCAGGCGGGCGGCTGCGTCTGCGCGTCGCGGCTGCGGATGCCACCCTCCGACCTTCAGACGAGTATCCGCGTCCAGGACTCGCTCGAGCTGGGCCTTTCGTACTTCATGGCCGCGCTCGCGCGATTGAAAGGCGTCGTGGACGCCTCCGAGCACGAGCGGCCGGGGCGCGTGCTCGTGTATCTGCTCGACGAGATCCTCCAGGGCACCAACAGCGTCGAACGCGGCATTGCGGTGCGCGCCGTCGCCGGCCACCTGCTCGATGCGGGAGCGATCGGCGCGATGACGACCCACGATCTGGCGCTCGCCGGCGAAGAACCGCTCAAAGGCGCCGCGCGCCTGGTCCATTTCACGGAGCTCGTGGACGACGACGGTGCGATGTGGTTCGATTACCGGTTGCGCGACGGTCTCGCGACGTCGCGCAATGCGCTCCGGCTCATGAGCTTGATCGGGATCAGTAGACAGTAGGAGCAGGCAGCTGGCAGCAGGCAGCTGGCAGTAAGTCGAGCTGTCAAACTGCAGCGTGACAGCGTGATCCACTGCCTGCTGTCTGCTGCCCGCTACTTCGGCACGCCGCTTGCTGAGTTTCCCGAAAAGGAGGACTCAGTGAGCAAACGAACCTACGGAATTCTTGCCAGTGTGATTGGCGGCGCCCTCGGCGCATGGTGGTGGGCCCGCAAGCGCTCCGCTACGTCGAGCGGCACCGAGCGGGGCGAAGTGATCTTCCACAACACGCCTACCTCGTCACCACTTTCCCCTGAAGGGATCATCTAACCGCTCAGGCCAGCCGTGGCCTTCGGCTTGCAACTCTCGGCTGCGAGGAGCGGCGCGGGGCGTAGGGGCCCCGCAAGCGACGAGCCAGGCGGGGTGCAGGGGACCCC
>Ga0156223_116_pt1 | contig 40596 bp, 33 predicted proteins | sample RifCSPlowO2_12_FD_107871 | JGI IMG/M metagenome (GOLD analysis project Ga0156223, IMG submission 107871) | Acidobacteria bacterium RIFCSPLOWO2_12_FULL_66_21
CGCGCACCGCGGTGGCCCGCCGCTCGCCGAGCGCCAGGTTGTATTCCGCCGTGCCGATGTTGCACGTGTGCCCTTCGAGCTCGAGCCGCAGGTCCGGGTTCGCCTGCAGCGTCCGGATCGCTTCGTCGAGCGCCCGCGTCGCTTCCGGCCGCAGCGAGTAGCGGTCGAAGTCGAAGTGCACGTCCTCGAACACGAACTCCTTCACCACCGGCTTGACGACCTGGATGTTCACCGTGTCGCTCGCCGTCTTGCCGTCCTGCGGACAGGTGACCGTGACCGTCACGGGGACCGTGCCCTCCTGCATCGGCGCCGTCCACGGCGTCTGCCGCGCGGTCCGGTCGGTGAACGTGCCGGTCGGCGCGCTCCAGCTATACGTCACCGCGCAGCCGATCGAATCGAGCACCGTCGCCGTGACCGTCGACGGCTTGCCGACGTCCACCGTGCACGGGTCGCACGCCGCCTTCACGCTGAGCGTGTGCTCGGGCGCGGGCGGCGGCGGCGGGGGCGGCGGCGGGGGCGACGGCGCGACGTAGATGCGCACGCCGGGGTGATACCCGACCCGGAACACCAGGTCCATCGTGTCGTTGATGCCGTTGGTGTACTGGCTCAGGAACGCCTCGCGCTTGTCCATGTTCAGGCGCCACGTCCACGCGGCGCCCGCGAAGATCCCCTTGGCGCCCTGCCACGTGAGGCCGATATTCACATCGACGGGGGACTTCACCGTCTCCACGAAGCCCGCCGGCAGGGTGGACCCGTCCGTCGCGGTCAGCTCCGTCTTGGTCGCCAGTGAATCCTTGGTGTAGGCTTCACCGTACAGTTCGGCCGTCAGGCGCAGTGACTTGCGCGAGGGCATCCCCACGCCCAGGCCCCACTTGAACCCGTTGGTCTGCTCGACTTCGTCGGGCGTGCCGCGGAAGAGGAACCCGCCGTAGCCCGAGAACTCGACGCGCTCGTTGACTTCCTTGCTGACAATCGCGTCAATCTCGACGTCGGCTTTCCCCGTGCTCGCGCCGCTGTCCGTGTCGCCGGTCGGCAGCTTGATCATCCCGCGCAGGGCGAACGCCGCCGGCTGCTGCCGCCACTGCGACGTCAGATTCACCTTCGCGCCGACCCAGAAGTCGCCCAGGTTGTTGCCCGACCACCCGTCCCGGGCGAGGGGGTTCTGCGGCACCCAGCCGCCTGCGGCCGGCAGCGTCGGGACGAACAGCGGCCGGATGTCCCGGTCGATCCGATTGACGAGCGTCCACGCGCCGAAGATCTCCGCGCGGTCCCCGACGCCAATCCCGAAGGTCACCGGCCAGTTCGACACGTCGGTGAACCCCTGGTTGTCGTCGAAGTTGACGCGATACGCGCTGATCGACCCTTTCCTTGCCGGCAGGACCTCGCCGGTCGGCACCATCCACAACCCCGTGTCTCCCCTGAACGTGGTCGTAGCGGGCCGCGTCGCGACTTCCCCCGACGACTGCGGCGACATCGTCGCCGGCGCCGTCTGCTCGGTCGTCGTCTGCCTGCTTGTCGTCGTTGTCGTCTGGGCGGACGCCGCCGCGGCACACCACAGCGCCGCGACTGTCACCGCCGCTATCCGTTTCCACATACGCACACGCCTCCGTCTCCGCACTACTGCTGCCGGTCGGTGGCCCCGCTATCGGCGCCCATGCCGCCCATACCGACCACCGCGTCCGCCGGCGGCCCATCGATCAGACGGCCGCGTCCGCCGCGGCTGATTTGGCCGCCCTTGCGGCCTGCCGACCGTGCCTCGTCCGAGGTCCACTCGTGCGCGGTCCCTTTCTGGTGCGCCGCCCGCCCACCCTTGCTCGCGATTTCGCGCTGTTTTTCTGGCGACATCGACGCGAACCCGCGACGCTCTTTGCGTTCTCCTGTCATACGTCCCCTCATAGCTTTTCGACTCTCGGTGTAGTCCGCCGCGTGGCTCCGCACGACGTAGGGAGCCTGACCTGGTTCCGCGGGCGGATCCTGGACGGGCGATGGTTTCGGTTCATCCGGCGGGGTCTCGGGCGCCTCGCGGTCTGGATTGTCGTCCGGCCGTTGGCGCTCGTCGTCGTGCGACATTGGTCCTGTCCACCCCCCTCCGGACACTACTACCGACGGGCTGTTAATCAAACCCTATGCCACGGCTGAAGCGCCGTTGGACGGCAGAGTTGGCGTGTAACTGGCTGTAATTTGCGGGGATAAACCAGGCAGCGTCCATCTGATGATTGTGGCTGGAGCGATTCGCTACACCACGCCGAAGGATGTGGGACGCCGCGGGAACCTTGGTAATATGGGCGCATGAGCGCATGTGGAGGCCCCCCGCAGCCGCAGTCCCCAGCCGGCAACGCCAGTGGACGGTTGGTGTTCTGCAGGAAGTTCCAGAAGGAGATGCCCGGACTCGACGCCCCGCCCTGGCCGGGGGAGCTCGGACAGCGCATCTACGAGAACATCTCCGCCGAAGCCTGGAAGATGTGGGAAGAGCGGATGAAGATGATCCTCAACGAGTACCGCCTGATGCCCTGGCAGAAAGAGGCGCAGGAAATCGTGAAGAAGCACATGGAGGATTTCTTCTTCGGCGAAGGGGCCGCGTTGCCCCCCGGTTATGTTCCGGAACAGGGGAAGGGCTGAAATCAGCTTCCAGTTTCCAGCTTCCTGCTTCCAGCTCTCACGCTGATAGCTGATAGCTACATGGCGGCGACGGTAAGGGCCGGATCGATTACGAAAGCCAGCCGCGCGTGCGCGCTTCGCAGGGCGCCGATCACGTCATCGCGCGAGTCGCCACGCGCGAAGATGAATCCCAGATAGCCCGCGGCCTCCGGCAGCGGCTCGATCAGCTGATCGGGCTTTGCCGTGATGCGCACCTCCTCCACCAGCGGCACGGCCGCGGCGTCCGCGATCCCCTCGACGCGTTTGAAGAACCCGCGTTTCGGGATCGGAATCATCATGACGCCGGCCGCCCGCGGTTCCCGGGCGTACGAGCTGACGTCTTCGCCGCACGCATGACGCAGGAGTACCTCCTCCAGCGCCACGAGCCCGGATTCACCGCCGCGAGCCAGCCGGAGCACCTTCGAGCACAACCCGCCGATCGGACGCGCGGCCACTTCGAGGACGAACACCCCGCGCGGACCGACGCGGCACTCCGCGTGAACGGGTCCGTCGGTCAGGCCCAGCGCCGATGCCCCGCGTTGGATGTGCGAGACGATCGAATCCTGGACGGCCCGTGTTTCCGCCGATGGCGTCACATAGATCGTCTCCTCGAAGAACGGGCCATCGAGGGGATCGGGCTTGTCGAAGGTGGCAAAGACCCGCAGCGAGCCTGCGGTCAGCACCCCCTCGACGGCGAACTCACGCCCGTCGATGTATCCCTCGACGAGCGCGCGATCTTCGAGGCCGCTCCTGATCACACGTACGTCCCTGCGCGCGAGCAGCGCACGCACGCGTCCGAATGCGCGCGACAGTTCCTCCGGCGAATCGGCGCGCACGACGCCGCGGCTGCCGGACAGGCCGATCGGCTTCACGACGCACGGAAACGACACGCCGTCGAGCAACGCGGGGTCGATCTCGGAGGTCAGCGGAAGCTCGCGGAACCAGGGCGTCAGCAGCCCGGCGGCGCCAAAGCGCTCGCGCGCGAGTGTCTTGTTGGCGCTCGCCCAGGCCGCGTCGGGAGGGTTGCCGCGGAGACCGAGTGCCTGCGCCACGCGCGCCGCAAGGACGACGGGGCGGTCACCCACGGCGATGACGCCGTCAATCGGCCGTTGCTGGTGGGCCGCGACGAGCGCGGTCAGCGAGGCGTCCGCGTCATGAAAGCGCACCGCCACCGCGCCATCGCGCCACGGGTCGTCGAGGTTGCGGCAGCGATCGGTGCCAAAGACAAGATCGATCCCCAGCCGCTCGGCCGAGTCGCCGAAGGAGCGCAGCTGATATCCCGTGGTGGTCGATAAGAGGAGAATCCGCAAGTCAGTCGTTAGTCGTCAGTCGATAGTCAAGGTCAAAGTCAAAGTCCAAGTCCAAGTCAAAGTCCGGCCGAGCTGCGAGCCGCGAGCCGCGAGCCGCGAGCCGCGAGCCGCGAGCCACGAGCCACGAGCCACGAGCCACGGATTAGATCAGAGCCACCTGCTCCGATGTCGGCTCCGCTCAACAGTACCAAGGTTCGTCGAGGTACGGCACCGTCGCGCGCGGCATCGCTCCCATGTCGCGCCGCGGCGGCGGCGCTGCGCTCGCCGCGCGATGGGCTGCGTTCCAGATCCGGCAGAACACGGCGCTCCGCGACGCGTCGAGCCGCATGCCGACCACGTGCGAGATCGTCTCCTGCAGCGCGTCGACTCGCGGGTCGGGATGCGTCCATGGGTGCGTGAGCCAGGTCGCATCGAACGGCCCGGCGAGTGCGCGGATATCCGGGAGCTCCAGCATCCGCGAACCCTGCGGGATGAGCAGCCGGATCGCAAACTGGATCGGCGCGACGTGCTCCACGAGATCCAGACGATCGATGGTGTGAAGCAGGTCGAGATACGTCCCGATCGTCGTCCACGGCGTGAAGGCGACGAACGTGGGCGCGAGCGTGAGGCCGGCTTCACGGAACCGGGTGACGACCTCCTCGAAGTCCGCGCGTGTGTGTCCCTTCTCCAGCTTCGCCAGCACCTCGTCGTCCAGCGATTCGACCGCGCTCGTCACGAACGCGCACCCGGTGTCGCGCAGCACCGGGAGCGCGGCGGCGTGCTTCAGCAGGTGCTCGACCTTGATGGTGACGTCGTAGGTGACGCCGGGACACTCGCGCGCGAGCCGCTGAACGATTTCGAGCGCGGTGCGCGGGCCGTTGAAAAAGTCCGGATCGCCGAACGTGATGTGCCGCGCCCCCGACTCGACCTGCGCGCGAATGTCGGCGAGCACGGTGTTGACGGCGACGATACGGAAGCGGCCGTCGTAGACCGGCACGATGGGACAGTGGCGGCACCGGTGCTTGCAGCCGCGGCTGGCCTCCGTGTATCCCACGATCCGCCGGTTGTCGCCGGTGTGCAGCGTGGCGTATCGGGTGAGCGGCGGAAGGGTATCGCGCGCGGGAACACGGAACTCGAGCCGTGGCAATTCCTGCGAACCCGGGGTCTGACCCCGAAATGCAGCCGCAGGCGACATTTCGGGGTCAGACCCCGAACCGAAGCGTGCCAAGTCCACGAGCGCCTGCTCGAACTCGCCGCCCAGAATCGTACCGACACCGCCCGCGCGCAACAACGCGTCGTTGAGCGGCGCGTAAAGCCCGTACGCGACGAGGCGCGCGGACGGGTTCCACTCGCGCACGCGGTCGATGACGGGAAGCGCAAGCCGCGTGGCGGTGTGCATCGGAAGATAGAACCCCACCAGCTCGGCTGCCTTGACGGCCTCTTCCGGCAAACGCTCCTTCGCAAGATCGACGCACGTCACGCCGATGCCCGCCTCGCGCAGCCACGCCGCCGGCGATGCCAGCCCGAAGGGCTGCCGGCCGAGGTCGTACGTGGAGATTAAAAGGACAGACACAAGGCGATTGTACAGGGTGCTGGGTGCGCGCAGCTTGCCCGCCGTAGCGCGATGAGTTCGTGCGCGCGAAGGCGGGTGCCGGGTGCCCGGTAGCCGTCACTCCTAATGTATGCTGTAGGGCGCCATGGCCGATCCCGAATCGCCCTACGACAGATCCTTCTTCGGTCACCCGCGCGGACTCTCCACGCTGTTCTTCACGGAGATGTGGGAGCGCTTCAGCTATTACGGCATACGTGCGCTTCTGCTGCTGTACATGACTGCCGACGTGAGCTCCGGAGGCCTGGGAATGAGCGCGGCCATCGGCGGCCCCATCTACGGGCTGTTCACGTCGATGGCGTACATGATGGCGCTGCCAGGCGGATGGATCGCGGACCGGTTGATCGGCCAGCGCCGCGCCGTCCTGTACGGCGGCCTCCTCATCGCGGCCGGCAACTTCAGCATCGCGATCCCCGCGACGTCGCTGACGGCCTTCTATCTTGGACTCGCCCTGATCGTCTGCGGGACCGGACTCCTCAAGGGAAACGTGAGCGTGATCGTCGGGAAGCTGTACAAGGAGCACGACAACCGGCGCGATGCGGGCTTCTCGATCTTCTACATGGGCATCAATCTCGGCGCCTTCGCCGCGCCGCTGATCTGCGGCAAGCTGGGCCAGCAGATCAACTGGCACCTCGGATTCGCGGCGGCGGGCGTCGGCATGCTGCTCGGGCTCACGCAGTACGTGCTGAGTGGCACGTACCTCGGCGAGGCGGGCAAACATCCGGTCCCGGCGGAATCTCCGGATGCCGCGGACAGGCTGCGCAGGAACTCGCTGCTCGTGGGCGGCGGCCTCATCCTGCTCGTCGCGCTGTTCGCGGGCCTGAGTTACAGCGGCGCGCTGCCGATCACGGCGGTCCAGGTCGCTGACGCCGGCGGCGTCTTCCTGCTGCTGCTCGTGGTCGTGTTCTTCGGCTGGCTCTACTTCGTGGCGGAATGGACCCCCGCAGAACGAAAGCGGCTGTACCTCATCGGCGTGCTGTTCGTGGCCTCGGCCCTCTTCTGGTCCGTGTTCGAGCAGGCCGGCTCCACGCTGAACCTCTTCGCCGATCGCAACACGCACAACGTCCTGTTCGGCTGGGAGTACCCGAGCAGTTGGTTCCAGTCGCTCAACTCGCTCTTCATCTTCGCGCTCGCGCCGGTGTTCGCCTGGCTGTGGGTCAAGCTCGCCAACGCCGGCAAAGAGCCGTCGTACGGCGCGAAATTCGCGATCGGGTTGATCTTTGTCGGCCTCGGCTTCGCGGTTTTGATTGCGCCCGCGGGCACAACGACGGCGACAGGCGCGCGGGTGAGCCTGCTCTGGCTGACCACCACCTACCTGATCCACACCATCGGTGAGCTGTCGCTCAGCCCCGTCGGCCTGAGCGCGATGACCAAGCTCGCGCCGGCACGCATCGCCGGCCTGATGATGGGCGTCTGGTTCCTCGCGACGTCCGTCGGGAACTACATGGGCGGCCGCGTGGCCGGCCTGTATGAATCATGGCCGCTGCCAAATCTGTTTCTTGCGGTCGCCGTGTTCGCCGTCGTCGCGGGCCTGATCCTTTTCGCGTTCGTGAAGCCGATGAAGCGCTTGCTTCCCGACTAGGCAGCCCTGAAGGGCTGCGCTACCGGGACTCCGAGGCAGCCCTGAAAGGCTGCGCTACCGCGACCACGGACCCAGCCCTAGAAAGGGCTGCGCTACCGGGACTCCGAGGCAGCCCTGAAGGGCTGCGCTACCGCGACCACGGACCCAGCCCTAGAAAGGGCTGCGCTACCGGGACCACGGAGCAGCCCTCAAGCTGCTCAACCCGGCTTTGGTTTCGCACCCGTTTCCCTGTAGCGCAGCCCTTCAGGGCTGCCGGGACATCGTCATGGTTCTCGAGAAATACAAGCAGAAGCGAAACTTCAAGACGACGCCGGAACCGGCGGGCGATCCGAAGCTCGCCGCGGCGCGCGCGAAGAAGGAGCAGCCTGAGAAGGGGCTGTTCTTCTGCGTCCAGAAGCACCTCGCGAGCCACCTGCACTACGACTTCCGGCTCGAATACAAAGGCGTGCTGCTCTCGTGGGCGGTACCGAAGGGGCCGTCCCTCGATCCGAAGACGAAGCGGCTGGCGATGCACGTCGAGGATCATCCGATCGAATACGGCACGTTCGAAGGGGTGATCCCCGAGGGCTACGGCGCCGGCATCGTGATGCTCTGGGATCAGGGCACGTGGAAGCCGGCGGTGGACGACGTCGACGCCGCGCTGAAGAAAGGGGACCTGAAGTTCACGCTCGACGGCTACAAACTGAAGGGATCGTGGGTGCTCGTGCGGACCGGCGGCCAGTGGGGATCGCGGTCGGCGCCCGGCGACGCCAGGAGCTGGCTGCTCATCAAGCACAAGGACGAGTGGGCCGGCGACGTGGACATCATCGAGTTCGCGCCGCGCAGCGTCAAGAGTGACGGCGACTTCGAGGACATCCTCGCGCAGGATCGGCCCGACGTGTGGGAGTCGAATCGCAGCGGCGGTCGTCCCGCGACCGGCGGCGAGGCCGGCGCGATGCTCGCGACGATCATCGAGCGCGCGGCGGCGCTGAAGGCCGGCGCCGCTTCCCCGCTCGCTGCGCGGGGCCGCGTTTCGCGCAGGACGACCGCGAAGCCCTCAACGCCCGCGAAGACGAGAATCAAGAGGAAGCCCGCCGCGAAGCGGCGCACCCGATAAGCTGGAACCTGGCAGCTGGAAGCTGGCGACTGACATATGACCAAATCCGAGTACATTCTTTTCAGCGGCGGCGCGCCGGGAGCGGAAGCGGAATTCGGCGCGTGCGCGGAACGCCACGGCATCGAGGAGGTCAATTTCACGTTCGATGGCCACCCCATCGCGAGGCGCCGCGGCATCCGCATGCTCAACCACGAGGAGCTGCAGGCGGGCGACGTCAGCCTTGAATACGTGTCGCGCCTGATGCACCGCCGCTACACGGACAGCCCGATGCTCCGCCGCGTGCTGCAGTCGCTCTGGTACCAGGTCAACAGCGGCCAGGAAATCTACGTGATCGGCGTCATCCAGGAGGACGCGACCGTCCGCGGCGGAACCGGCTGGGGCGCGGAGTTCGCCAAGCTCTGTAACAAGCCGCTGTTCGTCTTCGACCAGGAGAAGGACGCGTGGTTCCAGTGGACGGGCGTCGAGTGGAAGCCGCGCGGCACGGAGACGCCGGTCATCACGCATCCGCACTTCACCGGCACCGGCACGCGATCGATGCACGACAACGGCAGGCGCGCGATCGAAGAGCTGTTCACGAAGTCATTCGAATAGCGCGACCTGAAGGCCGGGCCTACGTGCGACCGGCGATCTCTTCCAGCTCCATCCACCGCGCGAGCGCCGTTTCGAGCTCGCGCGCGATCTCGTCGAGCCGCGCCAGCGCGCCGCGGATATGATCCCCGGACTCCTTGTAGAACTCCGGCGCCGCGGTCTCGCGCTGGAGCCGCTCCTGCTCCGCCTCGAGCGCCTCGATGTGCGCCGGCAGCGCGTCCAGCTCCCGCTGTTCCTTGAACGTCAGCTTGCGCGGACGTTGATTGTCCCGAGCGCCGAGCGCCGAGCCCCGAGCGCCAGTTTGGATCTCCCGAGCCCCGAGCCCCGAGCGCCGAGCGCCGGTTCGGATCTCCCGAGCCCCGAGCCCCGAGCCCCGAGCCCCGGCAGCAGACTGTCTCAGATAATCCTCCCATCCCCCGACGTACTCGACCACCTTCCCGTCCCCTTCGAAGGCGAGCGTGCTGGTGACGATGTGGTCCAGGAAGACCCGGTCGTGGCTGACGAGCAGTACCGTGCCGTCGAAGTCGCCGATGCGTTCCTCCAGCAGCTCCAGCGTCTCGATGTCCAGGTCGTTGGTCGGCTCGTCGAGCACGAGCAGGTTCGCCGGACGCGCGAAGAGCCGCGCGAGCATGAGGCGGTTGCGCTCGCCGCCCGAGAGCGACTTCACGGGCGAGGTCGCGCGCTCGCGGGGAAACAGGAACTCTTCCAGGTAGCCGATCACGTGACGGGACTCGCCGTTGACGACGATCGTGGTGTTGCCGTCGTTGATGCTGTCGGCCACGGAGGCCTCAGGATCGAGCGCGGCGCGCTGCTGATCGAAGTACGCGATCTGCAGCCGCGAACCGCGCGCGATCGTGCCCGCGTCCGGCTTCAGTTCGCCCACGAGCAGCCGCAGCAGCGTCGTCTTTCCCGACCCGTTCGGGCCGATGAGGCCGACGCGATCGCCGCGGAAGATCCGCTGCGTGCAGTCGCGGATGATCGTCCGATCGCCGAACGCCTTCGTCACGTGCTCCGCGTCGAACACGAGCTTGCCCGACTGGACGCCGCTGTCGATGCCCATCCGGACGCTGCCGCCCTGATCGCGGTGCGCGGCACGGCGGGCCCGCAGTTCCATCAGCGCGCGCACGCGCCCCTCGTTGCGCGTCCGCCGCGCCTTCACGCCCTGCCGCAGCCACGCTTCCTCGCGCGCCAGCTTCTTCTCCAGCCGATCCAGCTCGCGCGCCTCCGCGTCGAGCGCGGCCTCTTTCTTCTGCACGTAGTTCGCGTACGAGCCCGGCCAGGATGTCAGCGCGCCGCGATCGAGCTCCACGATGCGCGTCGCGAGCGCCGACAGGAACGCGCGGTCGTGCGTGACGAACAGCAGCGCACCCGGGTACCCGCGCAGGTACTCCTCCAGCCAGCGGATCGCGTCGATGTCGAGGTGATTGGTCGGCTCGTCGAGCAGCAGCAGGTCCGGCTCCGAGACGAGCGCCTTGCCAAGGAGCGCGCGGCGGCGCCACCCGCCCGACAGCTCGCGCATCGGCCGATCGGCCGGCAGCGCGAGCCGCGAGACCACGATCTCCACCTTCTGCTCCAGCCGCCAGCCGTCACGTTCCTCGAGGTCCTGCTGCAGCGCGCCCAGGCGTGCCAGCGCCTCCGCATGTCCCTCGGCCACGTCCATGGCGGCGTGGTGGTACGCCGCCACGATCGCGCCCAGCTCGCCGAGCCCGTCGGCGACCTCGTCAAAGGTCCCGCCTTTGCCGCTTCGCGGCTTCGGCGAGGCAGGCTCGTGATGGGTGTCCGGCAAATCCTGCTCGAGCCGCGAGATGCGCAGCCGCGGCGCGCGCCAGACCGAACCGCCGTCAGCGGGAATCTCACCAGCGATCAGCTTCAGCAGCGTGGACTTGCCGCTGCCGTTGCGGCCGATGAGACAGATCCGCTCGCCCGGTTCGACGCGCAGACTGGCGTTTTCGAACAGGGGCATGTGGCCGAACGCGAGACTGACGGAGTCGAGGGTGAGGAGTGACACTGTTATGAATTAGATCGTTGCTCGTTGCCCGTTGTCCGTTGCTCGCCACGATAAGATCTTACGAGCCACGAGCCACGAGCCACGACACTGATATGATTCAAGAATACAGGAGGTTTCGATGACGTCATTATTCGCGGCGGTGCTGCTGGCCCTCGCAGTGCCGGGCTCCGCTCAGGAGACGAAGCTCGGCACGGACCTGACAATAAAGGACGCGACACCGATTGCCGCGCTGGTCCAGCGCCCGAAGGAATTCGTCGGCAAGACGATCCGCATCGATGGCATCGCCACCGCCGTCTGCGAGGAGATGGGCTGCTGGATGGCCGTCGCGGCGGAAGACGACCCGAAAGGCCCCAGCGTGCGCCTCAAGGTCGAAGATGGCGTGATTGTCTTCCCCGTCAGCGCGAAGGGGAAGAAAGTCTCGGCACAGGGGACGTTCGAGGCTGTCGCCTCGCCCGATGCGAAGGAAGCGGCCGGGGAGCACGCCAAACAGGATCCAAAGGCATCCGCCGCGTATCAGATCAAAGCGACCGGCGCGGTCATCCGCTGATCGGCCCTCTTCCAATGACAGCAGGTGCCTCCTCTCTCACCGCGGAAGAGCGCGCGGCCCTCGACACGCTCGCGTCGGATCTCCGGCGCGTCTTCGGCGGACGGCTGCATTCGGTTGCGGCGTACGGCCTCGACGATCGCCCGGCCGCATCGCGCGGCGTCCACTCGCTGGCGATGGTCGAGCGGCTGACGTTCGCGGATCTGGCGGCGTGCGTGCCGCTGGCGGCCGGATGGACGCGCCGCGGCCTGGCTGTTCCCTTGATTCTCGAGCGCCGCGAATTCGAGCGAACACTCGACGTGTTCCCGCTCGAGTACGGCGAGATCATCGCCCGTCACGTGATCATCGCGGGCACGGATCCTTTTGCGGGTGCGGCCGTCTCCTCCGCCGACGTCCGCCGCGCGTGTGAGCTGGCGGCCAAGAGCCACCTCATCCACCTGCGGGAGGGTTACCTCGAGAGCCGCGGCGACGCGCGCGCCGTCGCGCAGCTCATCAGCGCGTCCGCTCCGGCGTTCGGAGCGCTGCTCCGCAACATCGCCCGCCTCGAGGACCACCACGGAGACGACCTCGCCACGGCGGCGGAAACGCAAATCGGCGTTCCCGGCGCGTTGGTGCGGGAAGTGCTGGCCGCGAGCGACAGCGCAATTGCGGAACCCACGGCCCTGCTCGCGAGGTACATCGCGGCCACCGAACGCGTCTGGGAGTACGTTGACAGCTGGGGCCGCCGATGATGTCCACGAAGGGGACGAAAGTAATCACCACGGAAAAACACGGCAAAACACGGAAATCTCCGTGTTCTTCTGTGTTCGTCCGTGGTTTCTGAAAACAGTGTGCGTCTGTGCCCTTCCGTGGTTTCTGAAAACAGTGCGCGTCTGTGTCCTTCCGTGGTGGATTCTTCCGTGTTTTTCCGTGGGGATCTCCGCCGCGGCGTTACAGCCGTCGCCGCCTCGGCTCACCGCACCGGTGAACGATTTCGCCGGCGTCATCGATACAGAGCATTCCGCGGAACTCGATCGCCGGATTCGTGCGTTGCAGACGGCGACGGGCGACGTGGTTGTCGTCGCCACCGTCCCCACCTTCAAGCCGTACGGCGACATCAACGAATACGCCGTCAAGATGTTCGAGAACGGCGGCCAGGGGATCGGCCAGCGCGGCAAGGACAACGGCGCGCTCATCGTCGTCGCCGTCGAGGATCATGCGATCCGGATCGAGGTCGGGTACGACCTCGAGCAGTTCATCACCGACGGGTTCGCGGGAGAGACCATCCGCACGGTCGTCACGCCGGCGTTCAGGAGCGGCGACTACGCTGAAGGGCTGCTGGCCGGCGCCACGCGGGTGATCAACCGGATCGCGGAGTCAAGAGGGGTCACGCTCCAGGATGTGCCGGCCGAGCCTTCCCGCGCTACGCAGCCGTCCTCGTCGTTTCCCTGGGGCACGCTGATCTTCTTCATCGTCCTGATGCTCATCCTGAGCCGCCGGCGTCCACGCCGGCGGCGCGACTGGGGCGGCGGGCCGTGGAGCGGCTGGAGCAGCGGTGTCGGGCCGTTCGGGGGCGGTGGCGGCGGGTTTGGCGGCGGCTTTGGCGGATTCGGTGGCGGGGGCGGCGGCGGCGGATTCGGGGGTTTTGGCGGGGGACGCAGCGGCGGCGGAGGGGCTTCAGGAAGTTGGTAGTACCATTGCCGATTGACGGATTGGCGATTGACGAGTGGCGATCGACGGATTGGCGATTGACGAGTGGGAATCGACGGATTGGCGATTGACGAGTGGGAGGCCTATGAGTGGCCTATGAGCAGCATTCGGGTTCAAACGGCGCTGGTAATCAAGTCGGTGGCCCTGGTAGCAGTCGCTCTCACCTTGTCCGGATGTTCGTACAACAAGTTCACCACCGAGGAAGAGGCCATCAAGGCGCAGTGGGCGCAGGTCCAGAACCAGTTGCAGCGCCGGAACGATCTCATCCCCAACCTGGTGGAGTCGGTGAAGGGCTACGCCGCGCACGAATCGGGCGTGTTCAAGGACATCGCCGACGCGCGGTCGCGGCTGCTCGCGGCCAAGTCGCCCGAGGAGACCATCCAGGCAGCCAACCAGCAGACCTCCGCCCTCGGACGCCTGCTTGCGATCGCCGAGAACTACCCGCAGCTCAAGGCCAACGAACAATTCAATCGATTGATGGACGAGCTTTCGGGCACGGAAAACCGCCTGGCAACCGAGCGCATGCGCTACAACGAGAAGGTCCAGGCATATAACACGCACCGCCGCAAGTTTCCCTCGAACGTCACCGCGAAGATGTTCGGCTTCGAGCAATACCCCTACTGGGAGGTTCCACCCGAAGCCCGCACCGTTCCAAAGGTCGATTTTTCGAAGTAAGCGTTTACCGGCGCTCCGTCGTAAACGCCCGCCGAAGCTCCATTCCTCATCCTTCTCGGACGCTAGGCGCGCACGGCGCGCCTGACCCCGGGGCCCCCGACGCGCGTCCCTCAGCGCGTTGGGGTGGGACGGAGCGGCGCGGGGCGCAGGGGTCCCCGCTAGCGACCGAGCCGGGGTCCGGGGCGGAGCCCCGGTCAAGTAAAGGAGAGTCCGGTGAACAGATATCTACGTGTACGCCTGCTGGCGTGGGCAGGGATCGGCCTGTGCGCCCTGGCCGGACGCGCGATCCTGGCGCAGGGCCAGGCGCCGGCGGCGCCGCTCCCGCCGCCAGTCAATCAGACGGATGACCCGATCCTGAAGCCGTTCGTATGGCGCTCGATCGGTCCCGCGAACATGGGCGGGCGCATCGACGACATCGCGGTCGTCGAAAACAACCCCGCCGTCATTTACATCGGGTTCGCGACCGGCGGCATCTGGAAATCGGTCAACAACGGCACGACCTGGACGCCGATCTTCGATACCCACCCGGTGTCGTCGATTGGCGACATCGCGATCGCCCAGTCGAATCCCGACGTCATCTACGTCGGCACGGGCGAGCCGAACAACCGGCAGAGCTCGTCGTTCGGCGCGGGCGTCTACAAGTCGACCGATGCCGGCAAGACGTTCACGTACGTCGGCCTGAAGGAGACGCAGAGCATCGGCCGCATCGTGGTGCACCCGAAGGACCCGAACATCGCCTACGTGGCGGCGGTCGGGCACCTGTTCGGACCGAACGCGGAGCGCGGCCTCTACAAGACGACCGACGGGGGCAAGACCTGGACGAACACGAAAGCCATCGACAACGACACCGGCTTCACCGATGTCGTCATGGATCCGAACAATCCCAACACGCTCATCGCCGCGTCGTACCAGCGGCGCCGCATGCCGTGGGGCTTCAACGGCGGAGGTCCGGGCAGCGGGCTCTGGAAGACGACCGACGCCGGGAAGACCTGGACGCGTCTGACGGGCAACGGTCTGCCCGACAATCCGATCATCGGCCGCATCGGCATCGACATGGCGCGCTCGAAGCCGGGCGTCATCTACGCATCGATTGAAGTCGGACCGAGCGGCGGCACCGGCGCCGGCGTGAACGCGGACGGCACGCTCGTCCCGCCGGGACCGCGCGGTGGAGGCGGGGGCGGCGGCGGCCGCGGCAATCAGCCTCCTCCTCCTCCGGATCCGAAGAAGAGCGGGATCTGGAGATCTGACGACAGCGGCAAGACGTGGAAGTTCCTGTCGAACTCGGGGGACCGCTGGATGTACTACAGCCAGATACGCGTGGACCCGACCAACTCGGAGATCGCGTATCAGGGCGGCGCGCCGTTCTTCAAGACGGTTGACGGCGGCAAGACGTGGCGCCAGGTGCCGGGGCTGGCGCACAGCGATCACCATGCCATCTGGATCGACCCGAAGAACGGCAATCACCTGATGGTCGGCAACGACGGCGGCCTCGACGTCAGCTACGACCAGACGGCCACGTGGGAGTTCGTCAACACGGTGGCGGCCGGGCAGTTCTATGCGGTCAGCGCGGACATGCGCAAGCCGTACTACGTGTGCGGCGGGCTGCAGGACAACGGGAGCTGGTGCGGCCCGAGCGCCACGCGCAGCGGAAACGGCATCCTCAACTCCGACTGGTTCCGCGTGGGCGGCGGCGACGGCTTCTACACGCAGAACGATCCGACCGACTGGACCATCCTCTACGCCGAATCGCAGGACGGCGCGACCAACCGCATCGAGATGAAGTCGGCGCGCACCGTGAGCATCCGGCCGGCCGGCCCGCGACCGCCGCAGGCGGCTGGCGGTGGACGTGGCGGCGCGGCCGCGGCGCCGGTCGGTGCGGCGAATCCCGACGCGGCGGCGATCCAGGCGCTTGCCGCGCAGTTCGGATTCGGCGGTGGCAACCCGAACGGCAACGTCGTGCCGACGCCCCCGGCAGGCACGAACTTCCGCTTCTACTGGAACACGCCCTTCATGCTCTCGCCGCACAATCCGCGGACGGTGTATCTCGGCGGCGATCGCCTGTTCCGATCGTACGACCGCGGCGACACGTGGATGGCGTCGCCCGACCTGACGAAGAACGTCGGCAGGAACGACCGGCCGATCATGGGCGTGGACGGCAAGGCGCCGATGGCGTCGAAGCACGACGGCGCCGCGTCGTACAGCAACATCGTCACGGTCTCGGAGTCGGCGTTCGTTCCCGGCATCATCTGGGTGGGCACGAACGACGGCAACCTGCAGGTCAGCCGCGACAGCGGCAACACCTGGAAGAACGTCGTCGACAAGGTGCCGGGCGTGCCGAAGGAGACGCACGTGTCGCGGGTCGAGGCGTCGCACTTCGACGCGGGCACCGCGTACGCGACGTTCGACGGCCATCGAACCGACGACCACAAGCCGTACGTGTTCAAGACGACCGACTTCGGCGAGGCCTGGACCTCGCTGTCCAGTAACCTCCCGGAAGGCAATGTCAACGTGATCCGCGAGGATCCGAAGAACCGCAACCTGCTCTATCTCGGCACCGAGTACGCCTTCTACGTGTCGCTCAACGGCGGCAAGGAGTGGAAGCGGTTCATGAACGGTCTGCCGACCGTCCGCATCGACGACATCCTCGTCCACCCGCGCGACAACGATCTGATCCTCGGCACGCACGGGCGCAGCATCTACATCCTGGACGACATCTCGGCGCTCCAGCAGATGACCGACGATGCGGTGAAGGGTGATTCGTATGTGTTCGACATCCGGCCGGCGGTCGCGTGGCTGAACGACATCCAGCGGGCGATTACGGTTGGCGGCGCGAAACACTTCCGCGCGCAGAACCAGGCGCGCGGCGCGGCGATCAGCTACTGGCTGAAGAGCGCACCGGCGGGCGACGTGCGGATCTCGATCAGCGACTACACGGGCCGGGAAATCCGGTCGATCGCCGGCACGAAGAACGCGGGCTTGAACCGCGTGCAGTGGGACCTGTCGCCGACGCTCGGCGCGGCGGGCCGCGGACGCGGCGGCCAGGGCGGGGTCCAGATCGAGGGGGCGACGGTGATCACTGGCGGCTTGCCGGCCGCCGCGGGTGCGCAACCTCCCGCGGGTGCGCAGCCGCCAGCCGGCGCGCAGCAGGCAGGACGCGGCGGCGGCCGCGGGGAGGGCCAGGCAGCCGGAGCTGCCGCGCCGGCCGCCCAGGCTCAGCGCGGCGGCGGCGGTGGCGGGGGTGGACGCGGCGGCTTCGCTCCCGCGGTACCCGCCGGCAGCTACATCGTCAAGGTGATGGTCGGCGACACGGTCATTGGGACGAAGACGGTGACTGTCGAGGCTGACAGTACTTTCATGCAGTAAAAAGCAGGCAGCAGGCAGCGGGCAGTGAGTCGAGCTGTCGAACGTAGCAGGCGGCAGGCAGCAGGCAGTGGATCACGCCGTCGAACGTCGCGGGCAGCTGGCAGCAGGCGGCGGGCAGTGAGTCGAGCTGTCAGGCTGTTTCAGCGTGACAGTGTGATTCACTGCCTGCTGCCGGCTGCATGCTGCCTGCTACTCTGCCAGCTGCCAGCTACTTCAACACGTTCAACGTCACGTCCAGCTTCAACACCTCGCCGGTGATCGGATCGGTCGCCGACAGATACTGGCCGCTCTGGCCGTCGCGCAGCAGCACGTAGAAGTTGGACGTGAAGTTGCGGAAGGCCGGGACTGCCACGTTCGTGGACCCTGTCGCTGGCCGTTCGTTGCGACCCGGAAAGTACACCGATGTATCGGTGACGGTCAGGCTGACTCGGTAGCCGGCCTCCGGCGTAGTCGAGGCTCTGCAGTCGATATTCGTGCCGACGTCCTGGTAGTTGTAGCTGGTGGTCGGAGCGCCACCCGAGGTAAACACCGTGCTCGTGACCGGGATCTTGTTTCCCATCCTTACATTGGTTCCCCGGTTGTCCGGGTCGTTGGCGATCACCCAGAGCGCGTACGGCACGCTGCTGATCTTCTTCTCGCCCTGATACCGCGACAGCACGAGCTGGACCTTCAGCGGCACCATGGCCGGCTTGGGGGGAGCTTCCTTTGCCGGAGCCGGCTTGGCCTCCTGCGCGCCGAGCGCGACGGCCGCGGCAAGAACGAACGCTGCAGTCAACATGCGAGTAATCCTGGTCACACCTGGCTCCTTTTTTTGCTCTCAGCTCTCAGCTGGAAGCTGGAAGCTGGAAGCTGGCAACTGGAAGCTCTTCTTATCCGATCCGGGACCCTGCTCCGCCGTAATCGCCGGTACCTGCAACGGCTCGACGACGAGGGGCGACACCAGCAACTCGCCGGCCACGACGATCTCCTTGCCCGCGCCTTCGGGCAGTTTGATGCCGCGCTGCGTCATCGCGAACAGCCGCCTGACCGCCGCCGCCTGTGCGGGATCGATCAGCACCTCGGGTGTGACACCGTCATGCAGCGCGGCCACCGCTCCGTCACGATGACGAACCGGTTGCGGGCGTCCCGCCGGCAGGGGCGGCGCGACTTCCGGCGGTTGTGTCGCGGCGATCACCTGCGGTGCGTGTGGCGGCTCCGCCGGCGAAGGTCGCGGCGCGGTCGCGACGATCGGCGCTGTCGGCGTGCCGGGCCGCAGCTCGAACATCATCAGCGCCGCGAGCGCGACGACCATCGATGCGGCGGCCGCGAGCGCGAACCACGGATGCGAACCGAACGTGCGCCGTGGCTGCGCCGTGATGCGCGCGCGTACTTTCGCCTGAAACTCGAGGGACGGCTCGACCAAAAGCGCCCGCCGGATCTCGGCTTCGGCCATCGCGACGACGCGCTCGTCCGCCTCGCTCAACGGGTCGTGTCGTTCATCCATCGCAGTTTCTCCGCAAGTGCCTTCCGTCCCAGGAACAGCCTGGATTTCACCGTTCCTTCAGGGACGTCCAGCAACCGTGACACCTCGCGTATGTCGTGCCCTTCAATCGCCGCCAGCACGATTGCGACCCTGAGCTTCTCCGGCAGCTCATCGATCGCGCGCCAGAGATGCGCGGAGCGCTCCCGCGCTTCGGGCGACTGCTCCGTCGTCGCCGCGTCCTCGAAGATGTCCTGCTCGCGGCCGGTGCGACGGCGGTTGGCCCGCCATCGATCGATGGCCAGCCTCCACGTCGTCCGCACGAGCCAGGCGCGGAAGCGATCCCGGTCGCGCAGCCGGCTGAAGTGCTGAAACGCCCTGGCGAGGGCATCCTGCGCGACGTCCTCCGCATCCTGCCGGTGGCGCAGGACGCCGTAAGCCACTCGGAATGCAAGGGTTCCGGAGTCGCGCAGCCGCTGGTTGAAGTCCTGGTCGATGGCGTCGGAGGCTGTCACGAGCGCCCCAGCATAGCTCCCGGCCCACTCATTCATCGAGGCTCCGCAAAGCAAGACGCCGCCGGGCGGCGGCCGGTTCAGTGCGTGAGAGGGTGGGCTTCGGTGTTGAAGACGACTTTTTTCAGGTCGATGGCGTCCGGTGCGAGGAGCAGGTAGGCGTACTTCAGCGTCTCGGCCAGGAAGAAGCTGTGCATGCGGTCCCCCTGCTTCTTCGTGGCGACATCCTGGAGGACGGTGTAGCCGGCTTCAGTACGGCAGTACTTCTTCAGATCGGCGAACATCGCGCGGCCCATCTCGACGTACCGCGGATCGTGGGTCAACTGCGAAAGGTAGTAGGCGGACTCGATGATCTCGGGGCGGAGCTGATAGCCCGGACTCGTCACGCGCAGCGACTTGTAGTCGAGCTCCTCCGGCTCAATCCCGTGGAGCCTCCACATCTTGTAGCCGGATTCCTGCAGCCGCTTCGCGCGATCGAGATCGCCGCCAAGTGCGAGCACCGCCGGGAAGAACGCCTGGAGGGATCCGTACGTCGTCGCGCCGCGCCGGCCGGAATCCATGTCGGCCTCGCCGTACCACAGCCCGCCAGGGCCGTCATCGGCCAGGTGCGTGTTGATGGCCGTTAGGCTTCCCCGCCACATGTCGCCGCAGTCTTTGTCGCCGAACAGCTTCTCGCACTTGATCAGGTATTCGTAGAAGGAGTCGATCGCGCCGCCGATGTGCGTGCGTTTGTTCGTCCACTCGCCTGTCTCGACGTTGATCCCCTCCCCCACCAGTCCCGTGCGGCCGCGCCGTTTGTACAGCTCGACGATCGCGCGTTTCGCCTTGTCGAAATAGACGGGTTTGCCCGTCAACTTCGACAACGTGCCGAACTCGAGGATCAGCGTGCCGATTTCCGCCGGGTTCGACACGGCCTGCCGCGTCTTGCCGGTCTTGAGATTGACGAACATGTACGGCATGCCGGTCGGCGAGCTGAATACCGGCAGCAGCCGGTTACCCAGATCCTCGGCCAGCGTCAGCAGGCGCTTGTCGCCGGTCATCTCGTGCGCCGACAGCAATCCCCCAAGGATGCGAATCGTGATCTCGAAGTTCTTGACCTCGATGTCCTTGTCGAAGCGCAGGTGTTCGGCGATGTAGTCGCGCGTCTTTGCCGCTTCGCCGTCGAGCCCCATCACGAGCATTGTGTCGAGCGCATCGACGGGTGTCATGTAGAGCGTGTCCGCATGCCAGTCGTGCGCAGTCTTGCTGAGCGGCTGCAGCTCGTCGTGCCCCCACGCGTACTGCTTGTAGCCGTTCCACGCGTGCAGGAACTCCTGCTTCACGTCCTCAGCGGTGACGTCGACGGCCGCCTGCCGCGGCGCCGCGCCGATAAGACTGGCCGCGATCACAAGAAAAAGCGAGGATCTCATGGCACCCCTTCAGCGGGACGGCGCGACACACGAGCCGCGAGCAACGAGCCGCCCGCCTTCGCGCCTGCGGCGCTTCGGCGCGGCAAGCCGTGCGCACCCGACACCCGGCACCCGGCACCCGGCACCCGGCACCCGGCACCCGGTTAGGATATCCTCTTCCCATGGCCATCAAAGACGCTTTATTACCCGAGTTCGATCATGAGATGGGGACGACGCGGCGGCTGCTGGAGCGGGTGCCCGAGCAGGACTTCGGATGGAAACCGCACAGCAAATCGATGGCCCTCGGTGAACTGACGGCGCATCTCGCGAACATTCCGACCTGGTGCACCACGATCCTGGGCGACCCGGTCTTCGACATTGCGAGTGTGCCCGACGACGCGCGGCCGAAGCCGGCCACGTCGCGCGCGGCGCTGCTCGCGGCGTTCGACGAGAAGATCGCGGCCGCCCGCGCGCGCCTGGCCGCCACCGGCGACGCCGAGATGATGTCGACGTGGACGCTGAAACACGGCGGGCAGGAGATCTTCACGATGCCGCGCGCCGCCGCCATCCGCTCGTTCGTCATGAGCCACATCATTCATCATCGAGGGCAACTGAGCGTGTACTTGCGCCTCAAGGACGTGCCGCTGCCTCCGATTTACGGCCCCACGGCGGACGAGGCGTAGTGAGCCGGCAGGAGACACGAGCGGCATTGCTGTTCGCGTTGTCGCTCGTCCCGTTCATCCTCCTGTGCGCCGTGAATTCCGCGGGCTACCGTTACGGCGCCTCTGACCAGGCGTTCTACGTTCCCGCCGTCCTCGCGCGGCTTGACCCGTCGTTGTTCCCTCGTGACGGCGCGCTCATCGCCTCCCAGGCGCACCTCACGCTGATCGACGAGACGGTTGCCGCGCTGGCGCGCGCGACCGGCGCGACGCTCCCGGTTCTGCTCGCGTGGCTGTATGCGGGATCGCTGGCGCTGCTGGCCGGCGCCGCATGGCTCATCGCCCGCAGCCTGTACCGTTCGCGGTGGACGGCGCTCGCGCTGCTCGCCGCGCTGACGCTGCGTCACGCGATCTGGCGCACGGGCACCAACTCGCTCGAAGGCTACTTCCACCCGCGTCAGCTCGCGTTCGGGTTCGGCGCGCTGGCGATCGCGGCTCTCCTCCGCGGCCGGCTCCTGGGGGCCGCGGCGCTGGTGGCGGTCGCCGCCATGCTCCACCCGACCACGGCCCTCTGGTTCGCCGTGTGGATTGCAGTGGCGGCCTCGATCAACTGGGCACGCGGCGGTCGGTCGAGACGATGGTGGAGGGTGGCGACGGCAGCGGCGCTCGCGGCTGTGGCCGTTCTGTGGCTCGTCGTCGCGGGTCCGCTCGCGGGCCGGCTGGTGCGGATGGACCCGGAATGGCTCGCGACGCTCGTCACCAAGGACTATCTCTTTCCGCTCGACTGGCCGATCCTCGTGTGGGCGATCAACCTCGCGTATATCCCCATCATCCTGTTCGTCTATCGCTACCGTGTCATGGCCGGCGCCGTGACGGAACCTGAGCCCGCATTGGTCGCCGGCTGTCTGTCGCTGGCGATCATCTTCGGGGCGGCGCTGCCGTTCAACGCCGCGCGGCTCGCGCTCGCCGTGCAGCTTCAGATCCCGCGCGTGTTCTGGATGCTCGATCTCCTCGCCACTGTGTACGTCGTCTGGGCGCTCGCCGAGGGCGCTCGTCCGACGACGAGGCGCGCGCAGTGGGTCGCGGCGATTGTGGTGGTCGCGTCGATCGCCCGCGGGGGCTTCGTGATGCTGGTGGGTTTCCCGGAGCGCGCCGTCGCGCGCATCGACGTCCGCGACGACGACTGGGGGCGCACGATGGCCTGGGCACGGACCACGCGCGCGCACTCGGGCTGGATCGCCGACCCGCTGCACGCGATCAAGTACGGCACCAGCGTTCGCGTCGCCGGCGCCCGCGACGTCCTCGTCGAAGGCGTCAAGGACGCGGCGATCGGCATGTACGATCGCGCCGTCGCGATGCGCACGCGGGACCGGCTGCTCGCGCTGGGCGATTTCGATCGGCTCACCGCCGATCGCGCACGGCAGCTCGGCGCGGATTACGATCTCGACTTTCTCGTCACCGAAGCGCCGCTCGATCTGCCGCTGGCGTTCGAGTCAGGCACGCTTCGCGTCTATCGCCTGCGATAATGGCTGCAACCAGTTTCAAAACCCCTTGTAGCGCAGCCCTTCGGGGCTGCCTTGCGGGTCGATAATCCATCCATGTCCGAGTTCGTGCCCAGACGCGGCCTTCGAAGCGGCCACCTCATGACGCTGTATGCATGGGCCCGTCCGCGCCGTTTTCCGCGTCTCCCGCCAGCCGAGGATCGCTTCTTCGATGTGGAGCCACGCACGCGCGTGCTCGCGCAGTGCCACTGGCACGCGGATCGCGCTGCGCATCCGGCGCTGCTTGCGCTGCACGGGCTCGAGGGGTCGAGCGCGGCGCACTACATGCGCGGGCTCGCCGACAAGGCGTACGCGCGCGGGTTCAGCGTGGTGCTGCTCAACCAGCGCAACTGCGGCGGCACGGAGGAGCTGGCCGAGGGCTTGTACCACTCCGGACTCACCGCAGATGCCGACCACGTGATCCGGGAGATTGCGTCGGTCGATGGGATCCGGCGCGTCGTGGTCGCCGGGTATTCGCTCGGCGGTAATCTTGCGCTGAAGCTCGCCGGCGACTATGGCGACGCTCCGCCGCCGGAGCTGCGCGCGGTCTGCGCCGTCTCTCCCGTGGTGGAGCTGGCGGCGTGTGTCGACGCGCTCGAGCGCCGCCAGAATGTCGCCTACGAATGGAATTTCGTCCGCGGGCTCAAGGCGCGGATGCGCCGGAAATCCAGGTCCCACCCGGGCCGTTTTCCCGTCGAGCGTCTCGCCGCCGTACGCACCGTGCGCCAGTTCGACGAGGCGTTTACCGCGCCGTACTTCGGATTCAACGGGGCCTCCGACTACTACCACCGCGCGAGCGCGATGCGCGTGATCGATCGGATCCGCATCCCCGCCCTGATCATCACGGCGGAGGACGACCCGTTCGTGCCGATCGCGCCGTTTCACGAGCCGGCGCTGTCCGGCAATCCCGATATCACGCTCGTGGTGACTCGGCACGGCGGACACTGCGGCTTCATCGCCGCTGCCGAAGACGGTGACGACGGGTACTGGGCCGAGCGGGAGATTATCGACTTTGCGGCGCGGGCGGCAGCGCCGCGATGAGCCGTCGCGCGAAGTCCGGCCCGAGTCCCTGCTCTTCGTGCTTGAAGTACACGAAGGTGTCCACGTCGCCAAGGCCGCCAATCGTCTGCGCCCAGCGGTCGATGTCCGCCTGCTGGTATCCCTCGTCGCGCAGCCGGAAGTAAGCGTAGGCGGCCGTGAGCTCCACGGGCGTGTGCAGCTTTTCGCTGTCGGCAACGCAGAGCGCGAGGTCCCGCGCGCGCAGCGTGTCGTAGACGGACGCGTCGAACCACGTGGGATGGCGGAACTCGAAAGCCGCGCGCATCCCTTCCGGGATCAGCTCCACGAACGCGCGGAGCACATCGACGTCCTTCTTGAAGGCCGGAGGAAGCTGGAAGAGGAGGACGGCGAGTTTCGGGCCGAGCGTCCGCGCCGTGCGGCAGAAGGCGAGCGTCAGATCCTCGCAGCGCTGCAGCTTCGCGTCGTGGGTGATGCGGCGCGGCGCCTTCAACGTGAAGGAGAACGACGGGGGCGTCCCGTCCGCCCAGCCGGCCAGCAGCTTCTCGGTCGGCATGCGGTAGAACGTGTAGTTGATCTCAACCGTCGAGAACCGCTCGGCGTAGTACGCGAGCATCTTGCTGGCGGGCAGCTTCTCGGGATAGAAGCTGCCGCGCCATTCGGGGTAGTTGTAGCCGGACGTCCCGACATGGATGGCCATAGAAGAAATGATACAGGCGTCTTCGCTCAGAACCGCGTGCCGATGCGAAAGCCGTAGCTGACGAGGGCCCCCTTCTCCACCTCCGCCGATAGGATGAGCGCCCGCCACCGGTACGAAACCCCCGCATAGGCGAGTGAGTCCTGGGCTGTGGCCGGCTCGAGGTCGACATCCTTCGACCGTTCGGCCGCAATCGACGTGCTTGCCGCGACGCCGACATATGGCGACAGGGGACCAAGGGTTCGACTGACGGACACGTCGAAGCCCGCGTTGGCGACCACGACCTCGGATGGCCCGATCAACGCCGAGATGCTCGGCCTGATCGAGACGGACACCGGTCGCGCGGGCCCCTGCCGCAGCAGGGCAATCGTGGTGTCGACGCCAGCCGCCCCGTAGTTGGAGTAAGGGTTCAGCCCGCCCCACGCGCCCACGTCGACCCGATCGCTCACCCCGAACCGGGCGACGATTCGCGGCAACGAGATGGACTCGCCCAGCCAGTGGTCCGCTGCAGGATGCGACATCGTGTTGTTCCACGCCCCTTTCGCATCGCCCACCGGCGTACTGGTGAACTGCACACTGATGTCGACGTTGCCTTTTCCCAGGGTTGTGGTGTCGCCAAGCTGACGGAACCGCAGGACCGAACCGAGTTCGGCGGCGAACTCCTTGAACTCATCCTTCGTGAGCTCCGGATGCAGATCGAAGAAGCAACTGCGATAGGCGTCGCTGACGTGCAGGGTCGGCCTGCCAGTGCCCGGCTGCTGCGCGCTGGCGGGGGCCGGGGCGAGGATCGCCACGAGCCCCAGGGTACTGATCACGATCGATAACGGTCTCATAAACACCTCCATGGCCGTATGGCCAGTCATGAGGTGAGTTACGAGACCTCCCGGCGTGTGTACTTGTCAGGAGACGACAGCGCCTTGACATTCGGCGACAATCCGCACCGGCCGGCAGCCCTAAAGGGCTGCGCAACAGGGAATTTCGCTGCGCCGGCCGGCAGCCCTAAAGGGCGGCGCAACAGGGAATTTCGCTGCGCCGCCGGCAGCCCTAAAGGGCGGCGCAACAGGGAATTTCGCTGCGCCGGCCGGCAGCCCTAAAGGGCGGCGCAACAGGGAATTTCGCTGCGCGGTCTAAAGGGCTGCGCAACAGGGAATTTCGCTGCGCGGTCTAAAGGACGGCGGTCCGGCGGCGATACTCGGTGGGCGTCTGGCCGGACCAGCGCTTGAACGCGCGGTTGAACGAGCTCTGTTCGGCGAACCCCAGGAGATACGCGACCTCCGTGCCGGCGATGTCTCCCGGTGCCAGGTAGGACTTCGCCGCCCGAAAGCGCATCTCCTCCAGCACGTCGTTGAAGAGGACGCCCTGATCCCTGAGGCGCCGCTGCAGGGTCCGAGGGCTCATGGCCAGTCGCCTGGCGATCGATTCGAGCTTTGGGTTGCCACCACGCAGCTCGGCCTCGATCGCCTCCCGCACGCGGCCGACGATGTCGGCGGGGCTGGGAAGCTGGTCGAGGAGCATCCTGGCGTGGGTGTCGAGGACGGAGAACAAGGCTAGATCACTGCCCGTGCATGGCGTGTCCCAGACGTCTCGGGCGATCACCATCTGGCACGTCTCCGCGCCGAACCTGACCGGGCACTCGAAGATGCGCTCGTGCTCGCTGATGTCCGCCGGTCGCGGGTGGCTGAACTCCACGCGCATCAGCGGAAACCGCTGGTTGGTGGCTATGCGCGTGCGCAGGAACACGGCGGCCAGCACGTACTCCGCATAGGGCCGCGTGATCGTGGAGGGACGCGAGGGCGCCTCGGCGGCGAACGTGACGTGGCGGTCGCCCACCGCGTACGGCAACCGGACCACCTCATGGATGATCGGGAAGTAGTCCGAGACCTTGGCGAGCGCCGCGCCGATTGTCGGCGCACTCGACGCCAGGAAATCGATGACGCGATAGGCCCCGAACGGCAGCACCTCGATGGCGTGGAGGGCCAGGTTGGGGTCCTTGGACAACTCGTAGGCCTTCTGCCAGACGGCATCGACCTGCTCGATGGGAATCCGGGCGTCGGGGTCCTGGAGAGTGACGGGGTCGAGCCTCGCGGCCCGGAGGATCTGCTCCGTGTCGAGGCCGAGCCGAGCGCACGCATCGATCATGGCCCGGCTGGACACGGTGAGGACTGAGACGCTCACGCCCCGCATGGTATCCCACACGGCCCGGGAGGACCGGCAAGGCGACAACGAGGATTCCGTCCACCAGCACGTCTCGCAAGCGGCCGCCGAATTTGGGACGCGCTCGTCCCATCGCCGGACATTCCCCACGGCCGCCGCGCCGGAGCCGCGCCGCAACCGACGGATTCAAAAGCACTTGCGAAAGTTCGCCGCGCTGGCAGCCGATCCGCAATAGAGCCCGGACGGGGGGAATCCCATGCTGAACGACCTGGAATATGCCCTTCGCGGCCTCCGGCGCGATCCGGGATTCACGACGGTGGCCGTGCTGACCCTGGCACTCGGGATTGGCGCCAACACCGCCGTCTTCAATCTCGTGCGCGCGGTCTTTCTCGCGCCGCTGCCGTTCGCGGACGCCGATCGTCTCGTCTCGATCGCCGAGCGGCGGCCGACGAGCCGCGACGCGAATCTGCCGATCTCGGGCCACGAGTATGCCGCGTGGCGTGAACAGAACACGGCCTTCGAATCGCTGGCGCTGCACCGCCCCGAGCGGCTGACCTTGACCGGCGCCGGCGATCCGGAGATGGTCGAGGTCCTCCGCGCATCGACCGAGTACCTGCCCCTCCTTCGCATGCGCCCTGGACTGGGGCGCATCTTCGCCGCCGGAGAGGACCGCGACGGCGCGCACGTGGCGATCCTGAGCGATGCGTTCTGGCGGACGCGCTTCGGCGCGGACCCGGCCGCGCTGGGCAGGGCCATCACGCTCGACAACCAGTCGTACATGGTCATCGGCATCCTCAGCCCCCTCCCGCCATCGCTCACGCCGGACGTCGTGCTGCCCATCAATCTGACCGACGAACTGCGCGCGGCCGGGCGGCATCGGCTCAGTGTCATCGGCCGGCTGAAACCTGGCGCCACTCTGCGGCAGGCGCAATCCAACCTCGACCAAATCGCGGCGCGGCTGGCGGCCGAGTACCCCGACACGAACACGGGGCATGAGGTCATCCTGACACCGCTCCGGGAGGACCTGGTCGGCGGGTATCGCCGCGCGCTCGTGCTCCTGATGGGCGCCGTGGGATGCGTTCTTCTCATCGGCTGTGTGAACGTGGCCAATCTGCTGCTCGCCCGCGGCGCCTCGCGACACAAGGAGATCGCGATTCGTGTCGCGCTCGGCGCGACCCGCGCGCGCGTCACGCGCCAGTTGATTGCCGACGGTCTGGCGCTGGCCGCGCTCGGCGGCGCGGCCGGATTGCTCCTGTCGGCGTGGATCATGGACCTCGTGCCCGCCATCACCGCGGTTGACATCCCGTTGATCGAAACGGCCAGGCTCGACTGGACGGCATTTGCGCTCTGCGCCGCCATCTCGGTGGCGGCGGGCCTCGCGGCCGGTGTCGCACCGGCGCTGGCGTCCTCGCGCATTCGTCCTGCCGGGCTGGGTGGGGGCCGCCGCGCCTCGGACGATGCGAGCCGGCAGCGGCTGCGATCGATGCTGGTCGCCTCAGAGGTCGCCTTGACTCTGGTCCTGCTGGTCGGCGCCGGACTGATGATCGCAAGCTTCGCGAAGCTGGTCTCGACCGATCCGGGCTTTCGCACGAAGGGCGTGCTGGTGGTGCCCGTGGATCTTCCTGCCGCCAGGTACGCCGGCGCGGCAGATCGGCGCACGTTCTACGACCGACTGCTCGAGCGGCTGCGGGCGATCCCGGGCGTCGAGGCAGCCGGCGCCGTATCGAACCTGCCGCTCGGCGGCAGCGACAACTGGATGCAGTTCACCCTCGCGGGACGTCCGGCGCCCGAACCCGGCCACGAGAACTTCGCCGCATTCCGGATGACGACGCCCGACTACTTCCGCGCGCTCGGCATCCCATTGACGCGCGGGCGATTCTTCACTCCAGGCGACGCGCGCATGGCGGTGCCGCTGATCCGCTGGTTCCCGCAGCAGCCTCAACCGCCCGGATTCGACAGGCCGCAGGCCGCGCCGGTCGCGATTGTCAGCGAGACGGCGGCCCGTCGGTTCTGGCCGGGCGAGGATCCGATCGGCCGGCAGATCCGCGTCCTCTTCAGCCCGGACATCACGATTGTCGGCACCGTCGGCGACATCAAGCACAACGGGCTGGATGCCCCGGCGTCGCCGCACATCTACCTCGCGCACAGCCAGGAACCCTGGGGCTCGGTGTCGGTCGTTGTCAGGACATCCGGCGCGGATCTGGCGCTCGCTCCGGCCCTGCGCGCCGAGGTGCATGCGCTCGATCCGGGCCTGCCTGTCACGGTCAGGACGATGGACGACGTGGTCGGCGCGTCTGTGGGACAGCCCCGGTTCTACGCGCTGCTGATCGGGCTGTTCGGCGCGGTCGCACTGGCGCTCGCCGTCGTTGGAATATTCGGCGTGGTCAGCTACGTGACGGCGGGACGGACGAGGGAAATCGGCGTCCGCGTTGCGCTCGGCGCGCGGCCGCGCGAGATCCTCCGGCTGGTCATCGGCCAGGGCATGCGGCCGATTGCCGCGGGGATTGCGGCCGGCATCGGTGCGGCCCTTCTGGCCACGCGGCAGATCTCCAGTCTCCTGTTCGGTGTGACGCCGGCCGATCCGCTGACCTTCGCGACGGTCGTGCTGCTGCTGACCGCGGTCGGTCTGGGGGCGTGCTGGCTGCCCGCGCGCCGTGCCTCACGAGTCGATCCGGTCACAGCCCTTCGGGCGGAGTGAAGCACAGCATGTCCATCTTCAACGATGCCCGCTACGCCGTCCGCACACTGCTGCGCGCGCCCGGCTTTTCCGCCGTGGCCATCGTCACGCTCGCGCTGGGGATCGGCGCGAACACGGCGATCTTCAGCGTGGTGAACGGCGTGCTGCTGCGCAGGCTGCCGTACCTGCACGCCGAGCGAATCGTGCAGCTCTGGAGCGCCACGCCCGACGAGCCGCGCGGCGGGTACTCGGCCGCCGACTTCCTCGACGTGCAGCGGCGCAACCAGACGCTGGCCGCGATTGCCGGGTATCGCGAGGACGCGCTCACGATTTCCATGCCGGGCGGCGAGCCCGTGCGCGTCCTGGCTACGGTCGTGACCGCCGACTATTTCGACATATTCGGAACGCCGGCGGACCTCGGCCGGACGTTCAGCGGCGCGGCGGACGGGACGGCGCACGAGCCGCTCATCGTCCTCAGCCGCGAGACGTGGCTGCACCAGTTGAGCGGCGACCCGCACGCGGCAGGCCGGCGCATCCGCGTCAACGGGGTGCCGCACATGGTTGTCGGCATCATGCCCGCCAGTTTCGATTACCCGGCGGGCACAAAGGCGTGGGTGCTCTCGCCGCTCGCCGTGCCGACACCACAGATCGACATCGCGGGCGATCTCCTCGAGACACGCGACGTGCACTATTTCAAGGCGGTGGGCCTCCTCGCGCCGGGTGTCACGACCGACGCGGCGCAGGTGGACCTGACGGCGGTTGCGGCCGGCCTCGCCCGCGAGTACCCGCAATCCAACAGCCGCCGAACCATCCGGCTGCTGCCGCTCCACGATGAGGTGGTCGGAGACGTGCGCGACGCGCTCCTGCTCCTCCTCGGCGCGGTCGGCGTCGTGCTGCTCATCGCCTGCGCGAACGTGGCGAGCCTGCTGCTCGCGCGAGCCTCGGGCCGGCGGCGCGAGATCGCGGTGCGCGCCGCGCTCGGCGCTTCGCGCGGCCATCTGGTCCGACAACTCGTGGTCGAGAGCCTCGTGCTCGGCGTCGCCGGCGGCGTCGCTGGTTTGATCACCGGCACGTGGGCGGTCGCGCTTCTGGTACGGGTCCTGCCGGCGGGCATTCCCCGCGTCGAGCAGATCGGCATCGACACGCGCGTCGCGGCGGTGGCCGTCCTGCTCTCGCTGGCAAGCGCGCTGCTCTTCGGACTCGCGCCGGCGTGGCAGGCCTCGCGCGCCGACGCGTCGGCGGTGCTGCACGAGGCCGGCGAGCGCGGATCGACGGCGGGGCGCGGACGCGCGCGCACACGCGCTGTCCTGGTCGTGGGTGAGATCGCGCTGACGCTGGTGCTGCTCGTGGCGGCCGGGCTGCTCGTGAACAGCTTCGTACGGCTCCAGCGCGTGGAGCCTGGCTTCCGCATCGCCGGGGTGACGCTCGTCTCGCTGCCGCTGCCCCAGGCCCAGTATCCGGACGGCAAGCGGCAGGCGGCCTTCTATCAGCGGGTGCTCGACGCGGTCCGCCAGCACGGCGGCGTGCAGTCGGCGGCGCTCCTGTTCCCGACGCCGCTCGAGGGAGACAACGCGCGCGGTTCATTCACGATCGAGGGGCGGCCACCAGCCAGCCGGGGCGATTCGCCGTTCGGCGCGATCGCGTCGGTCTCTCCCGGCTACTTTCACACGATGGGCATTCCGCTGGTCAAAGGACGGGATTTCACCGCACAGGATCGCGAACCGGCGCCCGCCGTGGTCATCGTGAACCAGTCGCTCGCGCGCAAGTACTGGGCTGACGACGAACCCGTCGGCAGGCATATTCGCTTTGGGGACACCAACGAGGACTGGGTGACGGTTGTGGGCATCGCGGCCGACGCGGAAAACGTCGGACTGGGCAAGGATCCGGTGCCGATGATGTACCTGCCTTACCAGTTCTTCACGCTGCCGTTCATGAGCGCGGCCGTCCTCAGCGATGGGGGCACGGCCATCGCGGCGAGCGCCGTGCGCGACGCGGTGCGCGCCATCGACCCGGAGATGCCGCTCGACAAGGTCGAGCCGCTCAGCGACCTGATCGCCGGCGAGGTCGCCGAGCCGCGGTTCAGGGCGATGGTCATTGCCGCATTCGCGCTGATGGCGACGCTCCTGGCGGCCATCGGGGTGTACGGGTTGATCAGCTACTCGGTCGCGCAGCGCACGCGCGAGATCGGCATTCGCGTCGCCCTCGGCGCGCAGCCGGGACAGGTGATGGGGCCGGTGCTCACTGAAGGACTGACGCTCGCGCTCGCCGGGATCGGCATCGGGCTCGTGGCGGCCGCGGCGGCGACGCGCCTGTTCGCGGGGTTTCTGTTCGACGTGCGCGCGCTCGATCCAGTGACATTCGGCGCCGTCGCCGTCCTGCTCCTCGCCGTCGCGCTCCTGGCCAGCTACATTCCGTCCAGACGCGCGCTGCGAATCGATCCCATCGACGCGCTGCGAGGCGAATAAGCCTCAGTGGCCCGGACCGACGGACACCTCGTAGGCGGCGATATCGATCGACGGCCCGGCGCCGGCCGTTGCGGTCAGGAGAATCTCGTACGATCCCACCGCCAGCACATCGCCGGTCGTCCGCGCGACGACGGCCGGGCGGCCATCGACCGTCGTCAGCGGCAATCCGCCCCGCGTCCAGACGACTTCACCCGTCGACCACCTGCGCACCGTGACGGTGCACGTCTTCGCGCGCGCCGCGGCCCCGCGCGGCAGGACCAGCCGCAGGTCGATAACCTCGCCGGCTGACGGCGGTTCGACGGAAGGCGCCGGCGGAGTCGCGGCTCGAGTGGTCAGCGGCGTCAGCGTCAGCGTCAGCGTCGGCGGCGCGGCTGCCGGCGCGGCCGCGCTGCCACGCAGCCGCGCCACTTCCATCGACAGCGCCTCCCGCGCCGACTGCTCGCGGGCGAACCGGATCTCGAGCTGCTGGCGCTCCAGCCGTGCGTTCAGATTGTCGGCGCGCAGCGCGTTGAGCTCCGCACGCTGGCGCCGGACGACGACCGCCTCGCCGGCCACGAGCACGATCAGGACCACGGCAAGCGCGATGAAGATCCACTGCACGGCCGGACGCTCGAACCCGCTCACGCGACGCATCACTGCGACACGTTATACTGTTCCGCGCTTTTGTGCGCCCCTTTTTGACGGGCGACTCCCACCGTGTTCGAGGCGGAACATCCTATGTGCATCGCTCGCCGGCTGCTCATCGTCCCCATCGCCCTGCTCCTCCTCGGCCCCGCGCTGACCGCCCAGGATGCCCAGAAGCCCACCGACCCGCCCGAGTTCAAGGCGCTCAAGTACCGTCCGATAGGCCCCGCCGCCGGCGGACGAGTCGCCCGGGTGGCGGGCATCGCCGGCGATCCGACGACTTACTACGCCGCGGCGGCGTCGGGGGGCGTGTGGAAGTCGAGCGACGGCGGCGCGACGTGGAAGAGCGTGTTCGACGACCAGCCCGTTTCGTCGACCGGCTCGATCGCCGTCGCACCCTCCGATCCCAACGTCGTCTACGTCGGGTCGGGTGAAGCGAATATCCGCGGCAACGTCGCCGCGGGGAACGGCATCTACAAATCCGTCGACGCGGGAAAGACCTGGAAGCACGTCTGGAAGCAGGAGGGGCAGATCGGCACGATGGTCGTCCACCCCTCGAATCCCGACATCGCGTTCGCCGCGGTGCTCGGCCACGCCTTCGGGCCGAACCCCGAGCGGGGCGTCTATCGCACCACCGACGGCGGCGCGACGTGGCAGCAGGTGCTGAAGAAGGACGCCGACACGGGCGCGTCGAGCGTCTCCATGGACCCGTCCAACCCGTCGATTCTCTTCGCGGGGTTCTGGCAGGCACGGCGCCTGCCGTGGGATCTCGTCAGCGGGGGCCCCGGCAGCGGTCTCTACGTGTCGCGCGACGGAGGCTCCACGTGGAAGCCGCTCACGGGCAACGGGCTGCCCGAGGGAATCTGGGGCAAGGTCGCCGTCGCGGTCGCGCCATCGGACGGCCGCCGCGTGTACGCGCTGATCGAAGCCGACAAGGGCGGGCTGTACCGGTCGGACGACGGCGGCGAGAACTGGGAACGCACCAACGCGTCGCGCGCGCTCAGCCAACGCGCGTGGTACTACACGACGATCACCGTCAACCCCGTGAACCGTGAGGATGTCTGGTTCCCGCAGGTGCCGATGCTGCATTCGATCGACGGCGGGAAGACGCTCGACTACGTCAAGGGCATCCACCACGGCGACCATCACGATATCTGGATCGATCCGAAGAACCCGCGCCGGATGATCTCGGCGAACGACGGCGGCGTGGACATCACGACCAACGGCGGCGAGACGTGGTTCGCGCCGCCGCTGCCGATCAACCAGTTCTATCACGTGGCCACCGACACGCACGTGCCGTACCGCGTCGAGGGGGCGATGCAGGATCTCGGCACCGCGCAGGGCCCGAGCCGGAGCCTGCGGGGCGCGATTGCGCTGACCGACTGGCATCGGGTCGGCGGCGGCGAAGCCGGATACGTCGTGTCGGACGCCGGCGATCCGAACATCGTCTACGCGGGCGAGTACCTCGGCATCATCACGAGGTTCGACGAGCGCACCGGCGAGTCGCGCAACGTGAGCGCGTGGCCGGAGAATCCGTCCGGCCACGGCGGTGAAGACATGCGGTACCGCTTCCAGTGGACGGCGCCGATCGCCTTGTCACCCCACGACCCGAAAGTGATCTATCACGGCGCGCAGGTGATCCTCCGCACGATCGACGGCGGGCAGTCGTGGGAGACGATCAGCCCGGATCTCACGCGCAACGACAAGACGAAACAGAAATGGGCGGGCGGGCCGATTACCGGCGACAACACGGGGGTGGAAACCTACGGCACCGTGTTCGCCATCGCTGAATCGCCGAAACAGAAAGGCGTCATCTGGGCGGGCAGCGACGACGGGCTCGTGCACGTGACGCGCGACGCGGGGGCGCACTGGGCCGACGTCACCGCCGCGATGCCGGGCGTGCCCGAATGGGGCACCGTCAGCATGATCGAGCCGTCGCCGTTCGACGCGGCCGCCGCCTATGTCGTCGTCGACGCGCACCGGCTCGACAACATGCATCCCTATGTGTACAAGACCGCTGACTTCGGCCGATCCTGGACGAGGCTCGATGGTGCGCTCCCCCAGGATGTGTACCTGCATGCCGTGCGGGAAGATCCGGCGAAGGCGGGATTGCTCTACCTCGGAACGGAGCGTGGCGTCATGTTCTCAGCGGACGAAGGGCGAACCTGGCGTCCGCTGAAGCTGAATCTGCCGACGGTCGCGGTCCACGATCTCGTGGTCAAGGGACACGATCTGATCGTCGGGACGCACGGCCGATCCGTGTGGATCCTCGACGACCTCCAGCCGGTGCGCGAGATGAGCGGCAAGGTCGCGGGCGAAGACGTCCACCTGTTCCCCGTCGCCGACGCGATCCGCTGGCGGTACGGCAGCCGTCCCTGGGGCACCGCGGCCACCTTCGAGAACCCGCCGCGCGGCGCGTCGATCTACTACTTCCTGAAAGAGAAGCCAAAGGGCGAGCTCAAGATCGAGATTCTCGCGGGCGACGGCCGCCTCGTGCGGACCCTCAGCAGCGTGCCGCGCGAACCGGATTACAGCAGCGAGGAGGACAAGCCGGAGGATTTCAAGAAGCGCGCGCTTCCCGCCGACGCCGGGGTGCAGCGTGCCGTATGGGATCTCGCGTGGGAGGGCGCGAAGAAGATCAAGGGAGGGAAGATCGACACCGGCGATCCCACGGAAGGACCGCGCGCCGTGCCGGGCACGTACACGGTCCGGCTGAGTGTCGACGGCAGGACGGCCACCTCGCCGTTGCGCGTCGCGCCAGACCCGCGCGGCAGCCTGCCGCCGTCCGACCTCGAGGCGCAGCTCCAGTTCGCGCTGCGCGTCCGTGACGACATCAGCCGCCTGACTGGTCTCGTCAACCAGGTACGGTCCGTGCGCGATCAACTCCAGGCGCGCGCACGGGCGCTCGACAGCCGGAAGGGTGAAGCGCCCGTCGCGCGGCTCCTGGCCACGTCCGACGCGGTGGTGAAGAAGGCGGATGGCCTCGAAGACCGGTTGCACAATCCCACGGCGGAAGTCGTCTACGACATTCTCGCGATGCGCGGCGGCACGCGCCTCTACTCGCGTCTCGCGCCGCTTCAGATGTGGGCCGTCGAAGCCGACGGGCCGCCCACCACGGGGATGCGCCAGGTGCTGGAGATTCAGGAGAAAGAGCTGTCGGACCTCGAACGAGAAACCACGACGTTCATCATGCAGGACGTCGCGGAGCTCAACCAGGCTGCCGCCCAGCTGGGGCTCCCGTTCGTCATCGTGCGCTAGCCCGCGCCCGGGCTAGTCCTGAGCGAAGGCCCGAGAATCGGGCCTGAGTCGAAGCCCGCCCTTCGACGCTGCTCAGGGCGCAGTGAGCGTAGTCGAACTGCGAAGGGCGGACCATTCGGGCCCTCACGAATGGTCCGGGCTAGCGTCGCGGTTCGCTACGGCTCGGGCGGCGCGCCGTCGAAATCGCACGGAATCGGCCCACGAATCGCGGCGCCGCGCTGGTGCGATTGTTGCTCCTCCCCGAGGGTTGTGTTCCTACACAGGGGAGGTACAGATGAGTTACAGAAGCTGCATTCGCGCTCTGGCGCTTGCAGGCGTCATTCTCACGCCCACGCTGGCCGCGGCGCAGACGGCCGGCAAGGCGCCGCCGCCACCGGCCCCGCAGAAGGTTGACGACGCGACGCTCGACTCGCGCGTCGAGGCCCGGCTCAAAGCCGATGCGGCGCTGAAGAAGGACACCATCGACGTCGCCGTCAACGACGGCGTGGTGACGCTCACCGGCACCGTGCACTCACGCGGCCTGCGGACGCGCGCCGAGCGCCTCGCGAAGATCGCGGGCGTGAGCCGCGTCGACAACAAGCTGGAAGTGGAGACCGCGGCAACCGCCGGCGTCGGCGAAAAGACCGGCAAGGCCGTCGACAAGGCCGCGGCAAAGACCGAGAAGACGATGGAGAAGGCCGGCGAGAAGTCCGAGAAGGTGTTGGACAAGGCCGCCGACAAGACGAAGAGCGGCGCGTCCGCTGTTGGCGAGGCCGTGACCGATGCGTGGATCACCACGGCGTTGCACACGAAGTTCGTGGATGAGGACACGCTCAAAGGCAGCGACATCAACGTCGACACGAACAATCACGTCGTGACCCTGAAGGGAACGGTCACGTCGGCGGCCGGCCGCGCGCGCGCCGTGGCGATCGCGAAGACGACCAAGGGCGTCTCCCGCGTGGTGGACGAGTTGACGATCTCGCCAAAGAAGTAGTCGGCCAAGAGCGCCGGTTCCTGCACGGGAGCCGGCGCTCTCTCGTTGCTCAACCGCGCCCCTTCGTCAAATGTAAGAACTACAACGATTCGGATACGGGTCGGCCCCCCTCGATCTCGGTGCTATCCCACAACTTCTTTGATCGCCGCACTTACCGCATCGGCCCAACCGGGCACGGTCGTTGCTCCTGCGGGGCCGGGCCGGAACAAACCTGCGTGGAGCCATCGATGATCACGAAGACAAGGGAGTCGAAAGGTCTGCCGCTTCTCGCGGCTGTCTATATGATCGCGCTCGGCGCCGCTGCCTGCGGTGGCGCCTCGAAATCACCGGTCTCACCGACGGACAGCGCAACGAGCGCCACATCGGGTCCTGCGCCGTCGCCCGGGACCGCGACGATCGCGGGCACGGCGCAGGGCGCATCGTCGGCCTCGGTTGCCGTCGTCGGCACGCAGGTCGCCTCGGGAATCGACGGCGCCGGCCGCTTTACGCTTCAAGGGGTGCCGGCCGGAGACGTGCAGTTGCAGTTCACGGGACCAGGCGTGAACGCCGTGGTGGCCGTGCCTCAGGTACGGCCCACGCAGAACATCACGCTCGTCGTGAACGTGTCGGGCGGAACCGCAAATGTCGAGGTCGAGGTGCGCACCGGCGCCGGCGAGAGCGAGATCGAGGGGCGGGTGGATGCCCTTCCGCCGTCAACCGCGGCAGGGACGTTCCGAGTCTCGGGGCACACCGTGCTGACCAACGCCGCCACGCGCTTCGAGCAGGAGAACGCCGCGCGCACCTTCGCGGATCTGAAAACCGGCCAGCGGGTCCATGTCAAAGGCAGCCCCTCCGGGGCGGACGTCCTCGCGTCGCTCGTCCGGATCCAGGACGCCGGCGCGCCCGTCCCCGACAATGACGGGAACGATCCCGACGACGGCGACGACGGCGGAGAGCAGCAGGAGTCCGCGTCCATCCAGGGCACGCTCACGTCGATAGCCGGTACCACGCCGAACCTGACGCTGATGGTCGGCGGAACGACCGTGACCACCACGAGCGGGACGGAGGTGAAGCGGCGCGGCGACCGGCAGACCCTCGACCAGCTCAAGACAGGTCAGACGCTGCACGTGATCGGCGCCCGGCAGGCCGACCATTCGATCGTCGCACGCGAGATCGAGCTCGAAGACGACGCGCCCGGAGGAGAATTCGAAATCGAGGGACCGATCGGCGGGCTGTCGGGAAGCTGTCCGTCCGTCACCTTCAGCGTGAACGCGTTCGTGATTCATACGAGCGGCGCGACCACGTTCGAGAATGGCGCCTGCTCGACGCTGAAGAACGGCGTGAAGGTGCAGGTGAAGGGCACGCGCAACGCGGACGGCTCCGCCGCTGCGACACGCGTGAAGACGAAGTAGCGACGCCGCGCGCTTCCGGTTGTGCGCCACGTCCAGCGCCCGCACGACGATGCCCCAGGCGGCACGCGCCACCGCCTGGGGCCGTAACAGGTCCAGCCCAAATCCCCTTCAGGAAGATCCCCACCACTTGACAGCTGAATTGCGAGATCGTCTTCTCGCTCAGCAAGGACGAGCTGCTCGATAACTGGGCCGTGGTCAAGGGCGACGAGACGGTGGCGCGGGCGCTGGCGCCTTCGGCGTGCCGGGGCACGCGCCGCGGCCCCTACGGCGTCGAAATCCTCACCTCCGACGCGCGCGCCGCGCGCGAGCGCCTCGGGGCGGACGCCGTGATCGACAAGGCCACGCTCGAGGACGTGATGATCCTGATGGCCAAGGGAGAGCGCCATGCTGCGTAACCTCGTTCGCAAGGACCTCATCCTGAGCCGCAACGCGTTCCTGTGGACGGGCGTGCCGTTCCTGGTCTATTTCGCGATCGTGGCCAGCGAGCCGGTCGTCTCGCTTCGGGAATTCCTGATCCTCAGCGCCATCCTGTGCGCGCTGATGCCCGTCTCGGTCTTCGGCCGCGAAGACAAGTTCAAGGCGGCCGCGCTGACCTACAGCCTGCCGGTCACGCGCCGGGCGGCGGTGCAGGCCCGATACGCGCTGGCGGGCGGCTGCGGGCTGCTCGGCACCGCGAGCGCGCTCATCCTGGGGGTGCTCTGGCCCTGGGGGCACTTCGCCGCAAGCGACCTTCTGAACCTCGGGACGATCCTGTTCACCCTCACGGCCGTCGTCGCGATCGCCGCTCTGCTGCTGCCGTTTGTGTTTCGTTTCGGCCTCTTCGGCCTGATCTGGTTCATCGTCGGCCTTCAGATCCTGGGGATCGCCGCCTTGCTCGCGAAGACCGTGGTGGGCCGGGACGCGGTGAGACCGGTCTTTCGAAGCCTGGGGCGGATGGTGGCGGGCCTGCACACACGGCTTGGCGATCCCGCGATCGCGGTCGTGGTCCTGGTGGCCCTCGGCGTTCTTGCTGCCGTGTCCATGCGCGTGTCGGTGTTCCTCAGCGAACGCCGGGATCTGTAGGAGTCGCCCATGGACACGACCCTCGAGCTGAAGGGCGTATCGAAGCGCTACGAGGACTTCTCGCTCAGCGACGTCTCCTTCTCCCTGCCCCGCGGCTACATCATGGGCCTCATCGGGCCCAACGGCGCGGGAAAGACGACGCTCGTCAAACTGATCCTCAACCTCGTCCGGCGGGACGGAGGCGAGATCCTCGCCTTCGGCAAGGACGTCCGCGACGACGAGATCGCGGTCCGCTCGCGGATCGGATTCGTGCACGAGGCCCCGACCTTCTACGATCACCTGAGCGTCGAGCGCCTCGCGTCGGTGGTCGCGCCGTTCTATGCGAGCTGGGACGCCGCCTTGTTCCATCGCCTCGCCAGGCAGTTCGAGCTGCCGCTGAAGAAGGTCGCGTGGAGGCTTTCACGCGGCACGCGCACCAAGCTGGCGCTGGCGCTCGCCCTGGCCCATCGGGCGGAGCTGCTCGTGCTCGACGAACCCACTTCAGGGCTGGATCCGGTGTTCAGGCGCGAGCTCCTCGATCATCTGCTGGCCTGCATCGAGGACGGCCGGACGTCGGTGCTCTTCTCGACGCACATCACGAGCGACCTCGACCGGGTTGCCGACTACGTGACCTTCATTCAAAAGGGGCGCATCCTGTTCTCGTCGCCGAAAGACACGCTCCAGGAGCGCTGGGCCGTCGTCAAGGGCGGCCCCGAGCTGCTCACTGACGAGTTGCGCCGGTTGCTTCGAGGCGTCGAGGTCGGAGAATTCGGGTTCACGGCGCTCACCGACGATGTGGATGCCGTGCGGCGACGGCTCGGCCGGTTGCCGGTCGTCATCGAGCAGGCGTCGTTCGAGGACGTCATGGTGCATTTGCGGTGATGCCATGCTGAAGTTGCTGGTTCGGGATTTCAGGGTCGTCAGGTGGGACCTGTGGCTGCACGCCGTGATGGCCATCCCCGCGTCACGGCACGCCCAGGCGCTCTTCGTCGTGGGCGTCGCGCTCGCGATCGTCCTCGTCGTCGCGGTGCCCGGCCTGGAGTGGATGTTCGACACCGATCGGTTCGTGTGCAGCCTGCCGGTGTCGCGGGCGACGCTCGTGCTGGGGCGCTACCTGTCGGCGTTCGTAGCAGTCGCTCTCAGCCTGGCGGTGTGGATGGGCAGCGCGGCGCTGCTGTCGCGCCGCTTTGCCGGCGCCGACCCGAACCTGTCTCAGTGGGTGTCGCTCGACGGCGCCGTCGCGTACTGCGTGATCCTGACCCTGGTCGTCGCGCTCTTTCTGCCGTGCTACTTCCGATACGGACTCGGCAAGGGCGCGGCGGTCTTCGCGGTGGGCGTGATGGCGCTGGGCGGCGTCCTGGCCGGACTGCGTTGGATCGTTCGGGCCGCGCTGGGCAACGTGGCGCCCGACCTGACCGCCGTCGATCTCGACGCCGCCCGCACCCTCGCCCGTTTTATCTGGATCGCCATCGTCGCCGCGATCGCGACGGGTTCCGCCGCCCTGTCGGTCCGGTTCCACCGGCGGCGGGAGTTCTGAGACGCCAGAACGTTCGCGCCTTCGATCCATCGGCGAGTAACAGCGCGGTCAGGCCCCAGTCTTAGCCGCGTCGAACCGCTTCGCGAGCGGCGCGAACCGTGCGGTCGGTCCCTTCCAGCGCAG
>Ga0156223_186_pt3 | contig 38361 bp, 24 predicted proteins | sample RifCSPlowO2_12_FD_107871 | JGI IMG/M metagenome (GOLD analysis project Ga0156223, IMG submission 107871) | Acidobacteria bacterium RIFCSPLOWO2_12_FULL_66_21
ACCGCGGCGTACGCCTGCGGCACGACGAGGTCCACGTCGTACTTCGGCAGCGCGTGCGCGCCCGGATCGCAGACGGACACGTAGAGGTTCTCGCCGGCGCGACTTGGCACGATCGCGCGATCGTGCGCCCGAGAGAGCGCCGCCCATGGCGCGACCACCGCGGCCGTGGCGGCTGCGACGACCACCGCATGGCGCCACTGCCCTCCAAGCGCCAGGATCAGCAGAAGGGCCATCCCCACCGGCGCGAACATCACTCGCAGGAGGAGCAGCAGGCCCATGCACAGCCCAAGGAGCGCGGCGGCGGGAAGCCGATCCATGCGGCCGTACTGCCACGCGGCGGCGACGAGGAGGCTCACCGACAGTGTCACCTCGATCGGCGCGACCGACTGCCTGACATAGTAGGGATACACCGCGTAGAAGAGCGTGGCCGCGACGGCGGCGCGCCGGCTTCCCGTGGCGCGGCCGGTCAGATGGAACAGGAGCACGCCGGCGGCCGACGCGACGAGCGCCTGGATCAGCATGACGAGCGCGAAGCGATCCGCCGTGACCGCGCGTGCCGCCGCAAGGAACAGGGGGTAGAGCGGCTCGTAGGCGCCCGCCGGCGCGCCATCGAGCGCGAACCTGTGGGTCGTCAGCAGGCTGTCGGCGATGCGCCAGTAGAAGTTCGGTTCAGGCTGGCGCGTCACGGCCAGCGCGATGAGGCGCGGTGCGGCGCAGGCCGCGAAGAGCGCGCCGGCCGTGCGGCTCATGGGACCAACCGAAGCCTGGGGATGCCGTGTCCGCGCCAGTCCAGCGAGCCGAGCGCGCGATCGATCGCGCAACCCGCGTAGAACATGAGCGCGAAGAGCATCGGGGCGAGCAGACGCGTCGTTGGAAAGAAGATGGTGTGCACGAGGATGACCGACGCCGGTACGGCGAGCAGCAGGGCCTCGGAACGGCGTCGGCGCCATCGGAGCACGATGCCGGCCAGCGCCGCGACGCGAAGCACGGTCGCCGCGATGGCGTGCAGCGCCTCCCACGACCACGGACGCCGGGCCATGTTCTGAACGACGACATGCCCGCCGAGGACGACGGCTCGCGTCCGCGGATCCTTCGGGTGGACGGGCAGGAGCCGCGGAACGAAGGCGTACGCGAAGTTCGTCGCCTTCAGCTTGGCGATCTGCCACGGATCATCGCGGACCCGGGAGAACGCGAGGGACAAGTACATGGAGTCGGTCGCGCCGCCGCTCTTGACCGCGGCGTCCGGCAGTTGCCGCTCGACGGCCTGGGACGCCAGCGGCAGGAGGAGATCGACATCGTACCTGGGAACGAAACCGTCAGCCTGCGGGACCGCCGACACTAGGAGATTCTCGCCGATGCGCGTCGGCAGCACGGATCCGTCGACCGAGAAGCATCGGACGGTCCACGGCCCGACGATGGCGGCGGTGGACAGCACGAAGGCGGCCATCTCACGGCGCTGTCCGCGCACCCAGAGGATCGCGGCGGCGCAGATCGCAATCGGCAGCAACGACGCACGTGTCAGGAGGACGAGGCCGAACACCGCTCCGCAGGCGACGGCCCGGCGCCAGCCGGCGATGCGAACGAACTGCCACGTCGCCGCGAGCAGCAGCGGAATATGCACGTTCAACGACTGAAAGGCGACCGACTGCCGCACCAGGTACGGATAGAAGGCGTAGAGACCGGAGGCCACGAGCGCCGCACGTGTGCTGCCGCTCAGATGGCGCGTGAGCCGGAACAACAGCACCCCCCCGATCCCGGTGGCGACAATCTGCGCCAGGGCGACCAGCCAGACTTGATCGCGCGTGCACCAGCGGGCGAGCGCGAGCAGCGCAGGGTACAGTGGTTCGATGTAGGTCGTCGGAGCCGCCCCGTACCCGAACGTGCCGTGCTGCACCAGCCCGTCGGAGAGGTGATAGTAGTAGGTCGGGTCGGGACGTCCGAAATAGCAGAGTGCCGCGAGGCGAGGAAGCACACTGCAGGTGAACACGAGCCAGGAGAGGCAGCGTGGTGACATCCGTCGCTCGGAATGAGAAGCGGGCGCGGTCAGGATAGGCCATCAGTATGCGTCAACGCAACCAGCCGGGACGAATCTTTCTCCTTTCTCCAGCCAACTGCTCCGGGCCGCGCGCGCGGATGGTCCTGTCGGCCCGTGCCCGGTTCGACCTGGCGGTCCGGTTGCAGCAGGGCCAGGTGGCCATCGGCGAGGTCTTTGCGTTCATCAGCGGCCTCTACTTCAAAGGCAAGCTCGCCTACGCGCGCGAATTCGCGAAACCGCCAGAGCCGGGCACCGGGCTGGCGGCGAGCGGCGCGCTCGTCATCACGCCCACCGCGGGCCTTCGCGCCGTCGAGACGCCGGTCACGAACGACGCGCTGCGGAAGTTCGCGGCCGTGGACATCGCCGTCGGCGACCCGCGCTACCGCACGCCGCTCGTCGCGAGCGCCCGCGCGATCCGCGAGGAGATCACCGGCGAGTGCGAGGTGGTCCTGCTCGGAAGCATCGCGTCGGCGAAATACGTCGAGATTCTCCTGGAGATCTTCGGCGAGCGCCTGCTGTTCCCGATCGACTTCGTCGGCCGGGGCGACATGAGCCGCGGCGGGCTGCTCCTGCGGTCCGTCCGTTCCGGCGAGGAACTCCCGTACGTGCCCGTTCAGGGAGCGGTGCGGCACGGTCCGAGACCTCCGAAACTGGATCCCAGGACACGGGTGAGATTCTGAACACCTTTCCGTGTTACCTTTTCCGGACCGTTTCCCTGTTTTTCACGACTCGAGGAGAAGCTGCTATGCATTCCCATGCCGCTCTGTCGCGCGGCCTGCGGGTGGCGCTCGCCGCCTGCGCGCTCGTCGCGCTCTCGTTCGCCAGCATGCCGCGGGTCCGCGCCCAGGACGGCGCACGCTCGCTGACGCCGGTCCCGAACTACGACCTTGCCGCGCAGTGGACGTCGCAGAAGGTGTCGAAGCTCGTGTTCGACACCACGGTCGCGCCGCGGTGGCTCGAAACGAGCGACCGTTTCTGGTACGCCTACCAGACCCGCGACGGCCGGCGCTTCTCCCTGGTCGACCCGCTCAAGAAGACGCGCGCGCCGCTGTTCGACCACGCGAAGATGGCGGCCACGCTGACGGCGATCACGCGCATGCCGTACGACGCCCAGCACCTGCCGTTCACGAGCGTGCGGTTCGTGAAGAAGGACGCCGCGTTCGAGTTCGAAGTGTCGGTGCCGCGCGACGCCGACGTCGTGACCGCGCCGAAGAAGATCACGACGACCGAGCAGGCCGCCAAGGGCGGCGACGAGATCCTCGACGACGAGGACGACATGGCGGGCGATCCGCAGCAGCAGGGAGGTCGCGGACGCGCCGGCGGGCCGGCCGCCGCGCCGCGCAACAAGACGCTGCACTTCGAGTACGACATGGCGACCGGGAAGGTCACGCTCCTCGAGGACTACAAGGAGGAGCCGCGGCAGCCGCGTTGGGCGTCGCTCTCGCCGGACGGCAAGACGATCGTCTTCGCGCGCAGCCACAACCTGTTCATGATGGACGCCGACAACTACGCCAAGGCGCTGAAGAAGGCGGACGACCCGTCCATCGTCGAAGTGCAGCTGACCAAGGATGGCGTGGAGTACTACAGCTTCGCGCGGACGACCGGCGCGGCCGAGCTCGAGCAGGAACAACAGCAGCAGCAGCAACAGCAGCAGCAGCAGGGCGAGACGCAGCAGGCCGACACGCAGGGGAATTCACAGGACAAGAACGCGCGGGCTCCGGCCATCCAGGCGATCTGGTCGCGCGACTCGAGCCGCTTCGCGACGATCCGGCGAGATCAGCGCAAGGTGAAGGACCTCTGGGTCATCAACGCGCTGGCCAACCCGCGGCCGACGCTCGAGACCTACCGCTACGCGATGCCCGGCGAGGAGAACGTGACGCTGGCGGAGATCCACGTGTTCGACGTGGCGGCGAAGTCCGGTCTGCGCGTCAAAGCCGATCGCTTCGCCGATCAGTCGCTGTCGATCGCGACCAAGCCGCAGCGGCCTGGCGCCGGCGGCGGCCGCGGCGGCGGTGGCGTCGGCGCAGGGCCGAACCAGCGCCCGACACCGGCGGAGTGGCTGAGCGATTCGCCCGACAAGCTGTACCTCACCCGCTTGAGCCGCGACATGCATAAGCTCGACGTGTGCATCGCCGACGCGAAGACGGGCGAGGTGAAGCCGATCGTCGAAGAGCGTCTCAACACGTACATCGAGACCAAGCCGCTGCGCCTGGTCAACAGCGGATCCGAGCTGATTTTCTGGTCGGAACGTGACGGCTGGGGACACTTCTACCTCTACGACGCGAACACGGGCGCGTTGAAGAACCGCATCACCGACGGCGAGTTCGTCACGACGGCGCTCGAGAACGTCGACGAGAAGGCGCGCGTGGCGTACATCAGCGCGGGCGGGCGCGAGAAGGGTGAGGATCCGTATTACACCCACCTGTACCGCGTCGGCCTCGACGGCAGCGGCCTGAAGCTGCTCAATCCCGGCAACGCGACGCACGCGGTTGCCGTGAACGAGTCGGCGAGGTACTTCGTCGACAACGCCTCGCGCGTCGACGGCTCACCCGAGTCCGCGCTCTACGACACGCTCGGCAACGTCGTCACCAAGCTGGAGACGCCGGACCTCAGCGCGTTGATGGAAGTCGGCTTCAAGTACCCGGAGCCGTTCATGGTGAAGGCCGACGACGGGGTCACCGATCTGTATGGCGTGATGTACAAGCCGTTCGATTTCGATCCGCAGAAGAAATACCCGATCATCGCCTACGTGTACCCGGGCCCGCAGACCGAGAGCGTCACGAAGAACTTCAACCCGCGCAGCACGAGCATCGCGCTCGCGCAGTACGGCTTCATCGTGATCGAGGTGGGGAACCGGGGCGGCAACCCGCAGCGGTCGAAGTGGTACCACAACTACGGGTATGGCAATCTGCGCGACTACGGGCTGGCCGACAAGAAGACCGCGATCGAACAGCTCGCGCGCCGCTATCCCTATGTCGATATCAACAAGGTCGGCATCTGGGGCCACTCGGGCGGCGGGTTCATGTCGGCCGCGGCCATGCTCGTCTATCCGGACTTCTTCAAGGTGGCGTGGTCGGAGTCCGGCAACCACGAGAACAACATCTACAACAACACGTGGAGCGAGAAGCACCACGGGATCAAGGAAATCGAGAAGGACGGGAAGACCACCTTCGAGTACGCCATCGACAAGAACTCGGAGCTGGCGAAGAACCTGAAGGGGCACCTGATGCTCGTGACCGGCGACATCGACAACAACGTGCACCCGGCCAACACCTACCGTCTCGCCGACGCGCTCATCAAAGCGAACAAGCGGTTCGACTTCTTCATCATCCCGGGCAAGCGCCACGGCTACGCCGACGCGGCGTCGTACGTCAACGTGCTCAGGGGGGATTACTTCTGCCGTCACCTGCTCGGCAGGGCCGACGAGAGCGTCGACATCACCGAGTTGAACCGCGAGACGGAGCAGAACGGGAAGCGGCAGACGGGGACCACGACGGTCGGCCGCGGCGGGCAGTAGAGGAGGAGGGCACGGAGTCCCCGGATCACACGGAGACACGGAGCACACGGAGACGCACGGAGACGCGTGGCCGGTCTGGGCCGCGCTAACGCGCGGTGAGGTGGCCTGATCTCAGACCACCTCGATCGAACTGCTCCGACTTGGCCGTCATCAGATGATGTCGCGTTGCGCGATCTGGGCGGGCTGACACAGACGAAGGAAGCCGTGCGCGATGTGCGTGCGTTCTTTCTCGATTCGCTGCGTCAGGATCTGAGGTTCGCGGTCCGCTCCCTCCGGCGTAGTCCGGCATTCGCGCTGGTGGCTGTCCTCACGCTCGCCCTCGTGATTGGTGCAAGCACCGCCATCTTCAGCGCACTCTACGGGCGTGTCTTTCGCCGCCTTCCCTACGCGGACCCCGGCCGTTCTGCCGGCATTCAGGCGACGAGGAGACCCAGGAACACGCGCGGGCTCACGATGCGGATGCCCTCGTGCTCTTTCAGATCGAGCAGGGCTGAGTCTCCGGCAACCACAAACCGTGCGCGGCCTTCGATCGCTGCGGCGATGTACTTGTCATCACGCCACGATCCCGGTCCGCCTCGCGCAGGAGTTTCCCGCAACCAACGGCAGGGGGGGTGTGACGGCCGAATCGCCGCACGACTCGGTGGTCGGCGCGTTCCGCCGCGCGAGGCGTCGTTGCCGCCGCCGCCGCGCTGGGACCCGCCCGCCGCGCGTCACGAATCGATCCGGTCCAGACCCTGCGCGCGGAGTGATCGCGGTTGTGCGCTACTGTCGCAGCGCGACGATTGGATCGAGCCGCGACGCGCGGATCGCAGGCACCAGCCGCGCCGCGACACCGGCCAGAACGGTCACGCCGATCGCCGCGGCATAGACGACGCCGTCGTGCGGCTGAACGCCGAACAGCGCCGCCGCCACGAATCGCGAGAGCATCCACGCGAGCAGCAGGCCGATGCCGCTGCCGCAGACGACCAGCGCCCCTGCGTGCCGCAGCAGCATCCCGCGGATCGCGGCCGGCGTGGCGCCGAGCGCGACGCGCACGGCTATCTCCGGCGTCCGCTGCACGCTGACGGCCGCCATCATTCCATAGACGCCGATCGCGGCGATCAGCAGCGCGAGCGCGCCGAGCGCGACCATCAGCGTGCTGTTGAACCGGCGCTCCGCGGTCAGGCGCGCGAACGACTCGTCCAGCGTCTTCACGACCGGCGGTTTCCCGTCGAGCAGCAGCGGGGCCAGCGACGGCAGGGCGGCAATCGTGGCAGCCGGATCGGCGGCGACTCTGGCAACGGTTTCGGAGAACGTGGACGAGCCCTGGGCGAAGGGCCAGTACACCTCGGGTCGCGCGGGCCCCTCCGGGCCTGTCAACCGCACGGTGGCCACGATGCCGATTACGGTGTTCTCCCCTGGGCCGGTCGACACCTTCGCCCCGATGGGATCCCGGCCACCGAAATATCGCCGGGCGGCTTCCGCATTGAGGATCACCACCCGTGGGCTCGCCGCACGGTCATCCTGAGTGAAGGTGCGCCCCTGAAGCAGCGTGATTCGCAAGGTCCGGAAGTAATCCGGCGTCACGAAATGTCCATCGGCCAAGTCGTCGCCCTCGAAGGGCGATGGGCGCCCGGCCACCTCCACGCTGTAACGCGCGCGGCCGCCACTCATCGGCAATCCGTTCTGAAGCGCGGCTGCGGATACCACGCCCGGCATCGCGCGAACGCGATCGAGGATGCCGCCGATCGCCTGGTGCGCCGTCGCCAGCCGCTCGGCGGACGTGCCGGTCGTCCGCGGCAGGCGCGCCTGAAAGTTCAGCACGCCCTCCCGATCGATGCCGAGGTCCACGTTCATCACCCGGATGAAGCTGCCGAGAAACAGCGCGGTGCCGACGAGCAGCGTCGAGGCCAGCGCGACTTCTCCGACCACGAGCGCATCGGCGAGGCGGCGGCGGCCCGGCGCCATGCTGCCGCGAGCACCGTCGCCGAGGACGGCCGACAGCGCCGGCCTGGATGCGCGCCACGCAGGCGCGAGACCGAAGATCAGACTCGCCGCCATGACGGGCGCGGGCCAGGTTCATGCGAGCCAGTTCTCAACCTTCAGACCCGGCACCCGCTTGAATTCGGCAATGTTGGCGGTGACGCACACGGCGTGAATCGCACGGGCCTGAGCCGCGATCAACATGTCGTCGGCGCCGATGGGCGTCCCCGCTTTCTCGAGCGCGGTGCGAATAGCGGCATAATGACGGTCCACGCCTGCGTCCAGCGGCAGGATCGTGATCGCCCCGAGCACGGCTTCAACCTGTCGCGTCAACTTTCTCGATCCGCGTTTGGCGGCCCCGTAGCGCAGCTCGCACGACACGATGATGCTGGTCAGTACGCGGTCCTCCCCAATGTCGGCGATGCGAGCGGCGACCGGCCCTTGCGGACGTCGAACGAGATCAGAGAGCACGTTGGTGTCGAGCAGGTACGCCCGCGCCGCCATGTCAGATATCCACCGGCTCGGCAACGGGCCGCTCAATGGTCGGGAAGTCCTCGTCGAGCGGTCTCAGCCTCGCGAGGACTGCGAGGAGAGATGGCCGGGCGACCGGTTCCACCACGAGGCGGCGCCCTTCCTTCCGCAGGAGCGCTTCGCGACCAGGTAATTCCAGGTCCCGCGGAATGCGCAGCGCCTGGTTTCGACCGTTCTTGAAGAGACGGACGAGACGTTGGGTGTCCACTGGCCCTCCTCGGTCAGCATATGCCAGACCTATGCTAGCGTGGCCCGGCCTCGGGAGGCAAGCAGAGGTCCCCGGCGCGCCGGTCCTGTCGCGGTCCCCGCCGCATGCGTGGCGGCGCTCACCTCGACGCGCGATCGCATCACAGCGGATGCGCGGATCGTCCAGAGATCCGGAAACGACAGAAACTCCAGCGGCGTCATCGTTTCAAGGATGTCGAGCTGCGCGACCATGACCTTGAGAATGGTGAGGATGCGCTTCAGCGTGTGCTGCGCGCGGGAGGCCTCGTCGGCGCGCAGCAGCGCCATCACCCGATCGAATTCGTGCAGCAGCTCCTTGAACCACAGCTCGTACACCTGGTGGATGATGATGAACAGCATCTCATCGTGCTCGCCGTCGGAGCGCGGCTGGCGGAGCGCCAGGAGATCGTCGATCCGCAGGTAGCTGCCGTACGTGACGGCGCGGCTGTCGTCGCTCACCGCCCGCTCCCGGACTGCCGCACGACGGCGCCCCCTTTCATCACGAACGAGACCTGCCCATCCCTGTGTTCATCAGGGAAGATATTGCTCCAGGACGCCGCGGAGGCCGGCGCCCAGACCGGCCACATCCCCACGCGTCACAGGTGCTCCGCGCTTGATCCCCGTGCGTCTCCGTGGGCCTCCGTGTCTCCGTGTGAAGCTCCGCTACTCCGCTCGCAGGATCCCGACCGGGATTGTCTGGAATATCTCGCCCAGGAACATCCAGGCGGTGTCGCCGGCGGTTGTCGGGCGGATCTCGGCGCCGGTCAACACGTGGCGGAACGTGCGGTGACGGAGCGACTCGGGCAGCAGCACGCGCGAGGTGCGCCAGCAGTCGCCTCCGAGCGGCAGCGGGTGATCGGCATCACACAGCGAGGAGACGAGCCGCGGCGCCGCAACCACGACGGCGTCGGTTCCCGAGGTACGGGCGAACGCCACGACTCCGCCGCGGACCGTCACTTCCGTCGCGAGCGGCACGTAGTCGCCGGCCGGAAACACGGACGGCATGTCGCGGCGCAGCCGCAGTCCCGCGGCCGTCACCAACAGCTTGATCCGTCCGTCGGTCCAGTCGGCCAGCATCTGCGCAATCGCGGCGGCGCGTTCGGCCGGAGCCGCCCGGAGCACCGCGTCCACTTCGTCCAGCTGCCGGGCGCGCCGGTCGAAGTCCACGGGACGGCGATTGTCGGGATCCACGAGGCGCAGGTCCCACAGGTCCGTGCCCTGGTAGAAATCGGGCACGCCGGGAGACACCACCTTCAGCGCGACCTGCGCAAGGGAATTCAGCAGGCCGAGCCGTGCGACGCGCTGGCGGAACGGCAACAGCGCGGCGAGAAAACGCGCGCTGGACGGGCCGCCGAGCGCGCGCTCCACGAAGCGCGCGAGCGCGTCCTCGTAGGGCTGGTTCGAGGTCAGCCAACTGGTGTGCACCTTCGCCTCGCGCACCGCCTTCAGCATGTACTCCGTGAGCCGCCCGACCAGCTCTTGGCCGGCGGCCCTGCCGGCCGTCAGCTCGGCCGGCCAGACGCCGACCAGCGTCTGGTAGAACCGGTATTCGTCGTTGCGATCCGGCGCGGGATCGCCGTCGACAATCGTCCGGTGCGAGCGATTCAGCCGCATCCACCGCGAGACCTCGCGGCTCCACTCGTCGGGGATCTCGGACAGGACGTTGATGCGAGCGCGCACGTCTTCGCCGAGCTTCGTGTCGTGGGTCGCGGTCGCCAGCATCTCGAGCGGCCAATCGGCGGCGCGCCGCGCGTTCGCCTCGTGGAACTCGTCGGCCGATCGGCCGAAGCGCGACGGATCCCCGCCGACCTCGTTCAACGACAGCAGCGCGTTGTACCGGTAGAACGCCGTGTCCTCGAGCCCCTTCGCCTGGAGCGGGCCCGTGTACTGCTGGAGCTTCATCGCGAAGCGCCGGCGCTCGGCGGCCTCGGCGGCGTCAGCGGGCATGTATCCGCCCCTCCGCTCCTGCGGCGGCGGCAGGGCGTCGCCCTCCACCTCGCGGGACAGCACGACCTCGCGGAAGAAATCGAACAGCGATGACTCCATCGCCGGATTGCGCCGGCGCGCGCTCGCGATCGCCCGCTCCAGCACCGCGCGATCCTCCGGCGTCCAGCCCTGGAGATCCACGTACGTGCGGTAGACAGGGAAGCAGGCGACCACTTCCACGATCACGTCGCGCAGGCTCTCGAGCGTGAAGTCGCGCGACTTGCGGTTGCTCTCGCCGATGCGGTCGAGCATGTGCGCGAGCACCATCAGCTCGCTCGCCAGGGCCGTGTCCATGATCAGCCGCTTGCTCTCGTAGAGCACGTCGTCGAACGCCGCGGCGCGTCCGGTCAGCTTCGCGTACACGCGCCGCACGCGCCGGGCCTGCGAGATGTCGACGAAGATGCCGTTCAGGTCGTTGAGGTAGTTGTACCCGGTCGTGCCGTGCACGGCCCATCGCGACGGCAGGTGCTCGTGGCCGGACAGGATCTTCTCGGCGACGACATACAACGGACGATCGGGCGGGACCGAGCCGGAGCCGCGATCGATTCCCCAGACACGCGCCGCGAGAGCCTGCAGCCTGTCGAAGTAGCCGGCCGGATCGAAGAGGCCGTCGGGGTGGTCGACGCGTACCGCGTGGACGTTGCCGTCGCGAAGGAGATTCGCCAGCAACTGGTGGGTGGCCTCGAAGACCTCCGGGATTTCCACCCGGAGGCCGGCCAGCGTGTTCACGTCGAAGAACCGCCGGTAGTTGATCTCGTGGGAGGCGGTGCGCCAGTACGAGAGGCGATAGGCCTGCGCCTCGAGCAGCTCGTGCAGCGCGTCGAAACTGCGCGGGTGTCCCGGCGTTCCGTTGACCTGCCGCACCGCGACGTCGATCGCGCCGCCCACCCGCGGGGCCTCCGATACGAGCCGCGCGAGCCGCGCGCGCGCGACCTCCTTCTCGCGCTGGCGCTCGACGATACGCTCGGGGCCCTGCTCCGTGTAGGCGGGCATGTTCTGGAGCGACGCGATGATGCTCTGGAACTCGTGCAGGTGCGAATGGTCCGCTCCCATCTCGACCGTGAGCGGATCCACGGCCAGGACGTAGACCCGCGGCGCCTGGCGCGGATTGATCGGCAGCTCCTGATCGAAGTACCGCAGCACCAGCTCGCCGTCGACAAAAGCGAGCCGCAGCTCGCCGCGCTCGAGCACGCGCCCGTACTGGTCGCCGAGAATCGGCAGCAGGAGCTTGGCGTGGAGCTCGGCCTTCACCGGGGTCCAGTCGACGTCGAAGAACTTCGCCGCCGGCGAGCCGGGACCGTTCTCGAGCACGTCGTTCCACCAGGCGTTGTTGCCGGTGCCGATGCCCATGTGGTTGGGGACGAAGTCGACCACGTGCAGCATGCGGTGGCTGGCGATCGCGCGCGTGAAGGCGTCGTGCGCCGCGGCCCCGCCCAGCTCCGGGCTGATCTCGTTGTGGTTGCAGACGTCGTAGCCGTGCAGGCTGCCGGGGGCCGCCGTGAAGTACGGAGCCGTGTAACAGGCGTGCACCCCGAGGCGGTCGAGATACGGGATGACGTCGCGCGCGGCCGTCAGGGGAAAACCGCCGTGCACCTGCAGGCGGTAGGTGCTGACCGGAACGAAACGCGGGCGATCGCGGTGGATTCGGTCGCTCGTCATCGTTCCTTCAGTATGGCGGCGCCCGGACGCGCGAAGCGAACCGTGGGGCCGCCAGCCTGCCGGTCCACCTGGACGGGCGCCGCGTCCGGCGCGAACAGCGGATCTTCGGTCGTGAGGACGACCTCCCAATCGGCAGAGCCTGCGGGCTCGGCGATCGCCGGCCCGACCTCGCTGAGATCGATCGCGCCGCGACCGCGCAGCTTCGCGACGATCCAGAACACCTCCTCGCCGCCGCGCCGCATCACCAGCGTGTCGTCGTCGGGCGCGTGCGCTTCGCCGCGCCGCTCGTCGCTGGCGCCGAGCGCCGCGTGCGCCAGCCGCAAGGCCAGCAGCGCCGTGGTGAGGCGCCGCACCGCGTCGTGCGGCGGCCGCTCCCGCTCGTTCCAGCGAAGCCTGCTCGCCTCGAACGTCGATCGCGCCTGCGGATCCGGAATGGCCTCGCGTCCGTCCGGGCTCGAGAACTCGGGAGAGTCCGCGAACTCCCTGCGCCGGCCTTCCGTCACCTTCGCTCCAAGCGGCGAGTCCAGATCAGTGAAGTAGAGAAACGGCGAGCTGGCGGCCCACTCTTGTCCCATGAAGAGGAGCGGCGTCATCGGCACCATCGCGAGCACCGTGCTGGCGGCGCGCCAGGCCTCAGGGGCAATCGCGTGGTGCAGCCGATCGCCCAGGGCGCGATTCCCCACCTGGTCGTGATTCTGCAGGCAGACGACGAAGCGGCGCATCGGGAGGCGGGACGGATCCGTGCCGCGCGGCGCGTTGAAGTGGGGCGAGTGCTGTCCGCTGTACAGCCATCCGTCGCGCACGATCCGCGCGAGCTCGCCGGCCGTGCCCTCGTAGTCGGCGTAGTACCCGCGAGAGTCACCGGCCAGCAACCGGCGCATCGCATGGTGGAAGTCGTCGGCCCAGACGCCGTCGAGGCCCCAGCCTCCCTCGGCCGCATCCTCAATCATGGCGGCGAAGTTCCGGTGATCCTCCGCGTGCACGAGGATCGGCCGCCCGGCGGCCTCGCGAACGGCGTCGGCCAGCTCGCAGACGATGTGGCGGGGCGTGTCGTCGGCGAGCGCGTGCGTGGCGTCCAGGCGCAGCCCGTCGACGTGGTATTCGCGCACCCAGTGGCGCGCGTTGTCGACGATGAACCGCCGGACCATCGCCGAGCCCCCCGCGTCGAGGTTGATCGCCTGGCCCCACGGCGTGGCGTGGCGATCGGTCAGGTGCTGCGGGTTGAACTCGGGGAGGTACGCCCCCTCAGGTCCGAGGTGGTTGTAGACGACGTCGAGAACGACCGAGAGGCCGAAGTGATGGGCGCGATCGACGAGCGCGCGCAGGTCGTCCGGCGTCCCGTATGCGCGCGCGGGCGCGTAGAGGCAGACGCCGTCGTACCCCCAGTTGCGATCGCCGGCGCTCGCGGCCACGGGCATCAGCTCGATCGCCGTGACGCCGAGATCGCGCAGGTGATGGAGGCACTCCGCCGCACCCGCGAAGGTGCCCGCCGGTGAAAACGTGCCGACGTGCAGCTCGTAGATGACCAGGTCGCGCGCCGCCCGCCCGCGCCATCGCGCATCGGTCCAGCGGAAGATCGCCGGGTCCACGATCTGCGACGGCCCGTGCACGTCGTCCGGCTGACACCGCGAGGCGGGATCGGGCCGCGGCGCTCTCTCGTCCATCGAGTAGCTGTAGCGATCGCCCGCGGCCGCGCCGTCGACGGTGCGATCGTAGACCCCCTCGGCGTCCATGCCGAGCAGATACCGCCCCTTCGCGGGGCCGTCGTGCAGGATCACCGACAGACTCGAGACTGCCGGCGCCCACACCCTGAACCTGACGCCTCCGGGCGCCGGCAAGGCCCCGAATCCCGCAATCAGCATTGTAAAGAGTCCACTATTGACCAGAGCGGTATCCGGGTCCATTCCGGCCGGTTATTGAGCTCGTAGTTCAGCTCGTACAGCGCCTTGTCGAGCACGAAAAGCTGCAGCAGGCCGTCGCGCTGTGACGGCTCGGCGGGGATGAAGAGCGAGCCGGCGGCGGTCCGGAAGTAGCCGCGCAGAAACGACGCCGTGGCCCACGTTTGCCAGATGCGTGCCCATGGCTCGATCCGCTGGAACTCGGCGGGGCGCGACGCGGTGTAGGCGAAGAGCGCCGCATAGGCGGCGTAGCCGAACGAACGGACCATTCCCGCGACGTCCTTCAACGGGGACTGCTTCCGGCGCCGTTCGTCGATCGGCCGCGCGGGTTCTCCCTCGAAATCGAGGATGTAGAAATCCCCTTCGACCCAGAGGACCTGGCCCAGATGGTAGTCGCCGTGGACGCGGATCTTGGAGACGGCGAACTCGAGCGCCGGCGCGGACGTGATTCGTTCGAGCAGCGTGTCGCGCGACAGCAGCAGGGTCCGCGCGCGCGCGTCGACCTCAGGGGTCAGCAGCCCCGGCGCCGCTGTGTCGAGCGCGTCGAACGCCTTCTGCGCCTGCGCGAGCGCGTCCGCGACGATCTCGGCGAGATCCGCCGGTGAGAACGGCTCGGGAGCGAACGCCGGGTCCGCCGAATCGCTGGCGAGCGCGAGGTGCATCTCCGCGGTCCTCCGGCCCAGCGTGTCGGCCGTCGCGAGGTAGCCGCGCATCAGATCCTCGATCTCGCGCGGTGCTTCCGCGATGAGACCCGGGAAGGACGGCGGAAGCGGATCCGGCGGCGGCGTCCGTCCCTCGATCGCCTCGTAGAAGCGCGCGACCTCGTCGGTCGCATGGCGCCACCCGTCCGCCTGGCTTTCCACGAACTGCTGCATCATTCCGAGCGTCGCCGCGATTTCCGCGATGCCGGCGTACTCGACGGCGGCGGCGACGGCCGGCACGCGCGTGAACCCCGCCTTCTCGGTCAACTGGCGGCCGATCTCGAAGTCGGGATTGACGCCGGGCTGGATGCGCCGGAACAACTTCAGAATCAGGCGGTCGTCGTAGACGACCGATGTGTTGCTCTGCTCGGCGGACGTGCGCGCGATGCGCGTGAGGTCGCCCGCCGCGCGAAGCCGGTCGAACAGGCCGGTCCTGAGCGTGCGCACGGTGCCGCGCTTCATCGCGACGCGTTCGTCGGCGCCGGTCGCCTCGAGCATCGTCAACGCGAAGTGGTCGTCGAGCCACGCGTCGAACAGCGTGCCCTTGCGCGCCCCGGTGATGTGGGCGAGGATGGCGTGCGGCGCGCGCTCCTCGAGGGCCCGCGCGTCGGCATGCGCGGAGACGGCGAGCGGCAGGAAGTAGCGCTCGCGCGCCCCGTTCTCGTATTCCGCTTCGACGATCGTGAGAAAGAGCGGCTGGGGCCCTTTGCGCAGCAGACCCCAGTCCATGAACCGCGCGGCCCGCATGCGGCGCGCCTTTCCGCCGAACCAACGCTGCCGCTGGAGGAACGGCACCAGGAGGTCGCGCTCGATGAGCGTGCGCACGTTGCCTTCGAGCAGCGTGTCCCACGCGGCGCCCACGAGGAGCGCGGGCGCCCTCGGCACGCCGGTCGCGAGCTCCGGGGCCATTCTCGCCGCGACGGCAGGCGCGGTCGTCTGCAGGCGGAACCAGTAGAAGCCGTACGGGCTCAGCGTGAGGAAGTAGGGCAGCTCGCCGATGCGCGGAAACTCCGTGAGCCCGAGCATCTCGACCGGGATCAGCCCCCGGAAGCGCGAGAGGTCGAGCTCCATCGGCTGCACGGTCCGCGCGAGGTTCGCGACACACAGGATCGTGTCGTCCTCGTACCGGCGGACATACGCGAGCACCTTCCGGTTCTGCGCCGGGAGGAACTCGATGGTGCCGCGGCCGAAGACCTTGTGCTGCTTGCGCAGGCCGATCAGGCGCTTCATCCAGTTGAGGAGCGAAAAGAGGGCGCGCTCCTGCGCTTCGACGTTGATCGACGGGTAGCCGTAGACGGGATCCATGATGGGCGGCGCGAAGAGCCGCGCGGGATCGGCGCGCGAGAAGCCGCCGTTGCGGTCGCCGGTCCACTGCATCGGCGTGCGTACGCCGTTGCGGTCGCCGAGATAGATGTTGTCGCCCATCCCGATCTCGTCGCCGTAGTAGATGATGGGCGTGCCGGGCATCGAGAACAGGAGGCTGTTGAGCAGCTCGATCCGGCGGCGGCTGTTCTCGAGCAGCGGCGCGAGGCGGCGTCGGATGCCGACGTTGACCCGCATCTGCGGGTCGGCGGCATACGACTGGTACATGTAGTCGCGCTCCTCGTCGGTGACCATCTCGAGCGTCAGCTCGTCGTGGTTGCGCAGGAACATCGCCCACTGGCAGTTCTCGGGGATGTCCGGCGTCTGCCGGAGGATCTCGACGATCGGGTGGCGGTCCTCCTGGCGCACCGCCATGAACATCCGGGGCATCAGGGGGAAGTGGAACGCCATGTGGCATTCGTCCCCCTCCCCAAGGTACGGGCGTACGTCGGCGGGCCACTGGTTGGCCTCGGCGAGCAGCATGCGCGCCTGGTAGCGTGAATCGAGCGCGCGGCGAATCCGCCGGAGAATCCCGTGCGTCTCCTCGAGGTTCTCGCAGATCGTGCCCTCCCGCTCGATCAGATACGGCACGGCGTCGAGCCGCAGCCCGTCGACCCCCCGATCGAGCCAGAACTGCATCACCTCGATCACCGCGTCGAGCACCGCGGGGTTGTCGAAGTTCAGATCCGGCTGGTGATGGAAGAAGCGGTGCCAGTAATAGGCCTTCGCGGTGTCATCCCAGCTCCAGTTGGACATCTCCGTGTCGGTGAAGATGATCCGGACGCCCTGGTACTTCTGGTTCGTGTCGCTCCAGACGTAGAAGTCGCGTGCGGCCGACCCGGCCGGCGCGCGCCGCGCCGCCTGGAACCACGGGTGCTGGTCCGACGTGTGATTGATGACGAGCTCGGTGACGACGCGGATGCCGCGCCTGTGGGCCTCCTCCATGAACCGGTCGAAGTCCTGCAGCGTGCCGTAGCTCGGATGGATGTTCTCGTAATCCGCGATGTCGTACCCGTCGTCCCTGAGCGGCGACGGATAGAAGGGGAGCAGCCACAGGCAGTTCACGCCGAGCCCCTCGAGGTACTCGAGCTTCTGGGTGAACCCCGCGAAGTCGCCCACGCCGTCGTTCGTGCTGTCGAAGAACGCGCGGACGTGCGCCTGGTAGATGACCGCGTCTTTGAACCACAACGGATCGTCTGCGAGTGCTGACATGCTGGTCGTTGCTCGTGGCTCGTGGCTTCGTAGCGCAGCCCTTTAGGGCTGCCCCATCGACTGAAGCGGTGCGGGCTGCTTCACCTGCAGGATATGCGCAACGCGCGCCGGCGGATCGAGCCGCACGTAGTTCCACTCGCCTCGCCAGAAGTAGCGTTCCTCGGACAGCAGGTCGAGCACCTCGACCGTCGATTGCGGCGTGAAGCCCCAGCGGCCGAGCGGAAGCTGGACGAACCCGTGCTGTATGTGGAACGGATCGAGGTTCACCACCATCAGGAGCAGATCCGCGCCATCGGTGGACCGCTTGCTGTAGCAGAGCAGCTCCGGATTGTCCGTCTGATGGAACTCGAGTCCCCAGTCGTGCTGCAGCGCCGGATGGTTGTGGCGGATCGCATTCACGCGGCCAATCATCCCGGCCAACGTTCCGGGACGATCGACGTCACGAACGCGGATCCGGTACTTCTCCGAATCGCAGTACTCCTCGCTGTCTTCGCGGATCGGGACGTTCTCGGCCAGCTCGAAGCCGCTGTAGATCCCATACGAGGCGCCGAGCGTCGCCGCCAGCACGAGGCGAACCTCGAACGCCGGACGGCCTCCGCGCTGCAGGTACTCGTGCAGGATGTCGGGCGTGTTCGCGAAGAGGTTCGGCCGCATGTACTCGCGGACATCAGTTTGCGTCAGCTCGGTGAAGTACTCGGTCAGCTCCTGTTTCGTGTTGCGCCAGGTGAAATAGCTGTACGACTGCGAGAAACCGGTCTTGGCCAGGTAGCGCATGATCTTCGGGCGCGTGAAGGCCTCCGACAGAAAGATCGTCTCGGGGTGATCGCGCTTGATTTCCCCGAGCGCCCACTGCCAGAAGCCGAACGGCTTCGTGTGGGGGTTGTCGACGCGGAATATCTTCACGCCGTGGCCGATCCAGAACTCCACGATTCGCTTCATCTCGGCCCAGAGCTCCCGCCACGCCGCCGACTCGAAGTCGATCGGATAGATGTCCTGGTATTTCTTCGGAGGGTTCTCGGCGTACTTGATCGTCCCGTCCGGCCGCCGCCGGAACCACTCGGGGTGCTCGTGAACGTACGGGTGATCCGGCGACGCCTGGTACGCGATGTCGAGCGCGATTTCGAGGCCGTGCCTCGCGGCAGCCGCGACGAACCGATCGAAGTCCTCGAGCGTGCCGAGCCCCGGGTCGACCGCCGTGTGCCCTCCCTGCTCCGACCCGATGGCCCACGGGCTGCCAGGATCTCCGGCCCGCGCCTCCAGCGCGTTGTTCGGCCCTTTGCGGAAGCTTCGGCCGATCGGATGGATCGGCGGAAGATAGAGCACGTCGAAACCCATCGAGGCGACGTAGGGCAGACGGGCGGCCGCTTCCTCGAACGTGGCGCCGCGCGACGGGTCGGTGCCGGCCGACCGCGGGAACATCTCGTACCACGCGCCGAACCGCGCGCGGGGCGGGTCCACGACGACTTCGAGCACCCGATCGAAGCGGGTGGCGCTCGCGCGGTCCGGACCAGCCGCCATGATCTCCTCGAGCTCGGCCGAGAGCGCGGCAGCCACGCGTTCATCCTGCCCGCGGTTCACGTCGCGGAGCAGCCCGCCGATCTCGCCGGCCCGTGGGTGCCCGACCCCGTCGACGAGTGCCGCCCCCTCGAGCAGCTCGCTCGCCACCACCTGGCCGGCCGCGGCTTTTTTCGACAGCTCGACCCGCCAGCTCGCGAACCGGTCGACCCAGCCTTCCACCGTGTATTCGTAGCGGCCGAGATCCTCGACGGTGAACGAGGCGGTCCACTCGTCGTTGCCGAGCGCCGTCATCGGCGCCTCGCGCCACGAGTCGTCCCCTGACTTGCGATAGAGGAGGACCGCGGCCACGACGTCGTGACCGTCGGCGAACACGTCCGCCCGCACCACCACCCTTTCTCCAACGACGCGCTTGATGGGGAACCGGCCGCAATCGACCTGCGGACGGACATGCTCGATCACCACGCGCCGCTGGAGGGCGGGATCCAGGCCAGATGGTGATTTCTTCTTCCGGCAAGCCGGGTTATTCGTGCGTTTGGCCATCATTTATCACTGCGCGTGGGGCCCCACCCCCACGCGCTCTCGCTCGGCGGTCGGTCTCCGGCCGACTTCCCTCCGGCGCCTCGCTCGGGCCGCAGGCGCTCCGTCAGTATGCGTGGGTCCCAATCGGCTATCTGCAATCGACACTCGGCAATCAGTAGACCCCCATCGGTCCCCAGTCGTCGGCGCGCCTGAGATCTTCGTGGCGCGCGCCGAGTCTCAGCACCGCCATCGAGCGTGGCTGCAGCTCGTAGCGATCGCCGGCGCCGAGGCAGCGGGCGGGCCGCCAGGGGTCGGCCGTGTCGAGCAGCGTCTCCCAGCGCTCGTGCGGAGAGGTGGCCGGCAGCACGAACGGGGCCGCTTTGTCACCCGCGTTCAGCATCAGCAGCAGCGTGTCGTCGAGGATGCGCTCGCCGCGTTCGCCGACTTCATCGATCGCGTCGCCGTTCAGCCGCACGCCGAGGGTCCGCACGTCCGGCGAGTTCCACGTGTCGTCGGTCATCTCGCGGCCCGACGGGTCGAGCCACGCGATGTCGAGCACGTCGGCGCCGCGAATGCCGCGCCCCTGGAAGAACCTGCGGCGCCGCAGCACCGGATGATCCTTGCGCAGCCTGATGAGACGGCGGGTGAACTCCAGGAACTCGCGCTCGACGGGCGTGAGATCCCAGTGGGTCCAGCTGATCTCGCCGTCCTGCGAGTACGCGTTGTTGTTGCCGCGCTGCGTGCGCCCGAGCTCGTCGCCGCCACTGATCATCGGGACGCCGACCGACAGCATCAACGTCGCCAGCACGTTGCGCCGCTGCCGCTCGCGGAGCTCGGCGATGCGCAGGTCGCTCGTCGGCCCCTCCACGCCGCAGTTCCAGCTGGAGTTGTGGTTCTCGCCGTCGACGTTGCCCTCGAGGTTCGCCTCGTTGTGCTTCTCGTTGTAGCTGACGAGATCCGCCAGCGTGAAACCGTCGTGCGCGGTGATGAAGTTGATGCTGGCGTACGGCCGCCGCCCGCTCTGTTCGTAGAGATCGCTGCTGCCCGACAATCGCGTGGCCAGCTCGGAGACGCCGCCGCCGTAGCCGCCCCAGAACCGCCGCACCGTATCGCGGTACTTGCCGTTCCACTCGGTCCATTTCGCCGGGAAGTTGCCGACCTGGTAGCCGCCTTCGCCGAGGTCCCACGGCTCGGCGATCAGCTTCACCTGGGAGAGCACCGGGTCCTGGTGGATGATGTCAAAGAACGCGCCGAGCTTGTCCACGGCATGCAACTCACGAGCCAGCGCGCTCGCCAGATCGAACCGGAACCCGTCGACGTGCATCTCGAGCACCCAGTAGCGCAGGCTGTCCATGATCAGCTGCAGCACGCGCGGGCTTCGCATGTTCAGCGTGTTGCCGCAGCCGGTGAAGTCCTGGTAGAAGCGCGAGTCGTTCGGCTTCAGCCGGTAGTACGACGCGTTGTCGATCCCGCGCAGCGACAGCGTCGGCCCCAGGTGATTGCCCTCCGCGGTGTGGTTGTAGACGACGTCGAGGATGACCTCGAGGCCGGCGGCATGCAGCGCGCGGACCATCATCTTGAATTCGCGCACCGCGTCCATGCACGACGCCGACGCCGCGTAGCGGATGTCCGGGGCGAAGTACGACAGGGTGTTGTAGCCCCAGTAATTCGTGAGTCCCTTCTGCACGAGGTGCCACTCGTCCGCATGGTGGTGTACCGGCATCAGCTCGACGGCCGTGACGCCGAGCGACGTCAGATGGCGCACCGCCGGCTCCGACGCGAGCCCGAGATACGTGCCGCGCAGCGACTCCGCGACGTGCGGGTTCAGGGCGGTGAACCCCTTCACGTGCAGCTCGTAGATCAGCGTCTCGTGCCAGGGCGTGCGGAGCGGGCGATCGTCGCCCCATGTGAACGACGTGTCGACCACCGCCGCGAGCGGCGCGTACGGCGCGCTGTCCCGATCGTCGAACGTCGTGTCGTCCTCGCCGAACCGGAACCCGAACAGCGCCTCGTCCCAGCGCATCGCCCGCCCGACCACCTTCGCGTACGGATCCATGACGGGCTTGTTCGGGTTGAACCGGTGCCCCTGATGGGGCAGGTAAGGCCCGTGGACGCGGTACGCGTAGAGCTGGCCGGGGTGCACGTCAGGGAGATATCCGTGCCACACCATGTCGGTGTGTTCGGGCAGACGGATTGTGACGGCTTCGACCTCGGCATCCGGTGAATCGAAGAGGCACAACTCGACTCGTGTGGCGTGTTCGGAGAAGATCGCGAAGTTGACGCCGACCCCGTCCCACGTCGCGCCGAGCGGCGAAGGGGCACCGGGCCATACGCGCATGTTCCGTCGAGGCACAGAAGGCTTACGTACCACGTAGAGGCATGACCATGCAAGGTGCTGAGGGGTGCTGACGGGTGCTGACGGGCTTGCCGCGCCGAAGCGCCGGAGGCGCGAAGGCGGGTGCTGAAGGGTGCTCTAATCACTGGATGCGTGACGATCGTGCCCTGAACGGGCTCCGCCGGTGGGCCGTTTTGCTCGACAGCGTGTTCCGCGTGCCGGGGACGCGGTGGCGATTCGGCCTCGACCCGATCGTCGGACTGGTCCCGGGGCTCGGCGATCTGGCAACGCCGCTCTTCTCGATCCTCCTCCTGCTGCAGGCCGTCCGCCTGCGGATCCCACGCGTCGTGCAAGTGCGAATGCTGCTCAACGCGGCGATCGACTTCGGGCTGGGCGCCCTGCCGGTGATTGGCGATCTGTTCGACTTCGCGTGGAAGTCGAACGCGATGAACCTGGCGCTGCTGGAGCGTCACGCGATGCCCGGGTCGAGGCCGACGCAGGGTGACTGGATCTTTGTCCTCCTGATCGTCACCGTGCTCGCCGTCTTGGCGTTGATCCCCCTCGTGCTGTGGGTGTGGCTGCTCTCGAACGTGAGGCTAATCTGACAGCTTCCAGTCGCCAGCTTCCAGCTTCCAGCTGGGAGCTGGGAACTGGGAATCGGAAACTATTCTCCCAACAGTTCGCCGATCGGCTGCAGGTCCTCGATGTGATCGCAGATCGCCTTCAGCATCATCAGCATCGGCACGGCGAGGACCGTCCCCCAGACGCCCCAGACCCAGCTCCAGACGAGAAGGCCGATGAACACGGCGACGGGGTTCATCTGCGCGGCGCGCCCCATGAGGGCCGGCGTCAGCAGCATCCCTTCGAGGCTGGTGATGGCGAACGCGCTGCCGCACACGTACAGCGTCCACAACACGTCGTTGAACTGCAGGAAGGCGACGAGGCCGAGGCCGCCGGTGACGATGACCGGCCCCAGGTACGGGATCGAGTTGAAGATGCCGGCGAGCAGGGCCCAGACGACGTAGTGATCGAGCCCGAACCACCAGAGGGTCACGCCGGTGGCGAACGCGACGAGCAGGCTCGTCAGCACCTGCACGCGGATGAAGCGTTCGATCTGGCGGTTGATGTCGTCGAGAATCTGCAGCGTGATCTTCTTCTGCGAGATCTGCGGGCCTGCGATCTTCACGAGCTTGCGCTTGTAGAGATCGCCGGTGACCAGGAGGAAGTACACCAGGAACAGGATCATCGCGAACTGGCCGGCGAGCGTCACGAGCCCCATGCCGCCCGACCAGAGATAGTCCGACGCGCGGAACGCCGGATCGACGACCTGGACTTTCGTCACGCCCTTCGGCGCGCCGGCCTCCGGCGCGGAGGCTTCGGCGGCGGCCCTGTCGATTTCGGTGGCGGCGCGCCGGACGGTCTGGAGCGCGCCGCTGCCGTCGTGGCGGTGCATCCGGACGCGCTCGCGGATGCGCTGCGCCGCCTGCGGAACGCTGGCGGCGATGTCGAGCGCCTGGTCGCTCAGCCTGTACACGCCGACGCCGATCGCCGCGACGAACAGCGCGACCGCGACACCGGCGCCGACCGCGCGCGCGACGCGAATCCGTTCGAGCGCCGAGACAACCGGCGTGAGCACGTAGCTGATCAGAATGCCGAGAACGATCGGGATCAGGAGCGCCTGCGCGTAGCGAAGCACCAGGATCGTGCCGAGCACCGCCAGGACGCTGAGCGCCAGGCTCCGGACGTCCACGGGCATCCGGATCATGAGCGGCTTCGGATCGCCGGAACTGTCGGCGCGCGGTACAACGATCTCTTGATCGCCGGGCGGAAGGACGGGTGTGTCGTGCTGACTCATCTGTAAAAGAACTCACCTGCGGGACCGCCGGTAGCGCAGCCCTTTAGGGCTGCTATACAGTTGCTGACGAATTTGCACTCTTCGTGCCGTGCTGGTTTCAGACTTCGACTTCGACCTTCCGGATGAGCTGATCGCGCAGCAGGCGGCGCCGCGGGGCGCCTCGCGCCTGCTCGTCCTGGACCGGGCCGGCGGCGCGATACGCCACGATCGCATCGCGAACCTGCCCGGACACCTCCGCGCCGGCGATCTCCTCGTCGTCAACAACACCCGCGTCTTTGCCGCCCGGCTCCTGGGCCATCGCGTCCCGAGCGGCGGCGCTGTCGAGTGCCTTCTCCTTTCGCACCCGGCACCCGGCACCTCGGCACCCGCCTTCGCGCCTCCGGCGCTTCGGCGCGGCAAGCCCTTCAGCACTCTTCAGCACCCCTCGGCACCCGTCAGCGCCCATGAGGTGTGGGATGCCCTGATGCATCCGGGCCAGAAACTGAAGCCGGGTGCAGTCGTGCGATTCGAAGGGGACGCGGGCGTGCTGATGGCCGAAGTGCTCGAGCGGCGGTTCCACGGACGGCGCACGATTCGGCTGTGGGCCGAGCCGGGGGGCGACGTCGATGCCCTCGTCGACGCGCTGGGACACGTCCCGCTGCCACCCTATATCAAGCGCGGCGACACGCTGGCCGATCGCGACCGCTACCAGACGGTGTATGCCGAAGTGCGCGGATCGGTGGCCGCGCCGACCGCGGGGCTGCACTTCACGCCGGAGATCCTCGCCGATCTCGATCGCCGCGGGGTCGAGCGGGTTGCGATCACGCTTCACGTGGGGTACGGGACGTTCAAGCCGGTGCGCGTCGAGCGAGTCGAAGAGCACACGGTCGATCCCGAGCACTATGAGATCGGCACCGGCGAGGCGGCCGCCGTCAACGGCGCGCTCGATCGCGGCCGGCGCGTCATCGCCGTGGGCACGACGACGACGCGCGCGCTGGAGGATGCGGTGATGCGCGGCCGCGGCCGGGTCGAGCCGGGCCCGGGCGTGGCGTCGCTGTTCGTCTATCCGGGGTTCGAGTTCAAGGTGATCGGCGGCCTGCTCACCAATTTCCATCTGCCGAAGTCATCGCTGCTGATGCTGGTTGCGGCATTCGGGGGCCGGGAGAATGTACTTGCCGCGTATCGCGAGGCCGTACGGGAGCGATACCGCTTCTATTCGTATGGCGACGCTATGTTGATTCTCTGAAATTGCGAATTGTGAGTTGTGAATTGACTGGCAACAGGCTGAAGCCATCCGGATGGACGATGCCAGCGCGTGGCATAATTCACCAACTCACCAATTCACCAATTCACGAATTGTTTCATTCGGCGCGCAGCGCGCGGACCGGATCGATCCGTGCCGCGCGGCGGGCGGGGATGGCGCAGGTGGCGGCCGTGACGGCCACGAGACAGATACCCGCCGCCACATACGTGGCCGGATCCGTCGTGGACACCTGGAACACGAACGCCGACATCGTCCGGTGCAGGGCGACGGCGCCGAGCGTACCGAGCGCAATTCCGCAGCCGACGAGCACGCCGCTCTCCGTGAGAATCAGACGCATGATGTCGGAGATCGTGGCGCCGAGTGCGATCCGGACGCCCATTTCGGGAACGCGCTGCGCGACCGATTCGGCGACGACGCCGTACACCCCGATTACCGCGAGTCCCAGCGCCATGATCGAGAAGAGTCCGACGAGCCACAGGATGTATCGACGCGGCGCGGTCGCCTTCGACAGCCGCTCCTCGAGGGTCTCGATGCGCGTCAGCGCCTGACCCGGATCGATCTGGCGCATCACGGTCCGGACCGACGGCAACACGGCGAATGGATCGCCGCTCGTCCGTACGAGCATGTTGTTGGTCCAGAACGTCCTGGTCTGCGCCGTCGGCAGATACAGCGTTGCCGGAGGTTCCGCTTCCAGCTCGGCACGCCGCACGTCCGCCAGGACGCCCACGACGCGGAGCTCCCGGCCGTCGGTAATGACGCGCTGTCCGAGCACACCGGCGTTCTTCCACAAGCGGCGCGCCAGGGTCTGGTTCACAATCGCAATGAGTGGCGCACGTGAGTCGTCGCGCCGGTCGAAGAACCGCCCGCTCTCGAGGCGGGCGCCGAGCGCCTCGAGATAGCCTGGCCCCACCGCATCCACGCCGACGGTGACCTTCTCCGTGTCGCCCGGGGCCGTCACCCTCGTTCCCATGCCGCCTCCGGCGAGCGGGCGAGATCCGATGCCGGCGGCCACGACCCCCGGCAGCGCCCGCACACGATCGATCAGGTCGGCTTCGAATTGGGCCTTCGCGCCCTCCGGTCCGTACTTCTGGATGTCGGGTGAGAGGCCGATCGCGATCACGCCGGCGGGGTTGAAGCCAAGGTCGATGGTGCCAATCTGACGCATGGTGCGAACGAGCAGGCCCGCGCCGATGACCAGCATCAGCGCGAGCGCGATCTCGGCGACGACAAGTCCCTGGCGCACGCGGCCGCGGTTCGTCCCGCCTGGCGCGGCCGATCGAAGCGCGCCCGTGACGTCGACCCGCCCCGCGGCGAGCGATGCGACGAGTCCGCACGCAAGGCCGACCGTCAACGACATCAGCGCGGCGAACGCCACGACGCTGCCGTCGACGGAGATTTCGTCCAGCCGTGGAACGGTGGGAGGCGCGAGCGCCACGAGCGCGGGAAGCGCCCACCACGCCAGGACAAGCCCCGCGACCCCTCCGGTGAGCGCCAGCAGGAGACCCTCGGTGATCGCCTGGCGGACAAGATGGCCGCGGTTCGCGCCCAGAGCCATTCGCGTGGCGAATTCCAGCCGGCGCCCTGACGCATGCGCCAGAAGCAGGTTGGCCACGTTCGCGCACGCGATGAGGAGCACACAGACAGCGGCCCCCAGCAGGAACCACAACTGCGGGCGCACTGAAGCGGTCAGCCGCTCGAGGAGCGGCTCGACACGCACACCGCGGCCGGCGTTCGCGTCGGGATACGCCGCCGCCAGGCGTGCGGCGATCACGTCGAACTCCGCCTGGGCCTGGCGGACCGGAACGCCCGGCGCCAGGCGTCCGACGACGGTCAGGTACCGCGCGCGGCGCTGGATTGGATCGGGAACGTCCGGCAGCCAGCATTCGGCGGATTCCGACCCCGGAAACGCGAAGCCCGCCTCCAGCACGCCAACAACTTCGACCGTCAGGCGGCCAAGGCGAATGCGTCTGCCGACGACATCCGGCCGTCCGCCGAAGTATCGCAGCCACAGGCCGTGGCTCAGAACAACAGCGGTCGGGTCGGCAGGCGAGCTCGGCTGCTTCGGGTCGCGCGCCTGCACGGCCGCCACGAGTGGCGAGTAGTCAGTGTCGATGAACAACCGGCCGGCGGCCGGGCGCACGGGCACGATCTTGAAGAACGCGCGCGACACGGTCGCAGCCCTGATCCGTTCGGGATCGGCGCCGGCGACGAGCGTGAGGTCGCGCCCGCTGATCGAGGCAAGCCCGTCGAGCGATCGTGACTGGGCCTCCCAGTCGATCAGGTTCGCCGGGGAGACTGCTGTCGGCTCGCTGTCCGGCGGCGGACTGACCTGACGGACGTCGACGAGCCGGTGGCTTTCGGGGAGGGGCAGACTGCGCCAGAGGACGCCGCGCACGAACGTGAAGACGGCGGCGTTGAGCCCGATTCCGACGGCGAGCGTCAGCAGCGCGCTCACGGCGAGAGCGGGCCGGCCGCGCAGGAGCCGCATGGCATACCCGGCGTCGCGGCGGAGGATATCGAGATGCTCGCGCGGCGCGCGGCGCACGTGGTCGGCGAGGGTCCTCGTCCAGAGACGGACGACCGGCGCCAGGCCGCCGCGCCGGCTGGCGGAATCGTGCTGGTCGCGGAAATCCTCGACCATGTCGTCGCCGAAATCGCCGCGGAACTCCGATGGAAACAGCCGGAGGAGCGCCCGGAACAGCCGCACGTGCCGCGGTGCGCGAGACATCTATCCCTCGACCGCGCGGGGAATCAGGTGCTTCACCTGCGCCGTGGCGAGGACGTCCCGCAGCCGTTCGGCCTCCGCGAGCGCGACACGACGGCCGAGGGGCGTCAGGCGATAGGCGCGGCGCCGCTCCGTGCTGCCGAGCGCCGATCCACGAATCAACCCGTCGGCAAGGAGGCGTTTCAGGATGCCGTACAACGTGCCGGTGCTGAGCGCGTCGCGGCCGCCGGTACGTTCGGCGACTTCCTTCATGATCGCGTAGCCGTGCTTCTCGCCGTCGACGAGCGACAGCAGCACGTGGAACAGCGCCGGGGTCAGCGGAAGGAAAGCATCGGGCCGCCGTTCGGTTACCATGTCGCGATACGATACGTCGTACCACGACGTATGTCAATGCCGAGAGCCGATTGCCGATTGGCGATTGACGGATTGAAGACTGACGATTGCCGATCGAAGAATTGCCGATTCTCGATTGGAGCACGTGAGCCAGTGACATGGCACCCGCATTGGGGCCACCAGTCGGCAGTCTTCAATTCGTCGATCGCCAGTCCTCAATCGGCAATCCGTAAATCGGCACTCGGCACTCGGCAATCTGCAATATCATCTCGTCCGTGAAGCTTCCGTATGAAGAGTTCGACCTGTCCGGCGTGAAGACCTATCCGCTCGCGTCGCGAAAGAGCAAGGCGAACGCGGCGGACTTCGCGAAGCCGTACCGGGCGGACAGCGGCGTCAGCGGCCTGATCGAGTCGTTCCCGGATATCCTCGCGGGCGCCGATTTCAAGGCGGTCGTGGCCGCTATCCGAGGGGCGCACGCGGCGGGGCGGGGTATTATCTGGGGACTGGGCGCCCATGTCATCAAGACCGGGCTGTCACCCGTCCTGATCGACCTCATGGAGCGCGGGTTCGTCTCGGCGCTGGCCACCAACGGCGCGGGGATCATTCACGACTTCGAGCTCGCGCTGTCGGGCGGCACCTCGGAGGACGTCGAGGAAGCGCTCGGCCCCGGTCGATTCGGGATGGCGGAGGAAACCGGCCGCCTGCTGAACGGCGCGATCAACGACGGCGTGGGCCGCGGGCTCGGGATCGGACAAGCCGTTGGCGCACGGCTGCGGGAGATGGGTCCGCCGCACGAAGCGCTCAGCATCGTGGCCGCCGCCGATCGCCTGGCCGTCCCGCTGACGGTGCACGTGGCGATCGGCACCGACATCATCCACATGCATCCGGACGCGTCCGGCGCGGCGCTCGGCGAGGGGAGCCTGCGCGATTTCCGCTACTTCGTGTCGAACGTCGCACGGCTGGAAGGGGGCGTGTTCCTGAACTGCGGATCCGCGGTCGTGCTCCCGGAAGTGTTTCTCAAGGCGGTCGCGCTCGCGCGCAACCGTGGCGCGTCCCTCGAGGGGCTCACGACCGTCAATCTGGATTTCACCCGCCTTTACCGTCCGCAGACCAACGTTGTCACACGCCCCGTCGCGGGAATCGGGAGGGGCTACTCGCTCGTGGGCCACCACGAAATCATGATCCCGCTGCTCGCCGCCGCGTTGCGCGACGCGTGAGCGCATTCAACGCATCTCGGTCACGATTCGAAGGCGACCACGTCGGTCGTCGTCGTGCGGCGGAGCTACCAGCGCGATGCGTCGCAGGGCCGTCGCACGAAACAGCGGCCCTGCTCGGGGAGCATCGGCAAGCCACACGGCTGCCAGCAGGCATCGATGTACGCCGGATCCACGAACTGGCGCATCGTCTCGGGCCAGTCGATCAGGATGCTGATGCCGGATTCGTTGATGTAGCGTCCGAGCCGACCGTCGCGCCGCGCGCGCATGGCGGCGGCGTTCACCTTCCCGTCGAGGTTCGTGACGTTGTCGAAGAAGTAGCCCGAGACGCCGCTGGAGAACGCGCCGACGCGCGCGTCGCGCGGCACGTGCCTGTCGATGAACTCAGAGGTCACCGACAGGCTGTTGCCGGCCATTCCGCGATGGAGCGTCACCAGCGCCGTGACGGCAAACGCCGCGGCCGCGGCCGGGAGGATTGCCGTACGCCAACGCGCGCCGGCGAGCGAGGCCAGGCCGACCGCGAGCGCCGGAATCGTGAGGACGGCTGCGAGCGCCGAGTACCGCAGGTAGAAATACGTGGGCCAGAAGCACACGACGTACACGGCGACGAGCGCCAGGATCGCCGCGGCCCACAGCTCGACGGTATTCCACGCGTTGTCGTCGGCGACCTTCCGGGCACGGACCAGAAACGGTACGGCGGCGGCAATCAGCGCCGCCGACGCTGCGAGGACGACCCCGCGCGGCCGCATCGACGTCACCAGTTCCGGATAGAACCACGGCGACAGGTGATGCGCGATCGCCGCGACGACCGCGTGCAGTCGCGTCGTCGCGGAGGCGGCATCGATGAGCCGCGATTGGCTCTCGCCCGACGTCGGCATCCAGCGTCCGGAGACCTGATGCACGTAGGCGAACCACGGCAGCACGATCGCACCGGCGGCGAGGCCGGCGGCGAGCACGCGGGAGAACGCGACGCGGCCGCCCAGCGCCGCCAGGCCCATGAACAGGGCGAACACGAGGAGGAAGTCAATCCGGGCGAGCGCCGCGATCCCGGCCGCCAGACCGAGTGGAACCACGTCGGCGAGCGAGGGCGTCCGTCTCAGGACGCGGATCGACAGGAGGACGCACGAACCCGCCAGGAGTAGATACAGTCCGGTCTCGAGCCCGTAGGTGAAGAGGCGGAAGAGCGTGTAATTGAACAGCGTCAGCGCCGCGGCGGCGGCGGCGGTCGCGTCGCGGTCGCTCGACGGCGAGAGGGCGCGGGCCGTGCCGTACGCAATCGGCCAGAACGCGACGAACAACGCGCCGTTCAGCGCGAGCGCCGCGCGCGCGAACGTCCACCTGTCACCGCCTGTCGCGTGAACGACCGAGGCGAGCGCGCCGTAGGCGAGCGTCATCAACGGCTGCGTGCCCGTCGTCGGCTGACCGCCGTACGAGAGACCCTGGCCGTTGCCGAGATTCCATCCGATGGCGATCATGTAGTAGGCGTCCTCGCCCAGCGGTTTGTCGGAGAGATAGGGAACGTGGCGGCCGTGCTGGAGGCGTTCGGGGAAGCCGCCGGCACTGCGGGCCGCGAGGAACGAGGCGTACGCGAGAACGAGGGCGGCGGCGACGTATGCCGGGGTTCTGGAGCGCATTACTTCTTCGTACGGTCCGGCGTCATGCGCTGAGGCCGCGCCGCGTGATTATGGCTCAACGGAGTGGCAAGTCAACCTTCATCGCGCCTCGGCTCGCACTGAAATTCTGCGTTTTGCGTGTCACGCCCCGGACCTCTCGCGCTGACGGTATAATGAATGGTTCCGGCGGTGTAGCTCAGCTGGTTAGAGCATGCGGCTCATATCCGCAGTGTCCGGGGTTCAAGTCCCTGCACCGCCACCATCTTTCTTCTATCGATCACAATTGGCGAATTGGTGAATTGGTGAATTGGTGAATTGGTGAATTGAAACGGAGGCTCGAGCCGTCCGTGCGGACGGTTGGTGCCGGTTGCGCTCAATTCACCACCTCACCAATTCACTAATTCACGAATTCACGAATTCACGAATTTCATGTCTCTGCCCGACCGCGTCCTCCGGACCGTTCGGAAATACGGGCTCGTGGAGCGCGGCGGTCGGGTTGTGGCCGCCCTGTCGGGCGGCCCGGACTCAGTGGCGCTCGTCCACCTGCTGCGCGAGCTGCAGGACCGGGGCGAGTTGACGGTGGCCGGGGTCGCGCACTTCAACCATCAGCTCCGCGGCGCGGAGGCGGACGCCGACGAGGCGTTCTGCGCCGCGCTGGCGGCGGACCTCGGTCTCGCGATTGAGATCGGGCGCGGCGACGTGCGGGCGTTCGCGCTCGACGAGGGGCGTTCGATTGAAGACGCGGCGCGTCAGGTGCGCTACGCGTTTCTCAACGAGGCGGCCGACCGGCTCGACGCGGACGTCGTGGCCGTCGGCCACAGCCGCGACGACCAGGCCGAGACGTTCCTGCTGCGGCTGCTGCGCGGGTCCGGCCCGCGGGGACTCGCGGCCATCCTCCCGCGCGCCGGCCGGATCGTGCGCCCGCTGCTCGACATCCCGCGCGCGGACCTGCGGGAATACCTGCGCGGCCGCGCCGTCGCGTTCCGCGAGGACGCGACCAACGCCGACGTCTCGATCCCGCGCAACCGCGTGCGTCACGAGCTGCTGCCGTACCTCGAGCGCGATTTTTCCCCCGGCATTGTCGAGGTGCTGGCGCGGGAAGCCGCCATCGCGCGCGCCGACGAAGATCGCCTTCAGGCCGAGGCCATCGAAGCGGCGCGATCGAGCGTCTCAGCAACGACCGGCGCGGCGGGGGAGCCGCGCGTGCAGATTGACAGGACCGCGCTCACCTCTGTCCATCCGGCGCTCGCCGTCCGCGTGGCGCGGCTCGCGCTGGGCTCGCTCGGCGAACGGGGCTTCATCGGGTTCGAGCACCTCGAGCGTTTCCTGGAGTTCGCGCGCGAGGCGGGGGACGGCGCCGTGCTGAGTCTTCCGGGCCGACGGGCCGTCATCCGCGGACGCCACGTCGTACTGGACGTCGAGCCGAACCGCAAAAAAACGAGGAAGGAGCAGAACTCTTTCCGGGTTTTGCTGTCTATACCTGGAGAGGTCACGCTCGAGAGGATGGGTTGGGCGGTTTCGGCCGAGCGGCTCGACGGGGACGCCTGGCCGGGACGCCGGTGGCTGGCGCGGGCAGCCGAGGTCCCGGTATCGGCGGACGCGTTGCACCTGCCGCTCGCCGTCCGGTGCCGCAGGGACGGAGACCGGTTCCGTCCGCTCGGGCTGGGCGGTCGCGCGAAGAAGCTGCAGGACTTCCTCGTCGACCGTAAGATCCCGCGCGAAACGCGCGATCTGTTGCCGCTCGTGGTCGACGCCGATGACAGGATTGTATGGGTCGTCGGGCAGTCGATTGACGAGGATTTTCGCGTCACCGAGCCCTCGCAAGGCGTGTTACTCTTGAAAGCAAGGCGGTTAGGAGGCCTAGGTTGAATTCGACCCTCAAGAGCTTGCTCTTCTGGATGGTGCTGGTGGTCGTAGGTGTGCTCATTTACAACTTCACGACCCAGATCCAGAACAAAGAGACCGACATGGCGTTCTCGACGTTCTTGAAGCACGTCGAGGCGAAGGAAGTCGCGTCGGTGGTGATCACCGGCAACGAGATCACCGGACTGCTCACGGGCCAGGCCGACAAGAGCACCGAAAAATTCAAGACGTACGCGCCGTCGCAGTACGATCGCCTCGCGAACAAGCTGGACGAGCAGGGCGTCATCATCAAGGCGCGGCCGGAAGCGGCCAGCCCGTGGGCGACGCTGCTCTACTCGTGGGCGCCGATCCTCCTGATGATCGGCTTCTGGATCTTCATCATGCGGCAGATGCAGAGCGGGGGGAACAAGGCCCTCTCGTTCGGCAAGAGCCGCGCGAAGCTCTCGTCGAGCTCCCAGAAGAAGGTCACGTTCAAGGACGTGTCCGGCGTCGACGAAGCGAAGGAAGAGCTCCAGGAAATTATCGAGTTCCTCAAGGAACCGCAGAGGTTCCAGAAGCTCGGCGGCCGCATCCCCAAGGGCGTCCTGCTGATGGGCCCTCCGGGGACCGGCAAGACGCTGCTCGCGCGCGCGGTCGCGGGCGAGGCGAACGTCCCGTTCTTCTCGATCAGCGGCTCTGACTTCGTCGAGATGTTCGTCGGCGTCGGCGCCAGCCGCGTCCGCGATCTGTTCGAGCAGGGCAAGAAGAACGCCCCCTGTATCGTGTTCATCGACGAGATCGACGCCGTCGGCCGCCACCGCGGCGCCGGTCTGGGCGGCGGCCACGACGAGCGCGAGCAGACGCTGAACCAGTTGCTCGTCGAGATGGACGGGTTCGAGTCGAACGAAGGCGTCATCCTCGTCGCGGCGACGAACCGTCCCGACGTCCTCGATCCGGCGCTCCTGCGTCCCGGCCGCTTCGACCGCCGCATCGTCGTCAACCGTCCCGACGTCAAGGGGCGCGAGGGGATCCTCGCCGTCCACACCAAGAAGATTCCGCTGTCCGACGACGTGAACATCCACGTGCTCGCGCGCGGATCGTCGGGCTTCTCCGGCGCGGACCTGGCGAACCTGGTGAACGAGGCGGCGCTCAACGCCGCGCGCTACAACCAGAAGGTCGTGCGGATGCTCGACTTCGAGTTCGCCAAGGACAAGGTGATGATGGGCTCCGAGCGGCGCTCCATGATCATCAACGACGACGAGAAGAAGGTCACGGCCGTGCACGAGGCCGGGCACGCGCTGCTCGCGGTCGTGCTCCCGCACGCCGATCCGATCCACAAGGTCACCATCATCCCGCGCGGCATGGCGCTCGGCGTGACGATGCAGCTGCCGGTGGAGGACAAGCACAATTACTCGCGCGACTATCTGAACGATCAGATCGCGATCCTCATGGGCGGCCGCATCGCCGAAGAGATCACGATGAACGGGTGCACGACCGGCGCGGGGAACGACCTCGAGCGCTCGACCGAGCTCGCGCGCAAGATGGTGTGCGAGTGGGGCATGAGCGACGCGATGGGTCCGCTCACCTTCGGCAAGAAGGAAGAGCAGATCTTCCTCGGCCGCGAGATCGCGCAGCACCAGGACTACAGCGAGGACACCGCGGTCCGCATCGACCACGAGGTCAAGCGGTTCGTCTCGATGAACTACGACCGGGCCCGCGCGCTGCTCGAGCAGCACAAGGCGGCGCTCCTGCGGATCGCCGACGCGCTGCTCGCGCGCGAGGTGCTCGACGCGGAGCAGGTCCAGCGGCTCGTCGCCGGCGAGGAGCTCGAGGAGCACCGTCCGGCGGCCATGGCGGCCACCCCCGCGCCAGACGACAAGCGCGCAGCCAAGGAACGGCCCTCAATCGTGCCGCCGCTCCAGCCGCTCAACAAGCCCCTCACGCAGGAGTAGACTGATTGGTGAATCGGTGAATTGGTGACATGGTGATTTGAACTCACGAGGCCACCAATTCACCAACGCGCCAATTTCGATGCTGCCTCGCCGCCCGTACTCGATCCCGCTACCCAACAGACCCCCGCTGCAACTGGGCGCCCGTACGCTCGTGATGGGCATCCTGAACGTCACACCCGACTCGTTCGCGGACGGGATGCTGCACTTCGATCCGGACGTGGCGGTGGCCGCCGGGCTGCGGATGATTGTGGACGGCGCGGACATTCTGGACGTCGGGGGCGAATCCACGCGTCCGGGTGCCGAGCCGCTGCCGGCCGACGAGGAGCTGCGGCGCGTACTGCCGGTCATCGAGGGCCTGGCCGCGCAGACGCAGGTGCCCATCTCGATCGATACCTACAAGGCGGCCGTCGCCCGCGAGGCAATCGCGCGCGGCGCGGCCCTCGTCAACGACATCAGCGGCCTGCAGTTCGATCCCGATCTCGGGCGTGTCGCCGCGGAATCGGGCGCCGCCCTCGTTCTCATGCACAACCGCGGGCGCTCTCGGGACATGTACAAAAAAGCGGTCTATTCGGACGTGCCGCGCGAGGTCACGGCGGAACTCGCGGCGGCGATCGACCGGGCGACGTCGGCCGGCGTCGCGCGCGAGTCGATCGTCCTGGACCCCGGGTTCGGCTTCTCGAAGCGCGCGGAGCACAGCTTCGAGGCGCTCGCGCGCCTGGACGCCATCGCCGCGCTCGATCGGCCGATCCTCTCGGGTCCCTCCCGCAAGTCCTTCCTGAAAGAGGCCCTGGGCGACCGGCCGCCCATCGGCCGCGAGTGGGGCACGGCCGCTGCCGTCGCCGCCAGCGTCCTGCTCGGCGCCCACATCGTCCGCGTCCACGGCGTGCGCGACATGGCGGACGTCGTCCGCGTCGCGGACCGGATCCGCGCGGCGCGCTTCGAGTCCGGGTAGCGCAGCCCTTCTCGGGCTGCCTGGCCGCGCCGTCAGCGGCCTACGGCCAGACCTTGCCTCCGGCAAGCGCCTCCAACCAGACCTCCAGCGGCCAGATCTCTATGCCGTCGTCCGTGCGAAGCCGGCGGGATCCTGTGTAGATGAGGATGCGGCCGGCGAGCCCGCGCAAGCCGGCAATGGCTCTGAGACCGGTGAGCTCCGTCGACGAGATTCGCGGCCGCGCCTTGACTTCGATCGCCAGGTACTGCCGGCCGCGCCGGAGCAGGAAATCGACCTCGGTTGCGAGCGTCTGCGCGGGCGCCCAGTACCAGATGTCCTCGAAGAGGCTGGCCACCTCGTTGTGAGCGCGCATCACTGACAGGATCCAACCCTCGAAGAGCGGCCCCCGCTCTTCCGCCGTGACGGGTCCGAGCTGTCGCTTCGCGGCGCGCACGATGCCGGGATCCACCCAGTACAGTTTGGGATGTCTTCGCTCGCGGACTCGCAGCCTGGCCTCGAACGCCGGGAGGCGCATCGCGACGAGCGTGTCCTCGAGAATCCCGAGATAGCCATCGACGGTGGTGCGAGACGTGGCCGCGTCGCGTGCGATGCCGGCAACGTTGACGACCTGTCCGTGGAACAGCGCCGCGACCGGCAGAAATCTCGTGAACGCAGGCAGATTCCGCACGAGCGCCTCTCCGCGGATCTCCTCTTTCAGGTAGAGCTGTACGTAGCTCTCGATGGCGGCGTGGCGGTCGGCGGCCTGCCACACCACTGGAATGGTGCCGTAGCGCAGCGTTTCCGACCGGTCGAAATCCGCCCCGAGCTCCGCCGGCACGAGGGGAAACATGGTCTCGACGGTCGCGCGGCCCGCCAGCAGGTTCGTTCCGGCGGTCTTCAAGCGCCGCGCACTCGAGCCGAGGAGGACGAACCGGCGGCGGGTGGTTTCGATCGCGCGGTGCACCTCGTTGAGCAGCGCGGGCAGCCGTTGGATTTCATCGACCACGACGGACTTGCGTGGCGGCACCGCACCCAACTCGGCCGTGAACGCTGATGGGTCGCCCAGCAGTTGCTGGTACAGCCCCTCGTCCAGCAGGTCGAACACGTGCGCGTCGGGGAAGCGCGTCCGCGCCCACGTGCTCTTGCCGGCCCCGCGCACGCCGAACAAGAAGAAGCTCCCGCCGGGCGGCTGGAGCAGGCGGGGGTACGCCCTGGGCTGCGGCACAACCATGCCGTCATTTTAACATGCAAACTGACGACGACATTTGCACCCGTTTCGCTGACGGCCGCGGACGATCATCCGCGGAGTCTGATGAACAGGAGCGATCGGCGGGGCCCCGAGCCTCGGGCACGGTTGGCCCGCTTGGCCGGCCAGACCGTGGAGCGTAGACTGGTCGCACGACCAGCCAGCGGAGGACATTCTCAACGACGATGTCCAGCGCGCGCGTCGATTCGAACATGAGGCGCGGACGCGGAAAGGCGGGATCCATGGCGGACTTCAGCGCGACCATCAGCACTCTGGAGCAGCAGCGTCGCGAGCTGCTGGATCAGGTGGCGGCCATCGACCGGGCAATCGCGGCACTGAGCGGGACGGACAGACCGTACCGGCCGGGAGCCGCGCGAGCGGCGGCGGCCCCCAACCCCGCACCGAGTGCGACTCCGAAGAGGAAGAAGCGACAGTCGCGCTGTCGGAAGACCACAAACGGAAGCTGCTGGAGGGCCAGCAGCGCGCCAGGGAGAAGCGGATGGCCGCGGAGTCGACCGCCGCCGAGACCGCCGTCCCGCCTGTCGCATGGCCCGGGGCCGGCGCCCCGCGGCTCGTCAAGACGCCACCCGAATCCTGACGGAGGACGGGTTCATCGCGCCGGCCCGGGTGCGCGATCGTCGCGGCCGATCGTGTCCGCATACTCCTCGATGAAGAAGATCGGCTTGTCGGCCACGTAGGCGAGCTCGCGGCTCAACTGCGATCGCGCCGTGACGACGTAGATTCGCTTGCCGCGTGACCGGAGCAGGTCCACGGCCCGCTCGAAGTCGCTGTCCCCCGAGAACAGGTACGCAACGTCGTAGTTGCCGACCGTGTTGAGCATGTCGAGGACAATCTCCGTGTCGAGGTTCCCCTTGATGATGCGCTCGCCGGTGTCCTGGTCGCGGATCACCTTCACGGGGCGCCTGCGGACGATGTACCCCGCGTGGGACAGGAAGTCGAGGTAGCGCTGCTGGAGCGGGTCGGACGCGGTGAAATCCGCGATGTAATAGAAGCCGGCGTAGAACTGGCCGGCGGCGAGAAAGAACTCGCGCGCCTTGCGGTAGTCGACGAAGTAGGCGGCGGCGCGGCACGCGCCGTCCATGTTGGCGCCGTCGACGAAGAGCGCGACGCGGTCGGCGGCGCGGATGACCTCGCGTGGACTGACTGCCGCGGGTGGCTTCGGCGCTGGAACAGGCTGGGGAGCCGGCGGCGGAGCGGGCGGCGCGGGCGCGACGACGGCTGGCTTCGGCTCCGGCGCCTCGGCGGGCGGGCCCGGAGCCGGCGGCGTGCCCTCGACGGGCCTGGCTGGACGGGCCGCGACGAGCGAGGACAGCCGTTCGGCGATGTCCGACCGGAGGACGGGGTTCGGGATCAGCGCCTCGCGGGCGAGATCCAGCGGCTCGGCGATGGCGAAGGTCTCCTTGTGGCGGAGGCGGACGGACCAACGCTCGCCGTCGGCCACGCGGTGCATCTGATGAAGGTCCAGCAGCACGACCTTGCCGCCGGGCAGCCGCGCCACCTTGCGTCCGTCAGCCTGCTCGTGAAACGTGAGCACCGCCTCGACGGGCTCGTCATCGTCGACGGCTCCGTTCCTGCCGATCGGCGTCATGGTGCCATGGTACCCGAACGGGCGACGATCGGGTGGCCGGCCGTTTTGCAGGCGCGAACACCGGGGCCAGCCCCTGGTGGAGGGTGGATTTGCCGACGCGCCGCTCGTGACGATAGCGCGGCCTGACGACCACGTCGTCATTCTGCGGTGCAGAATGACGACGAGGTTGTACGTCCTTGCGGCAACGCTGCGGATGATCATCCGCGCGAAATCGTCCCATCGCTGGTGTCAGCACATTTCCTATTAAGTGCTTCAATGGGGCCGCGGATGTTCATCCGCGGAAACTCTATGCCGACCGCGCTATTACCTTGGATTTTGTAGCTTCAATGGGGCCGCGG
>Ga0156223_114_pt2 | contig 35633 bp, 22 predicted proteins | sample RifCSPlowO2_12_FD_107871 | JGI IMG/M metagenome (GOLD analysis project Ga0156223, IMG submission 107871) | Acidobacteria bacterium RIFCSPLOWO2_12_FULL_66_21
GGCTGCGCTACAGGGAACACCGAGTCTCGGCAGCCGGCAGCCCTGAAGGGCTGCGCTACAGGGAACACCGAGTCTCGGCAGACGGCAGCCCTGAAGGGCTGCGCTACAGGGACACCGAGTCTCGGCAGCCGGCGGCCCTGAAGGGCTGCGCTACAGGGACGGCGGGTAAGCACGGCCGCCGATTTGAATTCCCAATCGACAATAATCGACAATCGATAATTCGTCGATCGGCAATCGACAATCGCCAATCCGTCAATCGGCAATCGCCAATCGGCAGTCGGCAATTGACTCACTGCCCGATTCTCTCCTTCGCCTGCTTGTTGTGCCTGATGATGTGGGCCGTCGCCCAGTCGCCGAGCTGATACAGCGAGATCGTGCCCACCAGCTTGTTCGTGATGCCGAACCCGCGGCCGCGCGGCTCGGTCAGCGCGTCGAAGGCCCGCGCCATCCGCATCCCCGACGCTTCGAGCGCCGACACCGCGTCCGCCCGGCGCACGATCGCGGGCGGCACGAGCGCCGCGGGCGTCTCGATGCGCTCGGGGATCGCCGCCGCAATTTCCGCCCACGGCCGCTCCCTGTAGCCCTCCGGCAGCGGATGCGCGCCCGCGATGTCGCCCGAGATGAGGCCCGCGAACCGGTTCGTCACGGCCGCCACGTGCCAGCCGATCCGCGCCGCGGACCACCGCCCGTCCGGCGCGCGCTCGGCCGCCGCATCGGTCGCGCGGCGCAGCCGCGCCACGAGCCGCTCGTTCGCCCCGGCGAACGCCTGGCGCAGCCGCCCGACCCGCGCCAGGTGTTCCGAAGGCTTCTGATTCATCGTCACTGTCGCGTCGGGCCTGAGAGGCCCGGCCTACCGCCCGCCGAAGAACGACGGCAGCGGCATGTCCCGCATCGTGTGCAGCCCGGGCGCCACCTCGAGGATCTTCGAAATCGAATTCACCACGATGGACGCGGTCGCGATGTCCCCGTGCACGCCGCCCGAGATCTTCATCGTCAACGCGGGAGACCCCGTGATCTCCACCGCGTCGTACGACTCGGGCGCGCCCAGGTACGCTTCCATGTGCAGCGTGACGACCGCCTCGCCGTTCCGATACCCGGTGCCGTCCTGCACGATGCCGCACACGAACCCCGGGTCCACCGCGAGGAACTCGCTCGACACCGTCTCGGTCGCCATCTTCGGCTGGATCTCGTCGGTGATCCGATCCAGCTTCCACCCCATCGCCTCCGCGATCATCGTGATCGACTCGGTCAGCCCCACGTGCCGCACGCTCGCGTCGTCCACCTTCTGCTGGAACTGCTCGCGCGTGAGCCCCGCGCCGATCTTCTGCTGGAACGGCAGCCGCCGGATCCGCGCGTCCTGGATGCGATCGATGTGGATCTTCTCCACCCGCTCGCAGACGCCCGTCAGCGCGATCGGCAGCGCGTCCATCACGAACCCCGGGTTGACCCCCGTGCCGAGCACCGCGACCTTCGACTTCTTCGCGAGCTGATGGACCGCGCGCGCGTACTTCAGGTTGCGCGCCGTCGGATACGCCAGCTCCTCGGTCGTCGAGACAATCGGCACCTTGAGCTTCAGGATCTCCTCGATCTGCGGCATCACCTTCTTCATCGACGAGCTGGTGCACAGCACGACGACGTCCGGCCTGGCCGCCTTGATGGCCTTCTTTGCGTCGGCCGACACCTTCACGCGCAGCGCCCGGCCGACACCGGCCACCTCGCCCAGATCGCGCCCGGCCTTCGCCGGATCGATGTCGATGCCGCCGACGACGCGGAATCCTTTGCGGGACGCGACCTGGCGCACGACCGCGGCGCCGATGGGCCCGAGCCCGACGTGCATGACCTTGATGGGACCAGTCTTCGATGCCATATGACAGCTCCTGTATGAACCGGGGGGCTTCGCCCCGCCAGCCCCCCCCTGCGCGCTCGCTCGCGGGGGCCCGCGAGCCCCACTCCCGCCTCCGCCAAGGCTTCGGCGAGGCTCGCCGTAGCGCCTCCGGCGCGAAGGCGGCCGCTCGCGCGGCTCACTTCACTACGTTCGTTCGCTCCGAGAGAGATCCGTGAATTATACCCGCGCCGGCGCGCTTCGGAGAGGACCGGACGCGGCGGGTTCTGGTGTAGGATGGCGGCGTGTTCCCCCGATTCGCGGCGATCCTGGCGCTCGCGGCGCTGGGCGGCGGCTTGTTCTCCCAGGGCACCCCGGCGGCGCCCGGCGCGGCGACAGGACAGACGAACCCGGCGGCCGCTCCCCTGTCCGCGCGAAACGCCACCTACGCGATCACCGCCCGCCTCGACCCGCGCAGCCGCTCGCTGACCGGCGACGAGCTGCTCACATGGCGGAACCCCGCGGCCGTGCCCGCCACGACCCTCCGCTTCCATCTGTACTACAACGCATGGCGCAACAGCCGGTCGAGCTGGCTGCGCGAGCGCCTGCTTGCCGCATCCGATCGCTCGCTCGTCGAGCGCCCCGCGGAGGACTGGGGATGGATCGACATCACGAGCCTGCGGCTGATTGACGGCGGGACACCGTTGGATCTCACGTCCGAGCTCCGCTTCGTCGCGCCCGACGACGGCAACCAGGACGACCGCACGGTCGTGGAGGTGCCGCTGCCGCGCGCGGTCGCCCCGGGCGGCACCATCAACGTGCAGATCGCGTGGTCGTCGCGCGTGCCGAGGACCTTCGCGCGGACCGGCGCGATCGGCAACTTCTATTTCCTCGCGCAGTGGTTCCCGAAAATCGGCGTCCTCCAGGACGCCGGGTGGAACTGCCACCAGTTCCACGCCTCCACCGAGTTCTTCTCCGACTTCGGCAGCTACGACGTCCGGCTCACGGTGCCGGCCGGATGGACCGTCGGGGCCACCGGCGTCGAGCGCGACAGGCGCGACGAGACCGACGGCACGACGACGCATCATTACTATCAGGACGACGTGCACGACTTCGCGTGGACGACGAGCCCGGACTTCGTGGAGCGCCACGCGAGGTTCGAGCATCCGTCGCTGCCGGCCGTGGACATGCGGCTGCTGCTCCAGAGGGAGCACGCCGATCAAGCGGAGCGGCACTTTGCCGCGACGCGCGCCGCGCTGCGCTACTACGGCGAGTGGTTTGGCGCGTATCCGTACGGCCACATCACGGTCGTGGACCCCGCGTGGGCGAGCGGCGCCGGGGGCATGGAATATCCCACGCTCTTCACCGCCGGATCGCGCTGGCTGGCGCCCGCCGGCGCGACGACGCCAGAAGGGGTGACCATCCACGAGGCCGGTCACCAGTTCTGGTTCGGGATCGTCGCGTCCAACGAGTTCGAGAACGCCTGGATGGACGAAGGCTTCAACACCTTCTCCACCGCGCGCGTCGTCGAGCAGGCGTTCCAGCCGAATTACCACGTGAAGCGGTACTTCGGCGGGTTCGTGCCGTGGACGTTCTACGACCTTGCCCTCACGCGGGTGGGCGACGGCGATCGCCCGTCCGCCTACCGGGCGCTGGCCAAGGTGGACGCGCAGGCGACGCCGAGCTGGCGGTACTGGCCGGGGGCGGGCGGCGCGCTCACCTACAGCAAGACCTCGCTCTGGCTGCACACGCTGGAGCGGATGCTCGGATGGGAGACGGTCCAGCGGATCATGTCCACCTACTTCGAGCGCTGGAAGTTCCGCCATCCCAGGCCCGCGGACTTCTTCGCCGTCGTCAACGAGGTCAGCGGCCGCGACATGACCTGGTTCTTCGACCAGGTGCACCGCAGCTCGAACGTCTTCGACTACGGCGTGGACGTGTTCAAGAGCGGGCCCGCGACCGCGCGCGGCTACTTCGGCGACGGCAACGGGCGCGCCTTCTCGGACGCGGAAGGGCCGACGGACACGTACCACACGACGCTCGTGGTACGGCGGTACGGCGAGGGAGAGTTCCCGGTGGACGTCCGCGTGCAGTTCGAGAACGGCGAGGAAATGCGCTGGCACTGGGACGGCCGGGATCGCTGGAAGGCGTTCGAAGTGGATCGGCCGTCGCGCGCGTCGCTCGCGCAGGTGGATCCCGACCACGTGCTGCTGCTCGACGTGAACTACACGAACAACTCGGCGGCGCTCGCGCCGAAGGGCGGCCAGGCGGCGCGGAAGTGGTCCCTCGTCTGGCTCGTGTGGCTGCAGGATCACCTCATGACGTACGGGTTCTTCGTCTGATGGCCGCGACCTCCGCCTTCCGCGACGGGATCCGCCGGGTGAACGGCGCGCCGGCGGTGCTCCTGGGGATGTTCGCCGTCACGCTGCTCGTGGCGCTGCCGCTGTCCTTCGCGCTGCGGGGCATGCTGGCCGCGCACCTGGGTCCGAGCCTTGCCGCCGGCACCGCCCTGAGCGGCACGAATTACGCCTGGTGGCAGGAATTCTCCGCGCAGGCGTCGGGGCTGGCGACGACGTTCGTGCCGTCGATCATCGGCTTCGGCGCGGTGCTCGACAACCTGAGCGCCCTGCTGGACAACCTGCCGCTCGCCACGACCATCGCGGGCGCGACCGCGGCCTGGCTCGTGATCTGGTCGTTCCTGAGCGGCGGCGTGCTCGACCGCTACGCGCGCCAGCGGGCGACGCGGGCGCATGGCTTCTTCGCCGCGTGCGGCGTCCACTTCTGGCGCTTCGTCCGGCTGGGCGTCATCGCCTGGCTGGCCTACGCCTTCCTGTTCGGCTACGTGCACCGCTGGATCTTCACCGGCGCGTTCGGCTGGCTGACGCGCGACGTCACGGTCGAGCGGACGGCGTTCCTCATCCGGCTGGGCGGCTACGCGCTCTTCGGCGTGCTGCTCGTGCTGTGCACGATCGTGTTCGACTACGCGCGGGTGCGCACGGTCGTGGAAGATCGCCGCAGCGCCATCGGCGCTCTGGCGGCGGGGATGCGTTTCGCCTGGCGCAACGCCGGAGCGGCGCTGACGCTCTACGCGCTCAACGCCGCCGCCTTCCTGGTCCTCGTGCTCCTCTACGCGCTCGCCTCGCCGGGGACGCCTGGCGCCGGCTGGGCGATGTGGCTCGCGCTCGGTCTCGGCGAGGTGTACATTCTCGCGCGGCATTATCTGAAGCTCCTCTTCTACGCATCGGAGACCTCGCTCTTCCAGAGCCGGCTGGCGCACGCGGCGTACACCGCCGCGCCGGCCGTCGAGTGGCCGGACTCGCCGGCCGCCGAGTCGATTGCCAGCGCGGGTCCAGCCGCCAGATTCTGACGATTCCCCGGTATCGCCATGGCTCCCAGGGTCTTCAGGAACGCGCGCATTCTGATCGTGGACGACGAGCCCGCCAACATCGAAGTCCTGCGGCGGCTGCTCGAGCGTGCCGGCTACCATCGGATCGAGACCACGACGGACCCCCGCGAGACCGAGCCGCTGTACGTCCGCCTCCGTCCCGACCTGATCCTCCTCGACCTGCACATGCCGGAGATGGACGGCCTCGAGGTGATGGACCAGCTCAATCAGATCGCCGAGGCGAGCTACCTGCCGATCCTGGTGCTCACGGGAGACATCTCGCAGGAGGCGAAGCAGGAGGCGCTGTCGCGCGGCGCGAAGGACTTCCTCAGCAAGCCGTTCGACAACCACGAGGTGCTGCTCAGGATCGCCACGCTGCTCGAGACGCGGTTCCTGTACCTCCAGATTCAGAGCCAGAACCAGATGCTCGAAGCGAAGGTGCGCGAGCGGACGCGCGAGCTGGAGGCGGCGCAGATCGAGATCATCGAGCGGCTGGCCCGCGCGGCGGAATTCAGGGACGACAACACGGGCCGGCACACGGAGCGCGTCGGGCAGATGGCGGCGCTCATCGCGAAGCAGATGGGACTCCCCGACCCGCAGGTCTCGCTCATCCGCCGAGCCGCGCCGCTGCACGACGTCGGCAAGCTGGGGGTTCCGGACTCCATCCTGCTGAAGCCGGGCAGGCTGACAGACGACGAGTTCGCGCTCGTCAAGACGCACACGGTGATTGGCGCGCGGATCCTCTCGGGGAGCCGCTTTCCCATCCTGCGCCTCGCGGAAGAGATTGCGTTCAACCATCACGAGCGCTGGGACGGCAGCGGGTACGCGGGACTGTCGGGTGACGCCATTCCGCTCGGCGGCCGGATCGTCGCCGTCGCCGACGTGTTCGACGCGCTCACGCAGACGCGCCCCTACAAGGCGGCGTGGCCCGTCGGAGAGGCGACGGCGGAAATCGACCGGCAACGCGGGCGGCAGTTCGACCCGGCGCTGGTGGACGCCTTTCTCCGCGCCATCGAACGACCACATCATTCCGGCGCGCGCAAGTAGCACAGGCGCGTGGCAGAATGATCGGCAGCGCAGCCCTTCAGGGCTGCCGTGGAACGCTATGAGCACCTCGAAAGACATCGCGGCATGGATGCGGCAGCAGGTCACGGTCTCGGGCGCGCGCGGGATCGTCGTCGGGTTGAGCGGCGGGATCGACTCGGCGGTCGTCGTGCGGCTGGCGCAGATGGCCGCGCCCGGCCAGGTCGTCGGCGTCATCATGCCGTGCCACAGCGACCCGCAGGACGAGGCGGATGCGCGCCTGGTGGCGGGGCATTTTGCCGTGCCGACCGTGCGGATCGACCTTGAAGCGGCCTACGATCGCTTCGTCGCCGATCTCAGGACCGCGGCCGAGCAGCTTCCGGCCGATCTGCTTCCGCCGGCGCCGGCCCAGCCCGCCGACATCAAGGCACGCATGCCGCTCGCCAACGTCAAGCCGCGGCTGCGCATGGCGACGCTGTACTTCGTGGCCAACACGCTCAACTACCTGGTTGCCGGCACCGGCAACCGCAGCGAGCTGACGATCGGGTATTTCACGAAGTACGGCGACGGCGGCGTCGACCTGCTGCCGATCGGCAAGCTCCTCAAGAGCGAGGTGCGCGCGATGGCGCGCGAGCTGGACGTCCCCGAGCGCGTGATCACGAAGGCGCCGAGCGCGGGGCTGTGGCTCGGCCAGACCGACGAGCAGGAGATGGGCTTCACCTACGCGGATCTGGAGCACTATCTGATGGACGGCCCCGACGCGGTGTCGCCCGCGCTGGCCATGCGCATCGAGCGACTGATGCGCACGAGCGACCACAAGCGCACGGTCGCGCCGACGCCAGACGTCTGACTGGGATAGCTTCCAGTTTCCAGTTTCCAGTTTCCAGCTTCCAGCTTCCAGCTTCCAGCTTCCAGTTTCCAGCTTCCAGCTTCCAGCTTCCAGCTTCCAGTTTCCAGCCCGAGCCCCGAGCAACGAGCCCCGAGCAACGAGCAACGAGCAACGAGCAACGAGCAACGAGCAACGAGCAACGAGTTAGACGCCCATGTCTATGACGGCAGGCACCGGCTCGGCCGCCGCCGCGTCCGGCTCGGCCGCGAGGCGCCGCAGCGCGGCGTGCACGCTGTCGCGCACGGTCGCGTCCCCCGAGCGCTCGATCCGGCGCAGCTCCCCCTCGAGCGCGTGGAGCTGAAGGACGCCGACGGCATACACGGCGCACGACCGCAGCCACGCGTCCTCGCTCGCGAGCAGCGTCGCGACCGCCTGCTCCGCCGTCTCGAGCGGCGCCCCGACCACGCGATTCGCCACGGCTATGCGCTGCTCGACGGTGACGTGCGGATCGAGCAGCGGCACCAGCACCTGGCGCAGCTCCGGGCTGAGAATGTTGTCGAGCAGCTCGATCGCATCCGCGCGCACCGACGAATTCGAGGAGCGCACGCCCACGTACGCGTCGTGGCATGCCGATCCCGGATACACCAGCGCCATCAACCGGAAGATCCGCTCCAGCTCCTGCTCCATCGCCGTCTCCAATGCCTGGATGACCGCATCGTCCTCCTTCAACTGCGTGCGCAGCGGGCCGAGCACCTGGTACGAGCGGTAGTGGCCGGCGATTTCCGCCGCCAGCAGCAGCTCGACGACGCCCCGATCGACGCGGGCGCCGCCGTGAAGGTCGCCCAGCTTGTTGAGCGCCGCGATGGTGCGATGGCGCAGCGTCACGTCGGCTTCGAGGAGCGTCTCGGTGAGGATCTGCTGGGCGCGGGGCGTCCCGACCCGTACGAGGACCACCGGCAGCTCGCGCCGGATCTCCATGGGCGTGGACCGGTCCCTGAGACGCCGCTCGATCTCGTCGATGACCGCCTCGCCATGCTGCGCGAGCGCGCTCGCCGCGTCGTCCGCGACGTCGGCGCGGGCAAGTGCATCGAAGAGCGCCGAGAGCAGGTCCGGGTCGGTGAGCGCGCGCGCGGAGCGCATCGCCAGCCGGGCGACGTCCGGATCCGGATCGGCCGCGAGCAGCATCAACAGGTCCGTGAACTCGGGCACGAGCGCGAGCAGCCGCGCCGCCTCCGCCCTGTCGCGCGTGCCTTCCGATCCTTCGGACCACACCATGGCTTCCAGAATGGCGCGCGCGGCCACGAGGTTCTGCGACGGACCGGCTGAGGCCAGGAACGCGGCCATCCCCGCGCGGATGGAGAAGTCCTCGAAATCGCCGAGCTGCTCGAGCACCGTGAGCGGGTCGGTCCCGATCTCGCGCGTGACGTACAACAGCGCCTCGGTCCGGACCTCCAGATCCGGATCGTGCAGCATCTCGGTTGCGCGCTGGGCGATCTCGGGATCCCCGGCGGCGGCGAGCATCGCGAGCGCCCGCCGCCTGATGTCGGCCTCCCAATGCGACAGCAGGCGCCGCAGCGCCGGGTGCCACTCACGGCCGGACGGCTGCCGCTCGAGGACCGCGAGCGCGTCGCGCACGTCGTCGGCATCGGCGGCCGCCAGTTTCGCCGCGAGCGCCTCGACCGCGGAGCGGTCGAGCTGACCGCCCGCCGATCGCTCGCTGTCGATGCGGTACTTGTGGACGCTCTCGTGGATCGTGCGGACGTACTCACCGCGCAGCCGGGTCGCCACGGCGAACCAGGCGCCGATCAGCACGAGGTTGATCGCGGCCGTGCCCCGGAGCCCGAAGCCGAAACCCGGCAGGATCCAGAACCCGCGCGTGGCGATGCCGAGCAGGAGCGCGCCGACGGCGTCGGCGAGACGGTTGACCACGATGTCGATCGTGTTCTTGAGGGGAGCACGGACCGCCGGAGGCAGCGGCAGGTACAACAGCTCGTAGCTCGCCTTGTCGATCGAGAAGTGGAATCCCTGGTCGCCGGCATACGTGAACAGCACGGTCCACAGACCCGGCAGCAGGACGACGAGCGCGGTCCCGAACCCGAGCGTCACGGGCAGCACCAGGATCGTGATCGCCAGGCCGAACCTTCGCAGCGCCGGCCCGACGGCCAGGAGCTGGATCAGGAGGGCGATGGTGCCCATGAAGAAGTTGACCGTCCCGAAGAACGCCGTCAGCGCGTCGGGGTCTTCGCCGAACTGACGGGCGGCGACCACGTTCATCTGGAAATTGGTCCACTGGGTCGCGATGGCCACGAGGAACACGAGCGCGGCCATCAGGCGCAGATACGGGCTGGTCGAGATCTGGCGCAGGTTGTCGATGAAGGGATACCGCAATCGCCCCCGCCTCGTCGGGAGCGACGCGCGCCGGATGCGCGAGTTGCCGACCGCGACGATCCCCGCCGCCGCCAGGATCAGGGCGGCGAGCACGAGCATCATGTTCACCGTGCCGCCCACGGGCCTCACCAGGACGCGCGCCATCAGCCCGCCGGAGATCGCGCCGAGCGACGCGCCGGCGCCCACGAGACCGAACAGCCGCCGCGCCTGCCGCGTGTCGAACAGCCCGTGCGCGAAGCTCCACGCCTGCACGGGCGCGATGATCCCGAAGCATCCCACCCAGACGTAGAAGATGGCCGGGAGCAGCCCGCCCGGGTGGTACGAGAACAAATACCAGAAGATCACCACGTTCGCGCTGAAGAAGACGAGCGTCCACACGGTCACCGCGCGCGTGCCGAAGCGCGCCACGACGCGGTTGTACGCGGGAACGAAGAGCGACAACGCCAGCGGCACGGCCGCATAGACGTAGACGAGGGCGTACGGGCCGTACTGATGAAGGAAGAGGCTCGTGCGGATCGGCTTCGCGAGCAGGTACGCCGCCACGACGGTGGCGATGTACGAGACGGCGACGAGCACCGGCAGGCCTTCGCCCGCACGGATGTCGAAGAACCGCCGCAGGCGCAGGACCATGGATGAAGCAGAGTTTACTTCAGCGGCGGCATGTCTTAGGCTGTGCCATGCTTCAGCGGGTCCTCGCGCCCATCGTCGAGGTGCGCAAAGAGGAAAGCCTCACGGTTTTCCTGATGTTCGCGTGCTCGTTCCTCGCGATGACCGCCTACAACACCATCAAGCCGCTGACCCGGTCGAAGTTCATCGGCGACCTCGGGGCCGACAACCTCCCGTACGTGCTGCTGGCAGCGGGGCTGATCATCGGCGTGCTGATGGCCGGCTACACGTGGATGATGGCGCGGCTGCCGCGTCGCTGGGGCCTGCCGATCACACAGGCAGGGTTGTCGGGGGTGCTGCTGGCCTTCTGGTTCCTGTTCCAGCTCCACGCCGCCTGGGTATCGGTCACGTTCTTCGTGCTGGCGCTGATCATGGCGGTGCTCCTCATCAGCCAGTTCTGGACGCTGGCAAACGTGATTTACGACGCGCGTCAGGCGAAGCGGCTGTTCGGGTTCATCGGCGGAGGCGCGCCGCTCGGCGGCATCGCAGGCTCCGCGCTGGCGGCGTACGCGCCCCGGATCGGATCGGTGAACCTGATTCTTCCCAGCGCCGCGGTGATGTTCGCCTGCGCCATTCTCGTGGCGGCGATCATCTGGCGCGAGCGGGTCAGCATCGGACCCTCAGCCTCGCAAGAGCGGAGGGCAGTCAAGGCCACGGAGGCCTTCGATCTGCTGCGATCGTCGACGCACCTGCAGATCATCGCGCTCGTCATCAGCTTTGCCGCCATCGGCGCGGTGATCATCGAGCAGCAGCTCAACATGGCTGCGGAAGCTTCAAAGGGCGCGGCGGCGACCGATGCCATCACCGCCTTTCTCGCCAAGGTCGGCCTGTGGACCTCGACCATTGGATTCGTCATCCAGGTGTGGCTGACGAGCAAGGTGCACAAGTACCTGGGCATCGGCTTCGCGCTGATGATTCTGCCGGTCAGCCTCGGATCCACGGCCATCGTGATCCTGTTCAACGCGGTGCTGTGGGCGCCCGCACTGGCGCGGATCTTCGATCAGTCGCTCCGCTATAACATCGACAAGACCACCCGCGAAGTCCTGTTCCTGCCGCTGACGTCCGATATCAAGCTCAAAGCCAAATCGTTCGTGGACGTGACGGTGGACCGCGGCGCAAAGGCGCTGGGCGCGCTGCTGCTGCTGGTGCTGGTGAAGCCCTGGGGTCTGCACCTGGACTGGCAGCATCTGAGCTACGCGAGCCTTGCGATGACCGCGCTGTGGGTGTTCACGGCGCTTCGCGCGCGCAAGGGGTATCTGCGCGCGTTCCGCGAGAGCATCGAGCGGCGGAATCTGTCGCCCGACGACGTGGCCTTGAATGCCGCCGACCTCTCGACGATCGAAGCCCTGGTCCAGGAGCTTTCACAACCGGAAGGCTCGCGGGTCGTGTACGCGATCGACATGCTGGAATCGCTCGGCAAGGGCAGCCTGGTGACGCCGCTGCTGCTGTACCACGAGTCGCCGTTGGTCCGGGAGCGCGCCCTGCGCGCGCTGGAGCCGTCGCCTGACGGCCGTGCCGCCGGCTGGCTGCCGCACATCACCAGGATGACGGCGGACGCCAATCCCGCGGTGCGCGCGGCCGCGATGGCGGCGCTCGCGCGAATCAGCCAGAAAGACGCGGCGACCTTCGCCCGCCCCCTGGTGTCGGATCCCGAGCCGCGCATCCGCGCCGCCGCGGCCATCGCGCTCGCCGGGAGCGGCGCGCCGGCCGATCTCGATCTGGCGGAGGCGACATTGATCGATCTCTCGGCCGATCCGTCCGACGGCGCTCGCGCCGCGCGGCGCGAAGCCGCCGCGGCCATCCGTCAGGTCGCCGAGCCGCGCTTCCACCGGCTGCTGATTCCATTGCTGTACGACTCCGCGCCGGAAGTGGCGGCGGAAGCGATGGAGACCGTTCGCGCGGCAGGACGCTGCGACTTCCTGTTCGTTCCGGCGCTGATCTCGCTGCTGCGCCACCGCCACCTGAAGGCGACCGCCAGGGCCGTCCTCGTCGGCTACGGCGAGGACGCCATCGAGCCGCTCGCGCATTTCATGCGGGATCCGGACGAAGACATCTGGATCCGCCGCCACATCCCGGAAACGCTGGCGCGGATCCCCTCGCAGAAATCGGTCGGCGCGCTCGAGGCGGCGCTGGCCGAGCCGGACGGGTTCCTGCGCTTCAAGGTCATCGCCGCGCTCGAGCGCCTGCGTCAGGGCCACGCGGCGCTGGCATTCCGGGCGGAGGCCGTGGAGGCGGCCGCCCTCCGCGACGGCCAGCGGTTCTTCACCGGCCTGTCGCTCCACGATAACCTCCGGCGCGGCAGGTGCGCGGCCGACACGCTGCTCGTCCGCGCGCTCGAGCAGAAGATGGATCGCGCGAAGGACCGGATCTGCCGGCTGCTCTCGCTGATCTACCCCTGTCGCGACATCGCCGCCGCCCGGTGGATGCTGCAGCACGGCGATCCGCGCGGCCGCGCGAGCGCGTCGGAGTACCTCGACAACCTCCTGTCGGCGCCGCTCCGCAAGGCCGTCATGCCGATCCTGGAGGACCTGCCGATCGAAGAGAAGGTGCGGCGCGGCAACGTGCTGCTGCGCACGCGTCCGCGCGACATCGAGGAAACGCTGCTGCAGCTCATCAACGACGACGACCAGGTCATTGCCGCCGCCGCGATCGACGTCGTGCGGCAGCAGCAGCGGTGGAGTCTCGGCGACGACGTGGAGCACGTGCTGGCGCACCGCGACGTGCGGGACTGGTACGTGTTCGAGGCGGCGTCGTGGGCGCTGGCCGAGCGGCGCATGCCGGCCGAGCGGCGCCGCGAGCTGTGGCTCGAGCCCCTTCCCGCGGCCGAGCTCGCCGAGCGCCTGCGCCACCTGCCGCTTTTCGCCTCGGTGAGCGTCGACGAGCTGTTCCGGATGGCGGCCGCGTCGCGGCAGGTGCGGCACGAGCCCGGAGCGGTCCTGCTCCAGCAGGGCGCGGTGCCCGATACCACTCACGTGCTGCTCGACGGCCGCGCGATCGCCGTGGCCCAAGGCGAAGCAGCGCCCGACATCGACGCTCCGGCGCCGATAGGCTTCCTCGAAGCGCTCCAGGGAACGCCCATGCCGTGCACCGTCCGCGCCAGCGGGCGCGCCGTGACGCTCGCTCTGACGCGCAACGAGCTGTACCTGCTGCTGGCGGACAACACCGATCTCGTCCGCGGCCTGTTCGCGACGCTCGCCGATCGCCTCGACGAGGAAGCCATCGGAGGACAGGGGCGCGGCCCCGCGTCCGCGGGAGTGCCGGCGGCTCTCGGCCACGTCCTCGCGCTGCAGCGCGTGCCGCTCTTCTCGCGTGTGTCGGCGGAAGAAATGCGGCACCTGGCGGCCGTCGCCCACGCCGTCGCGATGACGCCCGGCGCGCCGCTCTTTCCCGAGTTCGATCCGCCCGCGCTGTGGCTCCTGCTGTCGGGCGAGGTCGTGCTCGAGGATTCGCGCGGCGGGACCGCCACCGTCGCGCGTGCCGGGGATACCATTGGCGTGCTGGCGACGCTTGCCGGGCGGCCGCTCGGGCGGTCGGCGGCGGTCCGCACGGGCGGCGGCGCGCTGAAGATCGATCGAGACGACTTCTTCGACCTGCTCGGGCAGCGTCCGGACCTGCTCAGGCAGATATTCTCCGCGCTGTTCGGCGCTCGCACCGTCGAGCACGCAGTGGCGTAGGGCTTGGCGCGGGGCGAAGCCCCCCGGTGTAGAAAGGCGCGCCGCGGGCGCGCCCGCCGGAGCGGAGCGGGGCGACGGGGCCCCCGCGAGCGACGGCGAGCCGGGGCCCCCGCCGCGCGTTGTTTGCGCGGTGGAGTGGGATAGGGGGTCCGGCGGGGCGAAGCCCCCCGGCTCGAGTGCGCGCCGTAGGCGCCCGCCGGAGCGGAGCGGGGCGACGGGGCCCCCGCGAGCGACGGCGATGGGGGGTCCGGCGGGGCGAAGCCCCCCGGTTTAGAAATGGAAGGTCCTCATGCGTTCTCTGAGTGCTCGTTCGCTGGTGGTCGCTCTGGCGGCCCTCGTCATCACCACGGCCGCCCCGCGTCTCACCGCGCAGACCGGTGCGCGGCTGGCAACGCCGGCCGAGTTCCTCGGATTCCAGGTCGGCGCCGACAACAAGCTGGCGCGGTGGGACAAGATCGTCGAGTACATGCGCCTGGTGTCCGCGGCAACCGACCGCGTGCGATTGCGCGAGCTGGGAAAGTCGACCGACGGCAATCCGTTCATCGTCCTGGAGATCGCCTCGCCGGATACGCTGAAGAACCTCGATCGCTACAAGGCGATGGAGCGCAAGCTGTATTTCCAGGGAGGCGCGCCGACCGACGCGGAGCGCGACGAGATCTTCAGGCAGGGCAAGGCCGTGGTCGTGGTCACGTGCAGCATTCACGCGACCGAGGTCGGCGCGACCCAGATGTCGGTAGAGCTGGTGCACCGGTTGGCGACGGACAACTCGCCGCAGGTCAAGAAGATTCTGGACAACGTGATCTTCCTGCTCGTCCCGAGCCTCAACCCTGACGGCGAGATCATGGTGACCGACTGGTTCAACAAGAACCTCGGCACGCCGTACGAGGGGAGCTCGATCCCTTACCTGTATCACCCGTACGTCGGCCACGATAACAACCGCGACATGTACATGTTCACGCAGAAGGAGAGCCAGCTCACCGCGCGACTGCTCTGGAGCGACTGGTTCCCCGCGGTGTGGCTCGACGAGCACCAGATGGGCGGCAACGGGGCGCGCATTTTCGTCATGCCCGCGACCGATCCCATCAATCCAAACGTCCACCCGTTGATCTACCGGTGGAACGGGATCCTGGGGCAGTCGCAGGCGGCCTCGCTCGAGGCGGCCGGCAAGGAAGGGATCATCTACAACTCCACCTACACGAACTACTGGCAAGGGGCGATGGCGTGGAGCGGATGGTGGCACAACCAGGTGGGCCTGCTGACGGAAGTCGCCAGCGTCCGCGTGGCTGCGCCGACCGATCAGCAGCGGGCGGTCCCGGGACAGGTCGCCGCGGGCGGCGGACGCGGCGGCACGGCCGAAGGCGGTCGCGGCGCGGGCGCAGGACGTGGGGCCGGTGCTGGGCGCGGTGCGGGTGAAGGCGGCCGCGGCGGCGGCACGGCCGCGCCACCGAACGACATCAATCCCCGCACGGAGTACCCGCGGCCGTGGATGGGCGGCCGCTGGACCCTGCGGGACATCGTCGACTACGAGCTGATCGCCACCATGGGCCTGCTCGACACCGTTGCGGATCGCCGTGAAACGCTGTTGCGGCAGATCTACGAGGTCAACAAGGCGACGATCGACGCCGGCCGGACCGCCGACGTCAAGACCATCATCATCCCGGTCCAGACTCAGCACGACCCGCACGAAGCGGCGCACCTGGTCGAGAAGCTGCAGATGGCGGGCGTCGAGGTCTCGCGCGCGACGGCGGAGTTCGAGGCGGACGGCGTCAAGTATCCCGCGGGCACGTTCGTCATTCCGATGACGCAGGTCTTCGCCCGCTACGCGAAGGACATGCTCGAGAAGCAGACGTACCCGGAGGTGCGCCGCAGTCCGACGTCACCGCCCGAGCCGCCGTACGACGTCACCGCCTGGTCGCTCGGCATGCTGCTCGGCGTGGATCACGCGTTCGCGAAAACCGCCCCGCCCGCGGGGCTCGAACAGCTGACGGGCGTTCCGAAGATCGAGGGTCGCGTGGCGGGCAACGGTCCCCGCTTCGCATTCGACTACGCGGGACCCGATGCGGCGAAGGCGATCAACACGCTGCTCGAGCAGGGGGCGCGCGTCGCGATCGAACCGGGCCGTGAGGGGGGCGCCGGCCGCGCGATCGTCAGCAGCCAGACCCGCAAACAGATCGAGGACGTCGCGGGGGCGTTCGGCCTCGATGTGAAGACGGCCGACGCGGCAGCCGGCTCGTCCGCCGCCGCGATGAAGATCCGCGCGCCGCGCGTCGGCATGTACCAGCCGTGGGGCGGCGGCAACATGGACGAGGGCTGGACGCGGTGGGTACTCGAGCAGTACGGATTCCGGCCGACTACGCTGCACAACGACGCGATCCGCGCCGGAGGACTCAACGACAAGTACGACGTCATCATCCTCGCGGATCAGAACCCGCAGCAGACGATCAACGGCGCGAGCGGCGCGAACGTGCGTCCCGAATACCGGGGCGGCATCGGCACCGAGGGAGTGGCGGCGCTGAAGAAGTTCGTCGGCGGCGGCGGCACGCTCGTCACGCTGGGCGCCGCGTCGGATTTCGCGATCCAGAACTTCCCCGTCCCGGTGCAGAACGCCAAGCGCGGGCTCACGCGCGACGAGCACTTCGCGCCGGGCACCGTGCTTCGCATCGAGGTGGACACGAAGCAGCCGATCGGCTACGGCATGGCGGCGTCGACCTACGGGTTCTACAACAACAGCCCGTTCTTCAACCTGGTCGAGGGCTTCGCGTCGCAGCGCACCACCGTCATCGCGCGCTACCCCAACACCAGCGTGGTGGCATCGGGGTGGCTGAAGGGGGAGGAGCTGATGACCGGCCGCGCCGCCGTCGTGACGGTCGATCTCAACCCCGGGCGGATCGTGCTGTTCGGCCTGCGCCCGCAGCACCGCGCGCAGACGCACGCCACGTTCCCGATGCTCTTCAATGCGTTGTATCTGGCGACCTCTGACGTGTCTCTGAAAGGTGCTGGCACGCAGTAGGAGACTCGTGATCAGTTTCCAGTTTCCAGCTTCCAGCTTCCAGCTTCCAGCTGGGAGCTGGCGGCTGGGAGCTTCATCGTGCGCTCCTGTAGCGCAGCCCTTGAGGGTTGCCTTGCCGCGCGGCGACGGCACTGTCTGTCCACGGCCGACTTCCGCGGGCCGGGAAAGCGGTCGCAGCTCATACTCTTATGCTCGCGCGCCGACTACGGATGCGTTTGGCCGACACACGTCAGGCGCACTGATGCGCCGGCGGTTCTCTGGCTTACGCGGATCACACGGCCCGAAGTCGGCGCGAGGAATCGCTGCGCCCGCTTTCCGGCTGCGCCGCGCGTCGGCCCGCTCCAACGGCCGTGGCCAGCCAGTACCGCCGCCACGCGCCCGGTTGACAGGACACGAAACGAGCGGATCGCTTTGGCCTGCCGCGCCAAAGCGCGCAGCCCGAAGGCAGGTGCAGGACGGCACGGTCAGCGTCCTCGAACGAGAGGCGTCAGTATGAAAAAGGAATACGACTTCAGCAAGGCGAAACGGGGCGCCGTCGTTCCTCAGGTGGGAAAGACCCGCATCACGATTTACCTCGACGACGATGTGCTCGATGCGTTTCGGGACCGGGCCGACGCCGCCGGACGCGGCTACCAGACGATGATCAATGAGGCGCTTCGGGAGCACCTTGGACGGTCGAAACAGCCGCTCGATGCGGACACGATTCGGCGGATCGTTCGGGAGGAGGTTCGGAAAACAGGATGACGGTGCCGTGTCCGGCCGCGGCGACCTGCGCAGCCCTATAGCGTAATGTTCCAGCGATCGTCGCGCTTCGACTTCTCGACGGGATAACCCTTCTCGACCCAGTCGATCCCGAAGTTGTTCGGCAGAACGAGCACGCGCACGCGGGTGAAACCCATGCCGCGCAGCGCCTTGAACGCGGGGCTGAGATTCGGGCAGTGATCGAGCGGGCAGCACCCGCAATAGACGACAAGATTGGTCGAGCGCGCGAGGCCCTGCGCCCACGTTCTCAGATCGCTGAGCCCTTGTTGCGTGGACGCCGGGCCGTGCAGCGATGCGCCTGGCACGTGCCCGTTTCTATACAGAAACGCCGGAGCGGTGCACACGACGACGGGCTTGTCCGCCTTGCTGGCGCGAGCGATCTCGCTGACGAGGCCGGCGGGGCTAACCGTTTCCGCCGGCGTCCAGGGCACCGTCGAGCGAGCCACTTGTGTCGTCGTCGCTCCGGCCTGTGCGGCCCACAGCCACAGGAGAGCGGTCGCGACGGTCATCGCAAGCGCGGTAGTTACGCACGACACTGTCTTGCCGGGGCACGCCCCCCACTGATCCCTCATTGTCCCCTCGCCTCATAATTGAAGATAGGATGCTCGGTGATCCCTCGTCTCGGCCATTGGCGGTTTTAGAATGTCGTCGGAATCCCGTAGATCCGGCTGCCAATCGTAAGGGTCGCCTTCAGGGCCCGGCGCCGGATCCCCCACGGCGCGAGCCACCACCACTCGAAGAGCACCTTTCCGAGATGCCAGGCCTTCCCGATCGACCGCACCTCGACGCGCGGTGAGGGTTCGGCGAAGAAATCCCCAAAGGCGACGCCGGCGAGGTCCTCGCCCGCCTCGAGCATGCAGAAGCCGTCGCCGCAGAACGTGTCAGTGGCGGCCACGCCGGCAATCTCGGCGGCGATCCGACGCGCCACGACGAGCGCCTCGGCGTGCGCAAACACGCCCGCCTTGGGCAACATGAGAGGCACGTCTGGCCTCCATCGACCAGGGACCGCAACCGCCGTGATGTCGCCGATCGCGTACACGTGCTCGTGGCGGGTCGCAAGCGTCTGCCGGTCGACGGGGATCCACCCGCTTTCATTCGCGAGGCCTGCGTCACGCACGAGCGCCGGCGAACGGTGCGGCGGGATTGCCGCGAGCAGGTCGTACTTCACCGGCGGCTTCCCGTCAAAGAGCAGCTCGCGAGTGTCCGGGTTGACGGCCGTCAGCTTGTGTGACGGATGGAAGCCGATCCGTCGCCGGGCGAGCATCTGCTGGACCGCCTCGCCGAGGACGGGTCCGGCGACCGGCATCGGCTGCGGCTCCGGAGTGAAAAGGTGAACGTCGACCGTGTGTCTCCTGCGGCGCCGGCGGAAGAAATCGGCCAGCAGCATCGCCGCCTCGTGTGGCGCTCCCGGGCACTTGTACGGGAGCGCGCTGACGACCACTGCCACCGTCCCGCCGCCAACTCCGTCGAGGGCGGTCCGCAGTCGAGCCGCCCCGTCGAGGGTGTAGAACGTGTGCGCCGCGGAAGCCAGGCCCGGTATGGCGTCCAGCGCCAGTTCGGCGCCGAGCGCCACGACCAGGTAATCGTATGCGAGTGATTCGTGACCGGTCTCCACGCGCCGGTTCGCCACATCGATGCGGCGGATCTCGGCTGTGATCACCTCGACACCAGGCCTCACCAGCTCGCGCACGTTACGCGTGACGTGTTGCGGTTGGCGATCGCCAGTCATCACCCAGAGGAATGACGGGGCGAACGCGTGCCGCGTGTCCCTCTCGATGAGCGTGACGCGGTGCTCGGGGGACAGGCGACGCCGCAGCTCGTTCGCGGCGACCTGGCCGCCGACGCCGCCGCCGAGGATCAGAATGCGCATTGTCATCTCATCGGTCCAACGCCTGGAGCGAGACCTCAGAACACCACGGTCTTGTCGGCCCACTGCATCCAATCCGTGAGCTGATCGAGTGTGCTCCTGTGCGTCCCCTCCACCAGTTCGGTCTCGGTAATGCCGCGCGCGTCCATGCACGTGCCGCACACCCCGATGTCGCCGCCGTGTGTGGCGACGCTTCGAAGCATCACCTCGAGGTTGTAATAGCCCTGCGGGACCTTTTGACCCGATTTCGCGCTGGTTGGCGCATCCCCGATGAGGAATACCTTGACCTCTTCGCCGTCGCGCGTCGAGAGGGAGCGCGCAAGACGCAGGCCGTTGTAGCTGCGCTCGGTGCCATAGGGAGGATCGTTCAGGATGAACAGGGTCTTGGCCATACGTCATGCCCCTTTTTCGATCGCCCACCCGCGGGCGCGCCAGTCGACCACGCCCAGCTCCATGCGATGGGCGCGGTAACCTCTCTTGCGCAGGAGCTCGACCGCGTCGATCGCCAACACACAGTACGGTCCCCGGCAGTACGCGACCACCTCGCGGCGCCTGGGCAGTTCAGCGAGTCGCTGCTTGAGCGCGGCCAGTGGAATCGAGCGCGCCCCCGGGATGTGGCCGGCGAGGTACTCTTCGGTGGGACGCACATCGAGAATGGTGACCTCGCCGCGCCGCACGCGACGAAGGAGCTCGTCTCCGTCCACGGACTCCATCGCACCCCGTGCGTCACGATACTGGCGCCGAACCTGCTCGATCTCCGCCAGACGGGCTTCGCCCAGACGCCGCAAGTCGAGAAAGAACCGGCTCACGTGCGGATCGGCCAGTTGGTAGGTCACATGCAGGCCGGCCTTCTCGGCTTCGACGAGGCGCGCGCGGCGAAGGACCTGGAGGTGATGAGACGTGTTGGCGAGGCTCTGCCTGGTCTGCCGCGCGAGGACCTCGACGGTGCGGGGCCCCTGCGAGAGCAGGTCCACGAGCTCCAACCGGCACGGATGGGCAAACGCTTTGCCGATCCGCGCCAGCTGTTCGTACACCGCCGTGCTCGGTCCGGTCGCTGGAGCATTCATGTCGAAAACTCTGGAGTCATCAAATGGTCAAACGTATATTTGAATAATGAACGTCGAGGGCACCTGATGTCAAGACCACCATCGGAGCGGGTTCTCCCGGCAGGCGCTGCACGGTCGGCCGCTTCCATCGGGGCCCCCGGCTGCGCCGCCTGGCGGCACGTGGTCCTCCGGCAGGACCATTTCGGAGCATAATGGACGTCGTGACTCGGGTCGTCGCGCTGTTGTTGTTGCTTGCCTGTGCCGGCGGGGGTCTCGGGGATCCCGTGTGGTGTCCCGACGGCTGCCGGGAGGCTCCGGCTCACCCTGCCACGAGCTCGAATCATCCTCTTGCGCCCGGTGTTTGTTTGTTTTGCGGCACGGGGTTCATCGTCACGAATCCCGTTCTGCCCTCCCACGAGGCCGCGCTCTCGCCTCGAGACATCGTCACGACCTCTGAGTCGGTTGCCCCGCCAGAGCTTCACTCGATCGACCACCCTCCGCGACTGAACTGACGGCTCCTTCGTCATCGTCGTCTCACCACCCGGGCTGTCCGGGCGGTGCTCCACTTCGAACAGGAGGCTCATGACACGCTCGATCTTCGTCGCGTGGGCTCTGGCCGTGCCCGCGATCGTCCAGGCACAGGCCGCTCAGCCGTTGACGCTCGATCAGGTGCTGGAACTCGCCGCACGCCAGAATCCCGAGGTTCTGATCGCGCGCGCTCGTGAGATCGAGGCCCGCGGCCGACTCACGACGGCGCGCGCGCGCCTGGCGGACAATCCGGATCTGGATCTGTTCCTCGGTTCGCGCCGGCAGTCGATTGGGGGGAGCACACCGGAAGTTGATTTCAATGTGTTTCAGCGCATGGAGATCGCCGGTCAGCGCGGATTACGCATCGAGTCAGCGACCGCGCAGATCAGCCAGCGGTCGGCGGACATCGACATGGCCGCTCTCACGGCGCGCGCGGCCGCTGCGGCGGCTTTTTTTCTCGCGCTCCACGCGGATCGGTCGCGCGAGGTCGCGGGACAGGCCGAACAGCTGGCGGGCGATCTCGGGAACGCGGCCAGGGCCCGGTTCGAAGCCGGCGAGACGGCCGTCCTCGATGTGAATCTCGCCCGCGTCGAGCAAGCGCGCGCGAAGCGGGATCGCTTGTCGGCTGAAGGGCTTCTCGAGCGAGCCTGCGGAGAACTTCGCGAGATCCTGGCGTTGCCGCCCGAGTCGGCCGTCGCCGTGAAGGGCGACTGGCCTGGCGCCGCGCCACCGCCGCTCGATGCGCTCCTGTCGCGCATCGCCGACCGCCCCGACGTCCGCTCGCTGACGGCCGGGGTTACTGAGGCAGATGCGGAATGGCGGCTCACGCGGGCGATGCGTCGTCCGGACTTGGTCGCCGGTGTCGGCCTGCGACGCGAGGGCGGTGAGCCTGTTGCCGGCGCTCACGTCGGATTCTCAATTCCGTTGTTCCAGCGGAATGTCGGTGTCCTGGCCTCTGCGGCGGCTCGGATCGACGCCGCCCGTGTCTCACTCGACGCGCGGCGCCGCGCACTCGACACGCGCATTCGCAGCGCGCACAAGCAGTACACGATGGCACTTGAAGCGCTGAACGCGCTGACCTCCGGCGGCCTGCCACTCATCGAGGAAAACGAGCAGCTCGCCCGCGAAAGTTATCAGGCCGGAAAGCTCAATCTGGTCGATCTCCTGGTGATTCGGCGCGAAGGCTTTGCCGCGCGTCGCGAAACGCTGGACGCCCAGCTCAGCGTCGCATTGGCAGCGACCGAGCTCCGGCTGGCCGCCGGCACGTTCTGATTGAGAGCAACGCTCATGATTCATGTGACTGCAACGTGGTTCACAAAGCCGGCAGCCGTGGCCGTGATCCTGTTCATCGCGCTGGCGGTCGGCTGCGGGCGCGGGAAATCATCGACGGCAGGCGCCCCGCCTGACGCGCGCGTCCCTGGCGACACTCGCGAGCCTGCCGCAGTGGAGAAGGACGCGGAAGCGTCCATCGTTCGCTTGTCCGACGCCGCACGCCAGCGCGCGACGATCGCCGAGATCACGGTCCTGCCGCGACCGGCGAGCGACGTCCTGTCGGCGCCGGCTGAACTGCAGTTGAACGGAGACCGAGTGGCGATGGTTGGACCTCGAGTGGCCGGCCGCGTCGCTCGGATTGCCGTGTCGATGGGCGATCGCGTCGATGCTGGAACGGTCCTGGCGAGCATCGACAGTCCCGACGTTGGCAGCCTTCTCGCGTCGTACGCCAGCGCGCAAGCCGCGGAGTCTGTCGCGCAACGCACCTATCAGCGTGAGAAAGACCTTTTCGCCCGCCGCATTTCCGCGGAGCGCGAAGTCTTCGCGGCGGAGGCGGAGCTCGCACGGGCGACATCCGAGCGACGCACGGTGGAGAGCCGCCTGCAAGCGCTCGACGTTGCTCTGCCCCGAGCCGGTTCGTCCAGTCCGGCATCCGCGCTGCTGCCGATCCGCTCGCCCATTCAGGGCACGGTCATCGAACGCAACGCGGCGATCGGCGCCCCGGTCGGACCGGACGCCGTGTTATTCACACTCGCTGACCTCTCGACACTGTGGCTGGTCGCCAGAGTGTCGGAGACGACGATGCGGGATATCAGGCGTGGCGATACGGTGACGGTCACCCTCGACGCCTTGCCCGATCAGCGCGTCTCCGGTCGCGTGTCGTACATCGGCGCCACCGTCTCGGACACGACGCGAACCGTTGACGTGCGGATTGATGTTCCGAACAGGACGGGCCAACTCAAGCCGGGGATGTTCGCTCGCGCGCAGTTGGCAACCCGCGGTGCGCGCACCGGGCCGTCGAATCAACTCCTGATTCCGCAGATCGCCGTGCAGGAGCTCAATCGCAGGCGTGTCGTATTCGTCCCTCGCAGCGATGGCGGATTCGATGTCCGCGAGGTGACCGTCGGCGCGAGCGTCGGCGACGACATCGAAGTCCTCTCGGGGCTCAAAGCGGGGGAAGCCGTCGTGACCACCGGCAGCTTCACCCTCAAGTCTCAAGCGGTTCGAGGCGGGGCCGGGGAGTCTCAGTAGCCATGCTGAGTCATCTGATTTCGTCGTCGTTTCGAAATCGTCTTCTGGTGCTCCTGTTGACGATCCTCGGGGCCGGACTCGGTGTGCTCTCGTATTCGCGGCTGTCGACCGATGTCTTTCCGGATTTGACGGTGCCGGTGTTCAACGTCATCACGCAAAACGCGTCGATGGCGCCCGAGGAGCTGGAACTGTCCGTGACACTTCCGGTTGAGAGCGCGTTGAATGGACTGCCGGGCGTGCGCCGCATCCGATCGACGACGCAGCTTGGCGTGTCGCAGGTGACCGTGGAGTTCGACAGCGAGATGGACTATTGGCGGGCGCGCCAGCTCGTGTCGGAACGCCTCGCCCAGGTGCTCCCGCAGTTGCCGGCGGGGACCAGGGCGCCGCTGGTGTCGAGTCTGACCAACCGGCTCAACGAGGTGTACGAGTATCTCGTGGAGGGGGACGTCGATCCGATGGCCCTGCGCGACGTGGCGGAGTTCGATCTGCGCTATCGGATCCTCGCGGTGCCGGGCGTCGCGAGCGTAGAGCGGCTCGGCGGACGCCTGCGCCAGTTTCAGGTGCAGCTCGATCCGATCCGGATGCAGGCCCTTGGTGTGGGGCTCGACCAGGTGCTGCAGGCGGTGCGGGAGAGCAACGAGAACGCGCCCGGTGGCTTCGTCTCGACCGGCGCCACGGAGTTTACCGTCCGGAGCCTGGGTCGAATCCGGTCGATCGACGATCTCCGCCGTTCGGTGGTCGTTGTCCGGCAGAACGCGCCCGTCACGCTCGGCGACGTGGCCCGTGTCGTAGAGGGATCGGCGGTGCAGCGCGGACTCGCCCACGCGGCGGGCCGTGACGTGGTGAGCTCGCGGGTGATCAAACAGTTCGGGAGCGACACGATTACCGTGACCCGCGCGGTTCGGGCGGCCCTCGACGAAGCGCAGAAGACGTTGCCGCCAGGGGTTCGGATTCGATCGGTGTACGACCAATCCGAATTGATCGACCACGCCCTCACCAGCGTCCAGCGCGCAATCGTCATCGGAGCGGTGCTCGTGGTGATCGTGCTGCTCCTGCTGCTCGGTGATGTGCGTTCGGCAGTGATCGTCACGGTGACTCTGCCCACCTCCGTGATGCTGGCGGGGATGGTCATGTACTGGTTCGGGGCCGGCATCAACACCATGACGCTGGGCGGGTTGGCGATCGCGGTCGGTATTCTGGTCGACGCCGCGATCATCATGACCGAGAACATCCACCACCGGCTGTCGACTGCTGAGGGCGACCTCGAGCGCGTTGTGCTCCCGGCTGCCATCGAGGTGGGCCGGCCAATTGCGTTCGCCACGCTCATCATCATGGCGGTCTTTCTTCCGCTCCTGCTGATGACGGGAATCGAGGGCCGGCTGTATCGTCCGCTTGCGCTGACGGTCGTGTCGGCCATGGGCGCATCGCTGGTGTTGTCGCTGACGCTCGTGCCGGCGCTCTGCGCGTGGTTTCTGAAGCCGGCGAGGGGAGATTCGGACGTCGTGGTGATCCGGGCGGTCAAGCGCCTGTACGTTCCGGCGCTCGACTGGGCGTTCCGTCACGCCGGACTGGTGCGGGCCCTGGCGCTCGGGGTCACGATTCCCGCGTTCGTCGGTTTCTATTCTGTGGGCACGGAGTTCATGCCGGAGCTCGATGAGGGGGCGTTCCTCGTGCAAACGGTGTTGCCGCCGGAGGCGTCCCTCGGCGAAGTGGACCGGGTGAACACGCAGGTCGAGGATGTGCTCGCCAGGTCGGACGGTGTCGCGTTCGTGTCGCGGCGATCGGGCCGGTCGGAAGAGACCGAGGACCCGATGCCGCATACGCTGAGCGACGTGCTCGTCGCGCTCGCGCCCCCGTCGGAGCGCGAGAGCTCCGAGGCGGTGGAGACCAGGCTGCGGGCCGCGCTCGAGGACGTGCCTGGCGTGGTGGCGCTCTTCACGACACCGCTCGGCATGCGGATCGACGAAGGACTTGGAGGCACCGTCGCCCAGGTCAGTGTGCGCGTGTTCGGGCCGGACCTCGACGTCCTGGAGGCCAAAGCCCAGGAAATCGCGAGCATCGCGCGGTCGGTTGACGGCTTGACCGACCTGCGTGTCGAGAGCGCCAGCGGCGTTCCGCAACTGCAATTGTCGATCGATCGCGACGCCGCATCCCGCCAGGGAGTCACGGCGGGAGAGCTTGCCGAAGCGATTCGGGTCGCGATTGGCGGCGAGGTCGTCTCTGAGTTCTGGCAGGGCCAGCGCAACTACGGCATTCTCGTCCGCGCGGGCGAGCCGTTTCGCAGCGGACCGGCCGCGATCGAGCGGCTGCCGCTGACACTGCCGTCCGGCATGGTGGCACCGATTGGACGGTTCGCCCGTGCGGAGATGACGTCGAGCCCCAGCGTCATTCGGCGGGAACATGTCACCAGGCGAATCGCCGTGGAAGGCAGTGTGGAAGGACGGGATCTCGGGTCCGCTGTTTCAGAGCTGCGGGACAAGATCGCCAAATCAGTGACGTTGCCGAGCAACTACTACGTCGACTTTGGCGGTCAATACGAGCAGCAGCAGCGCGCGCTCGGTTCGCTGACTGTCGCGGTTGCGATCGCAGTCGGCCTCGTGTTCGTCCTGCTGTTCATGGCCCTCGGCTCGATGGCCGAAGTGTTCGTCATTCTGCTGACGCTCCCGGACGCCTTCGTCGGAGGCATTCTCGCGTTGATACTGGCGCGACAGACGCTGAATGTGTCATCCGCCGTCGGCTTCATCGGGCTGTTCGGCATCGCGGTGCAGAATGGGCTCGTCTTGATCGCGCAGACCCGAACGCTGGTGGCTGAAGGACTGCCCTTCGCCGAAGCGTTGCGGGCGGCGAGCATCGGGCGCGTCAGGCCGAAGCTGATGACCGCTGGATGCGCGATGCTCGGGTTGACGCCGCTCGTGCTCTCGCGTGCCCAGGGAGGGGAGCTCGAGCGGCCGCTCGCGATTGTCATGATCGGCGGATTGGTCACCTCGACGCTGTTCACGCTGCTGGCCTTGCCGACATTCTATTCGCTGGTCGCGCACCTCACGGCGAGATGGCGGCGTACTGGCTGACCCTCATCCCCGCGACGGCCTGGGCGCCTGGTCACAAGGACAACACGTCGCTGATCCGGCGTGGCAAGGTCGGACGGGAAGGCAGCTACACGTCGAACACTTTGAGCACTTCGTCGCCGTAGTGGTTGATCACCTTGACGGCGATGCGGCCCTGGTCGGGCGCCGCGAACGGGCGGCTGCGGGTGCTGTAGAGCGTGGACCAGGTGCCCTCGTCGATCTCCGCACGGAGCGCGCGCTTGAGCTTCTCGTACGGCTCGTCGGCGCCGGTGAAGTACGCGTGGCGGACGAAGAAGCTCTCGCCGTTGTAGTTGGTGTCGATGAACCAGCAGGCGATGTCGTCGGTCGAGCTGCTCCGGATCTGCCCCGTCGTCGGATCGTAGACGTCGAGGCCGTTGATCTGGACGACGACGTTGCCGTCGGTGTCGCGCTCGACGTCGACGTCCGGCTCGCCAAAGACGGTGAAGAGGTTCCCGGCGCCGGTCTTCTTCAGCAGCTCGTCCCCCATCGCGAGGTCGGGGTTCATCCGCGTTGGGAGGACGGTCAGCTTACCGTAGCGCTTCACTTCCTCGTTGACGTGCGGGTCGAACGCAAAGCCGCAGACGACGAGCAGGTCGAAGCCGACCCCCTGGACAGCTTCCTTCGCCGCTTCCTGGACGAGCGTCGGTCCGACGGTCCCGTGCTCGGGACCGATCGCGATCGCGGCCCGGCGCGCCTTCCCGTCGGCGTCGGTGTATGCGCCCGCGGCATTGATCCACTTGCCCGCGAACGGCTCGATGCGGTCGAAGACCAGGCGTTCCTTCTTTTTCGTGTTCTGGACACCCGCCTTCAGCAGATTGCCGAGGATCATCGCCTCGAACTGCCCAGCCGCCGAGTCCCGCTCCCCTTCCTGCTCGGAAACCGGCCGCTCCGTGTCGGTTGACAGCACGCGGTGCGGTGACAGGCTCTCGACGGTGAACGGACCGGTGACGCGGATGCGCTTGGGGTCCTCGTACGGTTTGTCGTACAGCGTCTCGGTTTCCGCGTGACGCGCGATCGCGGCGTCGATCTCCTCGCGCGTCATGCCTTCTGTGATGTCGGGGTTGTTCGCGATCGACTTCAGGGTGACGTGCGGCACACGCTTGTACACGAACCCGCGCCGGATGTCGTTGTCGGTCTTGTGGTCGGGCGGGATCTTGCCGGTGATCTCGGCCTCTTTACGGACGCCTTCGGGCGAATCGGCCAGCAGGTAGTACGGGTACTTCGCGGCCATCAACCGCGTCCGCGCGAGCGCCAGCGCCACGCGGCTCGTGTCGATCGTGATCCAGCGGCGGCCCCACTGCTCCGCGACGAACGCGGTGGTCCCGGAGCCGCACGTGGGGTCCAGCACGAGGTCGCCCGGGTCGGTAGTCATGAGCAAGGCACGGGTAATCACTTTCACGTTTGTCTGTACGACGTACGTTTTCTCCCTGGCGTCAAAGCCCCACTTCGTGTCTTGCCAGATGTTTCCGATCGCAGCGACCGGAAAATCCTGCAGCAGTCGGATGTACGAGAGCGATTCCGCCCTCGGCAGCAGTCTTCCTGCGACACGCAACTTAGCCAGGCCTTCAACTGTTGTTTTCCAGTTGGCGCCGGCACCGGGATGGTAGACCTTGCCGTGAAATTCAAACGGCACTGTCGTATTAGTTCTGAAACCCTGAGACGTCAACGGACTCGGCCGGAAAGGCTGCCAACCCTCGGGAATCCGCGTCGAATTCTGCAGCTCGGCGGAAGTCAGTACGCGTCGCTCTCCCGAATTGCTGATCGCTTGTGAATACTCTTCAGCGAGTTCATCGCCCAGCCCTTTGTCGAAGTACATCTGCCGATACTTGACGACGGCCCGATCCTTCGCGAACCACACTAAATAATCCGATGTCCCGGTAATCAACTCGGAAGTCTGGCTGCTGGCTTTGAGAAAAGCGATGTTCGCGCAGAAATTCTCGCTCCCGAACACCTCGTCCAGCACGCACCGCACGAGGTGCACGTTCTCGTCGCCGATCTGCACGAAGATCGAGCCGCTTTCGGTCAGCAGCTCGCGTGCAGCGGTGAGGCGGTCGCGCAGGTACGCCAGGTACGAGTGGATCCCGAGCTTCCACGTGTCGCGGAACGCGCGGATCTGTTCGGGCTGGCGCGTGGCGTCTTCGACCTTGCCGTCCTTGACGTCGCGCTTGCGGGTTGAGACCTGCCAGTTCGAGCCGAACTTGATGCCGTAGGGCGGGTCGAAGTAGATCGTCTGGACCTTCCCCTTCAGCCCCTCCTTCTCCGCGAGCGACGTCATCACCAGCAGCGAGTCCCCGAGGATCATCCGGTTCGACCAGTGCTGGTCGTGGTGGTAGAAGTCCACCTTCTGCTCGAAGTCGCTGACGCCGTTGAAGTCGTCGAAGAGCGTCAGCTCCGGCTCCCTCTCGCCGGCCTTGGCCGTCTCGCGCAGCAGCTCGACGAGCGCCTGCGGGTGGATCTTCTCCTGGATGTAGATCGGGACGGCCGGTATCTCGAGCGGTTTCGCGTCCTGCTCGTCCTTCCCCTTCCACACGAGCTGCGGGTCGAGCGACGGATCGCGCGGATAGAGGACTCCGGGCGGCCGCGCCTCTTCGACGGCCACGAACCCGCGCAGCTCCTGCGTCGGGATGTTCGTGCGCGCATCCTTGTGCTTGATCGACTCGACCGGCACCGGCCCGGACGGCTTCTGTTTTTTCGCCATTACGGCACGGCCAACCTGAAGGCAGAAACGGCGTCGTTCACGAACTGCCTAAGGCCAGGCTCCGCACGGCCGGCCCGGTAGAAATCGATACTTTCAGCAAATGGCTCGACGACGGTCTTGCTCGCCTTGCGCTTGACGTTCAGCAACGCCGACACGCCAGGCGACTCACGCTCCAGGCGGATCACAGCGTCACAAAGAAGAGGCGAATGCGTCGTGACGATCACTTGCCTGTCGCCGGTCTGCGCCAGCGAGAAGAGCAGTTGGGCGATCAGCTCAATGCGTCTAGGATGAACGCCGTTCTCGGGTTCCTCAAGGGCCAGCAAAGTGCCGCTCCATGGATTCGCGGCGATCGCACAGATCGCGAGCACGCGGAGCGTGCCTTCGGAGACAATCCTCGACGAGAACTCGGTTCCGTCCTGTCGAACCAGGATGTCCAGCGTGCCGCGTCGCTTGTCGAGATCCACGACCATGTCCTCGACGCTCGGAATGATCGAAGTCAACGTGCGGCGCACGGCAGCAAAGTGCTTGGGCTTCTCCGCGCGAAGTCGATACAGGAACGGCGCGATATCTCCTCCAAGAACCCCGATGTCCCTGACCTCAGCCGGCGGTTGCGCGACGCGCATCGCGACTCGCGGATCGAGGTAGTACGTTCTCCACGCTGACAGTTCCGCTCTCGTTAGATCTATCGCTCTATATTCAGACCCGCCCAGTCGCAAGTCTGAGAGCATCGTGAAGTTCTGCCGGAGACTCTCGAACCGCGGCTTGCCGGAGCTCTTGCGTCGGAGGCGAATCCTGTCGTCCACGACCTCGATCGCGGGAATCCCTGAAGGCTCGTGCGATGACTTGCGTAAACGTGCCAGATACTCGTCGACCACTGACAGGGCCGCCGAAAGCGGCTCAATCTCGACGGCCAACTTGTACCGAAAAGGGTCCTGGCCGACCTCCAGTTCCGCCTCGAGGTCGAACTTGCGCGGCGGGCCCGACAGAAGTTCGGCCAATCCTCCGGAGGGAAATGAGAACGCCTCGACCGGATATCCGCGAATGGGCTCGGCGAGCGCGTCCGCAAGCGTCCGACTGGTCGCGAATCGGGAAAGCGCCTGCACTGCGTCCAGGATGTTGCTCTTGCCGGACGCGTTCGGGCCGAAGAGCACAGTCAAACGTGGAAAGTCGAGTGTCACATCGTCCAGTGACTTGAATCCCCGCACTTTCAACGTCTTCAACATGGTGTGCCCCTCGGGCTGACGGTCGAACGGTCAGTATATCGCTGTCGGTCAGCGTGCCTGGTGGATCACCGGCCGGTAGCGGGACGGCGGAATGGGCTTGCCGGCCTTTCGCGCGGCCTGCATCCACGCTTCACGTGCCTTCGCCACCTCGGCAAGCGCCTCCGCCGCGGTCGCGCCGAACGCGGAGCAGGCTTCCAGGTCGGGAATGTCGGCGATGTGGCCACCATCTTCCTCGCTGTAGAGGATGTTGATGTGGTAGTCGCTCACTGCTCCCCCGGTCGCAGGTCTCCCAGTCCGGCGAGTCTCCGCGGCCGCTTCAGCGATCCCCGTACAAAAAATAACCCCGCCGGGGCCTTTCGGCATGTCCAGCGGGGGGCAATTCCTGGATGATTCTGTCGCTCTGTTCACTGAAAGTCAAACGCTGCGGTACGCACCGTCTCGCGGCCAATGTCCCACTATTCCGGCGTGCCCCCCGTCGAATCCACCCACGGGAGCGACTTATCGTGGAGCAGTTCATCCCGCACTCGCCACGGCTGGCTGTTCGGCCGCCTTGATTGTCCTTTTCGCGTCTCATGGGTCGGTCACCTCGAGAATGCCCAACGGCCGAACCCGGCCGTGGTCGTTGACCGCCGGGACCCACTGCGTCCGCACCGTCCGGACCTTGGCCATGGCTCCTGTTACGTCCGCTGTTCGACGAGGGGGATCCGCCGACGTGGCTGACGGTCCGCGGCCACGGCGCGCGGCATTTCGTCCCACGTTCGACCGTGCAGATCGCGGCCGGTCCGCTTCTTGAAGACACCTCCCCACTGCTTGAAGAAGAAAGCGACGCCCGCTTCCTTACACTGATCTCTGATGTCGAGCACCCAGGAAGTCTGCATCGCCCTGGCCTTGGGCCCCGACTCGCCTCCGACGATCACCCAGTCAATTCCGCGCAGGTCGAGACGACCCAGCGGGCCAAGCAGCGGCTCCAGCGACAGGAACCTCACCCGAGCGTGCGTCTGGCGCAGATGGTCAATGCGATGAAGCCATCGCGCGTTCTCCACGCTGACGCCCATCCACACGTGCTCCGGCCAATCCAGATTCGCGTCGAGCTCGAGGAGACGCTCGGAGCGCTTTGTCAGGATCTGAAACTGGTGCCAGTCGGCACGCCGCATCACGTCAAACGCATCTTGAATGAACGACAGCGGCACATCCTCGTGAAACATGTCGCTCATCGAGTTCACGAATATGCGCCTCGACCGCTTCCACCGCAGGGGCAGTTCGAGCATCGATTCCTGCAACGTCAACTTGAAACCGTTGGCGTAGTTGCGCTGCCCCATGGCTTTCAGCCGCAGCGCCATGCGCTCAGCGTAGCAGTGGGCACACCCCGGACTGACCTTGTCGCAGCCCGTCACCGGATTCCAGGTCGCCTCGGTCCACTCGATATGGGAACTGGTCGCCATCACGCAGCTCCTTTGGAGCGGTACTTGTCGAAGATCTCCCCTACGATCTTGGCCCCCTCGCGGTTCGGCGAAGCGAAATACAGGTAGTACACGACGGCGCGTTTCCTGTTGCGCATCGGAATGGGTGGTGGCACGTACGTGAACCCCGCAACGTTCTTCAGGCGCTGGCGGAACCACTCGGCGATCGCTTCGTTTGAAACCTTCTCATCGATGTCGCCGAACAATCCTGGCGTCGAACGATATGCCGCTTCCCGCCAGGATCGGTCACCGCACACAGCATCCATACGAGCGGCCTGCTCAGGTGGGACTTTGCTCGAATCCCGCATGAACACGTTCATGTTCGCGTCCATGATCATGAAGTTGTAGAACACCTCCACGCTTTTCATGGCACCCGCTGTCCTGAGCACCTCCCAGTTGACGTTCAGCCCATATGGATCCAGAAGACACAGAGCACGGTGGTAATCCTCGTACTTACACCTCGGAAACACGTGGTCCAAGAGGATCTCGTTGCAGTCGCCCTTATGGACGCGCACGCGCCGATCAGCCGCGCTGAGCCGCCTCAACTCCGCGGCTCTGGTTCCATCGAGGTCGATGAAATGCAGCTCGGAGAACGGAGGCGTTATTCCCATTGCGTTCATCGGGCTGCCAGCGACCTCCTGCCCCGTCGTTTCTGAAATATGCGTTCCAGCCCCAGCGAAGGCGTCAACGTAGATGTGGCGCTTGATGACGCCCTGTTTCGAGAGGATCGTAGAGTACGCCAAGGCGTATTTCCTGACGATCTCGAGCTTGACCTCGGACCAGTAGCCGATTTCATCGAGCCGAAGCGCCTTCTTGCCCATGTTCCCTTGTACTCAATCCGTGTGACAGGTCAGGTCACGACCAACGCCTGAACGGCCGCAGTGATCGTCCGCTTCGCGTCCCACGGGTCGGTCACCTCGACGAACGCCCAGCGGCCGAAGCCGCCGTGGTTGTTGACCGCCGGGACCCACTGCGTCCGCGCGGTCGCGACCTTCGCCGCCTTGTCCTTCCGGTTCTCGCCGCTCACCTCGATGACGAGGTTCACGGGAACGGGCCCGTCCATGACGGCGATGAAGTCCGGGAAGTACTGCCGCTCCTCGCCGTTGAGCGTGTAGGGAATCGTGAAGTTCAGCCCCTGGTTCTTCACGTAGCGCGCCACCTCGGGCATGCTCTCGAGCGTCTGCGCGAGCTTCTGTTCCCACGATCCCGTGTCGGCGACCACGTGCGACACATGGCACTTGTCCGGCGCGGTCTCGAACACCGGCTTGGCGGTATCGAAATCCACCCAGCGCGTGCTGCCGACGACGTCAAACGGTCGCAGGATCGGTTTGAGCGAAGCGGCGCCTTCGACGCTCGCGACAATCGATCGATAGATGCGATCCGCAGCGTCGTGCGCCAGCTCCACGAGCAACAGGAGCTGGGGGAACGTCTCGTCCTTGCACGCCAGGCACTCGGCCAGCCACCGCTTCGTGATGGCGAGCACCTGAGGGAAGACCCACCACTTCACCTCGGCGTCGAACCGGTGCTCCTTCGGGCGCTCCGGTCGATCCTCGCCGTCCTGCCTGAAGTACTTTTCGATGGTGAGTTTCGCAAGCAGGAACGCGACCTCGGACAACCGCCTCTGCCGCAGGTCGTCCAACGTATGGATGCTCGATTCGCCAACGATCGGCGCCGCTTGCGTCCACGTCGGCACGTCCGCCGTCGAAATCGCCAGCTTTGCGTCGTCGTCGAACCTCGCCTCCAGACGCTCGGTCGGGAAATCGTGTCGGTACCCGGCGAGGCGCGGAAAAGTGATCTCGAGCGCGGCGCGGTCTTCGATCGCGCGCACGCGCGTCGAGCGCGACGGCTCGATCACCCCGGCGGCGCCGGCGGTCGGAATGAACGAGAACGGCACTCCGTAGACCTCGGCGTACTCGGGGCCCAAATGCCCGGCATCATTCAACGCGAAGCTCATGCGGCGCAGTCCGCGGCCGACGACCTGCTCGCACAGGAGCTGCGTGCCGAAGGCGCGCACGCCGAGAATGTGCGTGACGGTATTGGCGTCCCAGCCCTCCGTCAGCATCGAGACCGAAACGACGCAGCGCACGTGCTCGCCGAGCTTGCCCGCCTTCCCCACGGTGTTCATGACCTCGCGCAGCAGATCTTCGTCGGTCAGCTCCTCGACGTCGCGTCCGGGGAAACGCGCGCGATATTCGGACTTGAACTCCTCGATTTCGGCGGCGGCAATGGCCTTGAAGTCCGCGCTCATGCCTTCGCCCGACTCGAGCTGCTGGCTGTCCACGAGGATGCTGTTCGGCCGCGAGGTCCAGCGCCCGTCCTTCTCGTTGTTGAATGCCGCGAGCTTGCCGGGGGCGACGAGCGGCGTGCCGTCAGCGTGCTGCTTCCCGGTCTCGAAGCCCGCGATCCAGTCGAACACGAGCTTCGACACGTTCGTGTTGTTGCAGACAACGACGAACACCGGCGGCGTCAGGCCGCGTGCGCGGGCATCCGCGTTCTGTTCCCACGCGCGGAATGACTTCTCGTAGTGGCCATAGAGACTGTGCAATGCCCCTTCGAGTTCGGCCGGCAGCTTCGGTGGGCCGGTGACGGCGTCCGTCCTACGACTCTTTCGGGGAAGGTCCTCACGGATGCGCGGCCATAGATCGCGGTAGGTGGGCTGGTCGCCCAGCATCGCGTTATCGGCAACCGGCACCCGAGGGATCTTGACGATGCCCGCTTCGATGGCGTCGATCAGCGAAAAGTCCGAGACCACCCAGGGGAAGAGCGTGCCCTCGGGATAGCCCGAGCCGCTCAGGAAGAACGGCGTGGCCGAGAGGTCGTAGATGGTGCGGATGCCCAGCTTCCGCTGCACGGCCTCGAGCCCGCCGCTCCAGACACGGGCATCCTCCTCGCGGCGCTTCGCCTCGGCGCGATCCTCCGCGCTCAACGTCTCGTCCTCGGCGTCCGCCTTGCGCCAGTAGCAATGGTGCGCCTCGTCGTTGATGACGACGATGTTCTTCTTGCCCGAGAGCTCGCGCGCCACGCGTCGCACCATCTGGTCCGGCGTCTCGCGGAACGCGCTTGTGTCTCCCTTTCCGAGGATCGACTTCGTCAGCTTCGCCGCCTCGCCCCGCTCGCGCAGCAGGAACCCGTGGTAATTGGTGATGACGATACGTGCCTGTGCGAGGCGTTCGAGCAGGTCCGGCGACAGGATGTCGCGCTGGCGGTAATAGTTGTCCGGGTCGGTCGGAAGCAGCACGCGCAGGCGGTCGCGGATCGTGATGCCAGGGGAGACGACCAGAAACGCGTCGCTGAACCGCGCGTCCTGTCGGTTCTCGAACTTGTTGAGCGCCTGCCAGGCGATCAGCATCCCCATTACGACGGTCTTGCCGCTGCCGGTCGCCATCTTCATCGCGATGCGCGGGAGCCCGGCGTTGTACTCGCTGTTCCAGTCGCGCAGGTGGTTCTCGATCCACGCGTCGCCGTACCGCGCCGCGACCTCCGCGAGGTACACGGCCGTCTCCACCGCTTCGCGCTGGCAGAAGAACAGCTTCTTCTCGCGCGCCGGATCCGACCAGTACTCCAGCAGCCGCCGCGTGGTCGCCGTGATGCCGACGTATCCGCCGGTCCGCCAGGCGTCCACGCGCTCGCGGATGCGGTTGAT